>Ga0256840_1001687_pt1 | contig 20383 bp, 19 predicted proteins | sample 355202metaG_FD_185969 | JGI IMG/M metagenome (GOLD analysis project Ga0256840, IMG submission 185969) | Hydrothermal vent microbial communities from Mid Atlantic Ridge, Atlantic Ocean - 355-202 | ecosystem: Environmental > Aquatic > Marine > Hydrothermal vents | place: Atlantic Ocean: Mid...
TGCAATGGATGATGATAGTAATAACCTTGACCAACATTACAAAGGTGCTTCTTTAAAAAGAGATGTTGCTCAATATTTTCAACACCTTCAGCAACAATATCAAGATTTAATGAATGACCTAAATCTATAATTGTTTTTACTAATGCATGATCTTTTTTGTCATTAGGCAAACCTTGTATAAAGGCTTTATCAATTTTGAGTGTTGTTACAGGAAGATTTTTAAGCTCACTTAATGATGAATAACCTGTACCAAAATCATCAATTGATATTTTCATACCTTCTTTTCTTAATTGATCAAGTTGTAAAATTGTTTCTTTAGATATTTCATTTATGGTTCTTTCTGTCAGCTCAATCCCAAAAAGTGAAGGCTGTAGAGAATATTTTTTAAGATTATATCGAAGTTGTTTGATTAGCTTACTAAATACGATTTTATTACCAGAAAGATTGATATTAATTCTTATTGGCTTTTGTTTATTTTGTTGCCACTGATATTGCTGCTGGCAAGCTTCATTAACGACAAATAAATTAATTTTTTCTATTAAATTGTTCTTCTCAGCTAAGGGAATAAATCGATCAGGTACGATTTCTTTTCCATTTTGATCCGTCCAGCGAATTAAAGCCTCGCACTCAGTTACATCTTGCTCTTTTATATTTAATAAAGGCTGATATTTAAGATGCAACTGCTTATCTGCATTATCATTTTTTAAGATAGTGTGTAAAGCGTGGCAAATATTGTGCTCACTTTCAATTCTATCTTTAGTATCTTTTGAGAAAAAGCGAAAGCAATTTCGACTGTTATGTTTTGCTGAATACATGGCAATATCAGCATGTTTCAGAAGTACTTTAGGGTCTTTGCACTCATTTTTACATTTATCTGAGTAAATACTTACTCCCATGCTTGCGGTAATAAATATCTCTGTGTTACCAACTTGAAACGAAGTATCTAGTGCAGAAGAGAGCTTTTTGACAAATTTATCTGCCTGCTTTTGAGAATTAATGCTGCGTAGCAATAGAACAAACTCATCACCTCCAAAACGTGAAAGCACATCCTCTTCTTTTAGATGAGAGCTTATTTTAGCGGCAAACTTATTAAGAATGACATCACCAACGTCATGACCATAGTTATCATTAATTATTTTAAAATAATCAATATCAATAAAAATGACGGCAAAAATAGAATCTGGTTTATTAGAAATCTGCTCTTGTATATTTTCAATTTGCCTTGAGCGATTAGGCAGAAGTGTAAGCATATCGGTGCTTGCTTGATAGGCTAGCTTTCTATTTGCTATTTTCTGATTCTTCAAGATAAAGAAGGTAAGAAAAATACTCATTATAACAGCGACAACTTTTAATATATTAATATTGTTAGTTGTATCATAAAATTCTTCGTAGGCGAGTCCTGATGCATCTTGCGCAGACCAAAACTGATCAACAGCCATATCTTCGATACGTTGCAGATTCTTTCCTAATTCGGGGGTTATGATACTAATCAGTTTACTTGCATCAATATAATCCTTAGGAGAGTTACTGGTTTTCAACAGATTATAAGTTGGATATAAATTACCCTTATCTAATTTATTATTGGTTGCAGGGATACTATTTAATTCATCAAGAAGAAGCCTTGACTCTTTAAAAATTTCATTTGATTTACTAACGAGTTGTTTGGCACTATCTGTGTGCTTAACGAGTAAAGCTTCAATTCTTTTTTGATTATCCCTAATTTGCTTTGATGTGAAAGCAAAAGTCGCAATCATTATTGTAATGATGACAGTGAGACCTATTAATAAGGAGTATTTTTTTAAACGAATATTGCCCAAATTCATGATTTTTATTAATTCTTAAATGAAACTAAGTAATATAAATAACTTTTAAACACACTCAGACTTATTCCCCAAATCAAGTGACTAGTTATAAACTTAGATTATTAATATCAGAACCATTGAGGACGCAATTTATTTAATTCTGAGCCCTTAAGATTCTTCCCCATTTTGCCTATCCTAATACGATAGTCGGTTGTTTGTCAATTGTTTAAATTATATCCAGCTTTTTCCGACTATTGGGACTTTCCTGAATCCGTGAATTCAATGCGGTTAGCAGTTGACTCACGAATTCAGAACTTTATCAAAAGTTAATGCATTCGATTCATTATAGCCAAAAAGGTTCACTATAAGTTAGCTAATGATACCTGAACCCATGCTTAATCAATAACTTATATTATTTACTCAGCAATCCCACGAACTCAGAAAATAGAAAAGTAATAAAAACAGGGGGGATGGGTGTTATAAATGGAATGATAAAAAGTATCATCTCGTATAGAATGCGGTTTCTAAAATTTATTGTAGGATAAATGCCAGAAAATGATCTTAAAGGGTGAAATGTCAATGCTTAATATTATATACCTGCAAGCATTTGATATTAATGAGATTTTTAAAAAGTTGAAATTAAAACGGGATGGATCCCCACAATTTTTTATGCGGATTCCGATTGTTATAGACTGTGCTGAGCTTGATTTTTCTTCGGGTCGAAAACTAATACATGATTTCCCTGCTTTAAAAGCAGGATTAATTGATTTAGGCTTTACGCCCATTGGTGTGCGAAATACACCAGAAAACATGAAAGGCTTATTGCTTAAATCTGGATGGACAGTGTTGCCTGCACATACGAAAGCTTTAAATTCTATCGCTAATAACACTGCTCAAGATTCACTTCGAGAGAAAGAAGAGCGAAACCTGAATACGAAAGCTATCCCTTCCGCTGATCCAGTTACAGCAAATACACAAAATCCAGCACCAGCCAAACCTGCTGAAAAACAATCAAGTTTGACAATTGATCGCCCAGTACGCTCAGGGCAACAAGTCTATGCAGCCGGTGGGGATTTAACCATTTTAGCAACAACCAGTGCAGGCTCAGAAATCATGGCAGATGGATCTATCCATGTTTATGGCGCATTGCGAGGACGTGTTTTAGCAGGAGTTAAAGGCAATAAATCAGCAAGAATATTTTGTTCATCATTGCAAGCCGAATTAATTGTAATCGCGGGGCGATACCAGCTATTAGATGAGAGCAATACAACACTCATTGGCAAACCCGCAATGATACGCCTAGAGGGTGAAAAATTGATTATAGAGCCGCTATCGTAGCGTATCTAGTCGTAGCAGATGTCCACCAAGAATATTATACGGAGTAAAACATTGAGTAAAGTAATCGTAGTCACATCGGGTAAAGGTGGCGTAGGAAAAACAACGTCAAGTGCAGCATTTGCATCAGGTCTGGCTGCCAAGGGGCATAAAACAGCAGTGATTGATTTTGATGTAGGCCTGCGAAATCTTGACTTGATTATGGGCGTTGAGCGTCGGGTTGTTTATGATTTTGTCAACGTCATTAACGGCGAGTCAACCTTAAAGCAAGCATTAATTAAAGATAAACGTGTCGAAAATCTGTTTATTCTACCTGCTTCACAAACACGCGATAAAGAAGCTTTAAATAAAGAGGGCGTGGAAAGCGTGCTCAATGAGCTAAAAGAAGAAGGTTTTGAATATATCGTTTGTGACTCACCAGCAGGTATTGAAAAAGGTGCTTTTATGGCACTCTATTTTGCTGATGAGGCGATTATCGTCACCAATCCTGAGGTTTCCTCAGTACGAGATTCAGATCGTATTTTGGGTATTTTGCAAAGTCGCTCAAAGGCAGCAGAAGAAGGCAGAACAGTGAAAGAGCATCTGCTAATCACTCGTTATTCACCAGACCGCGTTGAAGGTGGCGATATGCTCAGCATGGATGACATTATAGAAATACTCTCAGTGCCACTAATTGGTGTGATACCTGAATCAGGGACTGTACTGCAAGCTTCAAATAGCGGTAACCCTGTGATTATGGACAAAGAAAGTAAAGCAGGTCAAGCATATATGGATATGGTTTGTCGTTTTCTAGGTGAAGATATTCCATTACGCTTTGTTAAAAGTGAAGAGAAAAAAGGCTTCTTTAAGAAGCTCTTCGGATAGGAGGCAGGAACATGGGATTACTAAGCTTCTTCAAACAGAAGAAAAAGAAAAATACCGCAAATCTTGCCAAAGAACGTTTGCAAATTCTGATAGCACATGAACACGCAAATAAGTCTCGACAAGCACCCGATTATTTACCCAAACTCAAGGATGAGATCCTTCAGGTAATTCGTAAATACGTTCATGTCAGTGAAAAAGATGTGAATGTAAACGTCGAAAAAGGCACTGATTACGATGTGCTTGAACTTAATATTACCTTACCAGATAGTAAAGAATAATAAATTAACAATGCTGCTCTTTAATAACCTAAAATATGTAAAAAAAGGGGGGGATGGTGTTAATAAGATAGTTAATAGAATATATCCTGAATCCGTGAGTCCACTACGGCACAGTGAATAAGCTACTAATTCATCACGGGTTTAAAAAATGCCCGCTTAACCTAAGGGTGAAGCTAAGATTTTTTAAATCCCGTGCTAAACCAATATCTTATCCCCTGCTATCCGCATTGGACTCACGGATTCAGGTATATGTATACCCATCCCCCCCCTTTTCTGATACTTTTTATCTTAGAACTCAAGAGTTAGTGATAATTATACCCGTAATTATAGTTTAATCTCAGATTGAATCACCACAACTTGTCGGATTACGCTATCGCTAATCCGACCTACATATACCTAAACTAAATCTTTAAATTATTCCTGAGGGAATAAAGGGTAAAGTACTAATCATTTTTTAACCTTATCTTTAATCGCATCGACAGCATCTTCTGCAACATCTTTCGCTTTATCCATTGCATCATCAGCAGCTGACTTTAACTCATCTGTGGCTTTGCTAATGGCATCAGTCACTGATTTCTTGCAAAAAGCAGGGCCTAATATTTTTGCTCCCATACAGACTCCCGTTCCCGCTACAACAGCAGTCATGATCAAACCTATGATAGCAAATAGCTTTCCGAACAATACCGTTAATAGAAACACAACAGCAAGAGCTGCAAAAATAACACGCATTTCACAACTCATATTTTTTTCAAACATTTTAGAATACCTTTGATTGTTTGTGGATGATTTTTCTTACTTGATAAAATATATGGGCATATTTTTCATCATCAAGCTCATATCTAAAGCAAAAAAAAGCCAGCATAACGCTGGCTTTTTTAAACAGGGGTAAAATAAATTAAGAAACTATCTTCTTAATCTCACCTGATTTCAACTTAGCTCGATAATCATTAAGCAACTCTTTAACTTTAGGCATTAAGAAATATAAGCCAATAATATTAAAGATCGCCATTGTGAAGATCATTGCATCTGAGAAGTCGATAACAGGACCAAGACTCATTGATGCGCCAATAACAACAAAGATCAAGAACATAAACTTATAGATAAGCTCTTTGATTTTGCCTTCACCAAATAGATACGTCCAAGCTTTCAAACCATAGTATGACCAAGAAATCATGGTTGAAAAAGCAAAGAGTACGGCCGCAATCGCAAGCACGTAATTAAAACCACCCCATTGACTTACAAATGCCTTAGAGGTAAGTGCAATACCCGATAGATGCCCTTCTGTTCCTTGTGGAACCCAAGAACCAGTAATAACAATTACTAATGAGGTCATAGTACAGATAACAACGGTATCAATAAATGGCTCTAATAACGCAACATAGCCTTCAGTGGCAGGATGCTTTGTTTGTACTGCTGAATGAGCAATGGCAGCCGAACCAACACCTGCTTCATTTGAGAATGCGGCACGTTTGAAGCCTTGAATCAATGCGCCCACGGCACCACCAGCAACAGCTGTACCATTGAAAGCACCATCTATAATAGAATTAAATGCTGCACCAATTTGATCAGATGACATAATAATAATAGTGAGTGCAGAACCTACATAAAGAATTGCCATGAAAGGAACAATTTTCTCAGTCACTTTAGCGATTGATTTGATACCACCAATGATTACAACACCAACAATAACAGCCATAATTATACCAAATATCATGCCATTACCTTTAAAGAATGGAATAATACTAGCAATCTGTTGAGCAGCTTGATTGGCTTGGAACATATTACCACCACCTAATGCACCACCAATACAACAAATAGCAAATCCAACCGCTAAAATTTTTCCAAAAGTTGCTTTACCTTGCTCTGATAAACCTTTTGATAAATAGTACATCGGACCACCAGAAACGGTACCATCAGCATATTCATTACGATAATGAACACCCAATATACATTCTGTAAATTTTGAAGCCATACCGAGAAGCCCAGCTAAAATCATCCAGAAAGTAGCACCAGGACCACCTAATGCGACAGCAACGCCCACGCCAGCAATATTACCAAGGCCAACTGTGCCTGATAATGCGGTAGCCAGTGCCTGAAAGGGGGTAACCTCACCTTTATCATTGGGATCAATATAATCACCTTTAACTAATGATATAGAATGGAAAACACCTCTAAATTGTATAAAACCAAAATAAAAGGTAAATACGCTAGCGGCAACCACTAACCAAAGTACAATCCACGGGAATGGTGTACCCAAGATGGCTTCAGAGCCAGGTAAAGGTGAAAAGATAGCACCAACAAAAGGGTTGATAATAGGTGCGATTGCGTCATTAATTCTTTGATCTAGCGATTTCTCTACTGCCTCTGCAAAGACACTAAATGTCGGCAGAAGTCCTAGTAGGGATAGGATTAGCAGTTTAAATTTCATATTTATTTCCTCAAAATACTCTTTTAGATGATTTATGGAACAACAGTAACAAGGACAACAAATTCAATCGCTCTAAATTTATCATCGCTATCATCTATGCCAACGATAAATTTTTTGCTCATTTTATCCTCCTTTGGATGACTATAACCCTGCAAATGACCACATAAATATATTGCAGAGAACTAGGGTTTACAGTTACACCCAAATCAGCATGACCTCACAAATTCAGGCTATTGACAAACTCAAACTTGATTTGAGTTATAAATTATCGCTTAGGGAGTATTCTCTAGAATTAGATATTTACTTCATTATTAAACATTTTCCAATCACGCACACAATCATATATACGCATATATCTTTAAATAAAAGAGCGCATACACAAAAAGTGTTTGGGAATGTTTAAGTAGTATCTTAATAGTAGGGGGTAACTCAATAAGTGAATCTATTAAAGGATAGAATAAAAACTTAAAGATGACAGGAATATTTATAGTGATAATTAATTTTTAGTGAGTAGTATGCTCTGTCATTTTGATGTGAGCTACCCACAAGCAGTAAGTAGCCAGTATAACGCTTGCGCATGAAAGAAGAATGGCAGGTTTATTATCACTCCATCCCTGTACCCATCCCCCCCTTTTTTACATATTTTAATAACTTGTTCCAAATCCTCTATCGGTCTGGTTACCCAAATCAGGTAGATCAGCCAGTTCATGTATTTGGCTCAGTGGACCAGCAGGAAAGAGTTGATAAAGATATTTTTTGCCACCTTTATCAGCAAACTCCTGATCCATAACTTTCATTAACTGTCTTGCATTTCGACAATCTTCACAGTGCGCATAAAAATCTAAGACAAATTCTACAGCTTCCATTCTCTCAGGGGTTAATTTAAGTCCCATTTTTTCGGCACGATGTTCAATATTATCAAGACGTGTATTACGGTTGATATTGCGCCCTGTGTGATTTCTTGGTTGTTTGCGTGGAAAAGCTTCACTCTGTTGCACATTTAGCATGGTAATCTCCTTTGATTATATTTATCAATGTGCATATTAGCACATACTATCATACTACGATTTATTTGATAAATATCAAAAATAACCCACAATTTACGTGGAGATAGCTATAATTGATTAAGGAAAACCTGATCGAGTCCAATTATTCTTCTATGCTAAATTCTAATCGACTTAATCAGATTTTTCTTAACAATAGTTGAGGACTTAAAATGAATATAATACAAAATAGATGGGCTAACCTCCTGATAATTTTATTCTTATCAATTACTATGCAAAATGTAAATGCAGAAGCAACAAAACAAGGCAAAGTCCTAGGAATTGCCAATAGTGTTATTCCTAGTTGGTTTAAAGAAGGTTTTCTCGACTTCAGAGAAGATGCCGCAGAAGCGGCGGAATCTGGTAAGCACATGCTGGTATTTGCTGATTTAAAAGGCTGTCCATATTGCGCTCAGATGCTAAAAGATAACTTTACAACAGCAGAGGCGGATGGTGGTAATCGTGAATTTATACAGAAGAATTTTGATAGTATTCATATTGATATTAAAGGCAGTCGCGAAATAGCTTTTAATGAAAATACAGAGGTATCAGAAAAAGATTTAGCTCAGGCACTCAATGTTTATTTTACGCCTACTCTACTTTTTATGGATGCTAATAATAAGGTTGTTGCACGTGTTAATGGTTATCGTTCACCAAGAGAATTTAAGCAGGTGTTAAATTATGTAAAGGAAAAAGCCTATTTAAAAACAGATTTTCCAAGTTATCGTGCCGAACATCTTACTGATAAAGTTTACACTTTGTTAGATCATGAGGGCTTCAGCAAAATAACAGACTTTCAAGCAGCATCAAAAACAGATAAACCTTTAGCTATTTTATTTGAAGATAAAACCTGTGATGAATGTAATCGCTTTCACAAAGAAATTCTTGACTTAAAAAAAACCAAAGCATTAATGAAAGCCTTTAACTTTGTGAGGCTTGATGCATTATCAGATAAAAAGTTAATAGATCCACAAGGCAAAGAAATAACAGCGGGTGAATGGTTAAAGAAACAAGGAATAAGTTATCGCCCTGCTCTGTTAGTTTTTATCAAAGGTGAGGAAAAAGCACGTTTGACAGGTCTTATAAAATCATTTCACTTTCAGCAATTATTAAGCTTTTTTGCACTTAAAAAATACAATGAATACCCTGATTTTATTGAATACGGTGAAGAATATTCAAAGAAAATACTGGAATCAGGTAAAGATATTGATATTTGGAAGTGAGACAACTCCAACGAAATTCTGCACTTTGTCGGATTACGCTATCGCTAATCCGACCTTCTAAAAAATGTACTCCATCAACATCAACGCTGATTTGATGAAGTGCTAATCTGCATGTACCCTATTAGCTATAAATTTCTATAGCAATCATAAACAAATAACAGTATTATGATCGGCTAATATTCAAAATAATGAAGCTATAGCTTGTGTCACAATCATTTATTACAATTCGTGATTTATTTTTTTCGAGGGGAAAACGTGAGATATTTTCAGGTATTTCTTTAGATATTCCTGCGGGTAAAGTAACAGCAATTATGGGGCCAAGCGGCACTGGTAAAACGACATTATTGCGTTTAATCGGTGGTCAATTAAAACCTAGTCAGGGAACTTTAAGTGTTGAAGGGCTGGAGATTCCGAAGCTAAATCGAAAACAACTTTACCAAGCTAGAAGACGCATGGGTATGTTGTTTCAATCTGGTGCTTTATTGACTGATTTAAATGTTTTTGAAAATATCACCTTTCCAATACGGGAACATTTTGATTTTCCTGAATCAATGATTCGGGATATTGTTTTGATGAAACTTGAGCTTGTAGGTCTACGTGGTGCTAGAAATTTAACACCATCCGAATTATCTGGCGGTATGGCACGTCGCGTGGCACTCGCCAGAGCTATTGCGCTTGACCCTTTGCTTATGATGTATGACGAGCCATTTACAGGACTTGACCCCGTCACATTAGGAACAATCGTTTCATTAATTAAAAAATTAAACCAATCACTAGGCTTAACCAGTGTAGTTGTCTCACATGATATTCATGAAACATTTTCAATAGCAGACTATGTTTGTATTCTCTCTGAGGGAAAAGTTGCAGCAACAGGCACACCTGAAGAATTAATGAATTCTAACTCTGCCTTTGTGCAACAATTTGTACAGGGCAAACCAGATGGACCTATGCCATTCCATTATGCAGCAAATGACTATATTCAAGACATTATGAAAGGGGCTGAATGATGTTGAATTGGTTTCAACATATTGGTGCATTCACCTTTGATATATTAGCCAACACAGGGCGTGCAAGTATTTTTTTGTTGCAGGTCATCCTTGGCATTAAAGAGACTCTTTTTAGACCGCAATTATTGATTCGTGAACTTTATTCTGTAGGTGTTTTATCACTACTCATTATTATTTTCTCCGCAATTTTTGTGGGCATGGTTTTGAGTCTTTTAGGCTACGTCACACTAGTTGATTTTGGTGCTGAGTCTTCTCTAGGTGTTTTAGTTTCATTATCATTAATTCGAGAATTAGGACCTGTATTAACAGCTTTGCTATTTTCAGGTCGAGCTGGTTCTGCTTTAACCGCAGAAATAGGACTCATGAAAGCTACTGAGCAACTTGCCAGTATGGAAATGATGGCAGTAGACCCCATCCGTCGAATTATAACACCACGCTTTCTAGCGGGCTGCATCTCACTACCACTTCTAACCGTAATCTTTATGTCATTAGGTATCTATGCGGGTTATTTAGTCGGCAGTATTTGGTTAGGTGTTGATGAAGGCTCTTTCTGGTCACAAATGCAATCTAAAGTTGAATTTGGGCATGATGTAATAAATGGTTTTATCAAAAGCATTGTATTTGGTTTTGTAGTGACATGGATTGCAGTTTATCAAGGTTACAACGCCATACCAACATCAGAAGGTGTTAGTAGAGCAACAACAAATTCAGTGGTTTATTCTGCACTTGCAGTTTTGGCACTAGATTTTATTTTAACAGCAGTAATGTTCGTCTAAGGAAATCCTGATTAAGTTGATTAGAATTCACGACGCTAAAAATAATTGGACTTGATCAGGGTTTTCTTAAGGGAAACCTGATTAAGTCGATTAGAATTTAGCGCAGAAAAATCTGTCGCTATTTTTCATGAAGTGAGACGTAATAGTTATTCTATTGCGCCGATCTTCATGGAAAATATCGGCAGATTTGGCAAGCTAAAAATAATTGGACTTGATCAGGGTTTCCCTAAGACAATGAATAAAACGAATAAATAATAGGTCTTCAAAATGGTTTCATCAAGAAAAATAGAAATACTAGTTGGAATTTTTGTGGTACTAGGTCTGACCGCATTTATCATCATGGCATTGAATATTAGTAACCTAAGTAGCTTATCATCAGCTAAGGGGTACAATGTCACGGCTCATTTTGAGAATATTGGTGGTCTTCGTCCTCGTGCAAAAGTAACACTTTCAGGTGTAGTTGTAGGACGGGTTACAAAAATCTCTTATGATAAAGAATCATTTAGAGCCATTATCACGATGACCTTAAATTCAGACATTGATTATCTACCAGAAGATACTCAGGCAAGTATTTATACGTCAGGATTATTGGGTGAACAATATATATCACTAGAACCAGGTGCAGAAGATGAGGTATTAAAAAATGGAAGTAGTATTACCTTAACCCAATCTGCGGTGGTACTTGAAGAAGTGATAGGAAAATTAATGGTCAGTTTCACTACCAAAGATTAGGAACGTGCATGTTCCTAATCTTTCGAAGAGACAGTGATGAACTTATCTTATCCAAAAAGAACTAATACCTGAATCCGTGAGTCCACTACGGCACAGGTAATAACTAAATCCTGAATCCGTGAGGTCACTACGGCACAGGACGCAAGCTATTGATTCATCACGGGTTTAAAAAATACCCGCTTAACCTATGGGTGAAGCTAAGATTTTTTAAATCCCGCGCTAAACCAATATCTTACGCCCTGTTATCCGCATTGACCTCACGGATTCAGGTAAATTCTACAAGTATTTAAAATATTCATAAATATCAGGTAAAAGAAAATGAATTACACAAAAAGAATCTTATTTGGATTACTTAGCATCTTTTTTGCGGGGCTATTAACAACATCTGTTTGGGCAAAAAATAATGATGTAGCAGCAGCACAAAATAGAGTGCTTCAAGTCACCCAAAGCATTGCAAAAAAGCTGGGGGAGAATAAAGCTCAATACAATAAAAATCCTGCATTGCTACATGCATTGATTAGAAATGAAGTCCTCCCCTTTATTGATTTTGATGCTATGTCGAAACTAACTTTGGGCAAACATTGGAGAAAAGCTAGCTCTACCCAACGTCAACGCTTTGTCAATGCTTACCGTGAAATGCTTATCAAAAGTTATGGTAAAACCATGCTCAAATATGCTGGCGCGACAATTCGCGGAGGGAATTCGGTAGCCAACAAAAAACCAGGTTATGTTATTGTTAGAACTATCGTAACACCAAAAGGTAGTGCCTCAATTACTGCTAACTATGATGTACGCAAAAAAAGTGGTGACTGGAAAGCCTATAATGTGCAAGTGGGTGGAATCAATTTGATCACCAATTTCAGAACTAATTTCACACGCGAAGTGAGCGCAAAAGGGCTTAATGCCTTAATTACACGGCTTGAAAAATCCAACCATAAATAGCGCAACCATAAATAATGCAAACTAAACCAACAATAAAAGCAACTAAACAAGGTTTTCGTATTAGCGGAAACCTTGTTTATTCCACTGTTTCAGATTTAATTGAAACAGGTAAACAACAGATCAAACAGTTAGAGCTAGATAAGATTCAAATCAATCTGGACTCTGTTGAACACATTGATAGTGCTGGTATTGCATTACTTCTTGGCTGGAAACGAGAGTGTCTATTAGTCAAAAAAAGTTGCTATTTCCAAGATATTCCTCAACAAGCAAAATCACTACTTAAAACGTATAACTTAAACCTTAATCAGTAAGATCAAGTATATTACATAAGGATTGAGTACAATAAAAACAGACGATTAACTTATCCTTAGGTATACTCCTCCTCTGATTCTGTATTACCCCAATTTATCAATACAACCCCAAGGTATACATTTTAGAATGAAATTTAATAATCGTATATGGTCAATCTCTAGCCTATTACTTGCGCTTTTTCTCACAATGAATGCCACTGCAGAAACGGTATATCGGGTGAAATCATTTGATACACTTAGCCACGTTGTCAAAAAGTTCTTCCCTAATAGCAAGTATCGACGAGCGCAGATCATGATCGCTATTCTTACTAAAAACCCCAGCGCATTTAAAGGTGGGAATATAAATCGCCTTTTAAAAGGAAAGCGTTTGGTATTACCTAATGAGAGTGAAATTAGTCGAGTTTCTATTACTGATGCTCAGTTATTAATTTCACAACATGCTCGTTTTTTTAGAGAAGGTATAACGGGCAACTTCCCTCTTCCTGTTTTAGCTAATACAGAGGATCGTGACAAGACAATAATCGTAGTCAAAAAGCAAACTAAAAAAATCACTCAACTACAAGAAGAGAGTGATAAATTAAAAAAACAGCTCGAAAATCTTCTCAAACAAAAACAAAAAAGAGATGAAGAGCTAAAACAGCTTGAAACTAAAATTAAGCAATACTCCTTAAAAAAGAAATCAACACCACTAAGCAACGTAGAACAGGTCGCGAAAAACAACGAAAAGCTCAAAGAAACTAACGAGATATTAAATCAAAAACTAGTTGAATCAAAAAGTGAGCTTGCCGAAAATGAACGCTCGACAATGACATTAGAACGTAAATTAAGTAACTTACGCGAACAAATGAATCAAGAGAAAAGAGGCACCGCTTCAATAAATACTAAGCCTGAAACAGCAAGCTCTTCGATGGGTGATACTTTTAGCAAACTGAAAAATAAATATTTCTGGATACTACCATTATTATTACTCACTGGCTTATTTTATCTACTCTGGCTAGTAGGACGCTGGTTCTTCGCACGCAAAAAGAAAACCATTAAAGAAGATGATGATTATGAAAAAGACTATGTTGCCCTCATAGAGCAGCATGACTCAATTGATTATTTAAAACCTGAAAATAATATTAATAAAGGAGAAGAGTCTCTAGAGCCTAGTATAAAACTAGATGTAGCCCGTGCTTATATCGAAGCAGATGACAACGAATCAGCACTTAATATCTTAAATGAGGTATTACAAGAAGGCAGTAAAGAACAGATAGCAGAAGCGAAAGATATACTTGCTTATATCAAAGAAAACACACATTCCTAAACACAATACTATCAAAATTACTTAGAAATAAGGACAACCTCTTAACCCCTTTTGAATTCTCTGCTTTATAAAAAAATAAAAAAAAGGGGGGGATGGGTATCTAAAAATCTGCTCTGTATCCATCAAACTAATATTGTCGGATTATGCTATCGCTAATCCGACCTTCTACAAAAATATAGATTTAACTCTCTCCTGAATCCGTGAGATCATGCGGACAATAGAGTGTAAGATATTGTTTTAGCACGGAATTTAAAAATCTCTACATAATTGAGTTCACCATCTGCTAGTACAGATGGGAAGTTCACTAAATCTTAGCTTCACCCAATAGGTTAAGCGGGTATTTTTTAAACTCGCGATGAATCAATAGCTTGCGTTCTGTGCCGTAGTGATCTCTCAGATTCAGGTCTCTACTAAAGAGCTAATAAAGCTCTAATAAAAGAGCTAAATATTAGCTATCTATAGCACTCTTAATTACATAAAATACGCCTTCAAAAAATTAGACAAGGCTCACTAAAATGGAAATAACCACACGACAACTCTCTGATATAAAAAGAAATAGTGAGTACTTACGTCATAAAACAGATGTTGATAGCTTAAAGAAAAGCATAGAAAGTGTTGGCTTAATAAACCCGCTTACCATCAATAAAGAAAATGAATTATTGGCGGGTTCTCGACGTTTTCAAGCCATTACTGAATTAGGCTGGACTGAGGTTGATGTGCACTTGGTTGATCATGATTCATTGCAACAAGAATTGATTTCAATTGATGAAAACTTAGTACGAGAGCCATTGAATCGAATGGAATTAGAGAGATGCTTGAATCGTGGTCGTGAGATTTACGAGCAATTAAACCCAACTGCAATCAAAATCGATATTTCTAATGAATCATTAAATCCTGAAAACAAGCTGAAAGAAAAAAAACAAGAAAAGACAGATACTGATTCCTTCGCAGCAATTACAGCAGAAAAAACAGGTTTATCAAAATCAGTCATTAAAAGCGCGATCAAACGTGATGCCTTGGCAGCTGATTCAGTAAAACAAGCACGTAGCCAAGGTGAGTTAAATGCCAGTCAAACCAATGAGATTATTCAGCTAGAAAAAGATTTACAAGAGAAAGTCTTGCCATTAATTGCAGATAAGACAGTCAAAGAAGCAAAGAAAATTATTAAAGCAGTAAAACAGGGCGGGATTGAAGCAGCTATTGAAGCAAATGATAACCTTGTGCCGTTACCCAAGGAATATACACTGCTCAAAAGCCCTCTGAAAAGAGTCAATAAAAACCTGTCTCGAATTTTAATAGAGGGCTTGAAATACGAAGGACCAGAGAAAGACCAGATCAATAAAGAAATGCTTGAGCTAAAAGAGAATTTAGTAAAGTACTTTGAAATGATTGATTGATGAATAAAGAACAAGTTTTCAGATACCCCCCCTATTTTTGCATTTTTTATAACACAGAGAACCACAGAGTTTTTAATCGTTTCCAAGCTCAAGAGTGTTTTCTTAGCTGGTAATGAGTTAAATCTGTGGTTTTGTAGGCAAGATTAGCGATAGCGTAATCCGACAAAGTACGATAGTTAGCTTAACGATACAGGATAAGAAAAATCAACCACTCCACTATAAAACTCTGTGGCTCTCTGCGATTCCTCCGTAGCTCTCAGTGACATAAAAAATGTAAAAAAAAGGGGGGGGGATGGGTAATAGACTCTTTTATTAAGTTTTATGGCATTATTCAGCATAAAAACTTACTAACTTAATAATGCTTGTAACTTCCCTTCGTGTTCTAGCATCAGAAGCTCTTCTTCTCCCCCTATATGCTTATCGTTAATAAATATTTGGGGATAGTATTTGAGCCCACAGCGACGGATCATTTCATCTTTTTCAAGTGGCATCAAATCAATCATATAATCAATATATTCGATATTTTTCTTATCAAGAAACTCTCGAACATTAACGCATTTATTACAACTCGTTGTGCCATAGATTTCTATTTTTGCGGGCATAGTTATTTTATCTCTTTGAATCTGTTTTATGTGCTATGCACTATCCATTGCCACAAAACAAAAAGTTAAGATAGGGCGCGTAGATGATTACCTGACTTTGAGCAAAACCAAGCTCATTAAATGCATCAGTAACATTATTTTGGTATTTTACATTACTGATATCTGTTTTAAGTTCAACTAATGCGGATAGTAATACTTTGATTTCAGTTGGGTCTACATTTTTCTGTAATGCTTCAATAGCTTCATCCAGCATTACGCTATCTATACTCACTCCTTCGTCTGTAACACGAAAACGACCAAAACCATGTTCGACAATTTTCAGCCTTACGTTTTCAATAAACTCATCAAATACCTCTTTGTTTGGCTTGTCGAGGAATAATTCAAGCAGTGGCTCTTTATTTACCTTACTAATAAATGAAAGTGTTGAACCAGAGACAACAGGTTGTTCTTCCAACACGGCAAACATAACACTTAAGGAATGTGTTTTGAATGGAGACTGGATAGTACATTGAAGTTCATCATCAACAATTTCAAATTCACGGCTACCCTTAATAGGATGTTTTTGTATAAGTTTTGAGGTCATAATATATTCAAGTCATTATTAAGGAAAGCCTGATCAGGGTTTCCTTAAAGTGTGATAAAAATCAATAGAGCAATGAATAGGGGTTATTTTTAGATTCAAATAGCCATGTTTTAATATTAGTAGAAACTTTTTTAGATAATTTATCAAAGAAACCTTGTTTCGGACTGAAATTAATCATAACAGGAGCTTTTATAATTTCTCTTGCAACATAAGCATCACTTCCAAAACCATCAATTAAACCAAGTTCTTTTGCTCCTTCGCCTGTCCAGAATAAGCCACTGAAAATATCAGGATCGTCTTTCAAACGCTCTCCCCTGCCTGCTTTAACCGCATCTATAAAATGTGTGTGAGTGGTTGCAAGTAGCTTTTTGATAAAAGCTTCTTCTTCAGGTTTACGTGGAGAAAAAGGGTCCATAATTGCTTTATGCTTCCCTGCTGTTAATTCGCGGCTTTCTATGCCAATTTTTTTCATTGCTTCAACAACACCAAAACCTGTCATACGCACACCAATAGAACCCACTAAACTGGATTTATTTGCATAGATTTCATCCGCAGCAGAAATAATAAAGTAACCCCCAGAGGCACAAAGATCAGCTGCAACCGCAATGATTTTTTTATCTTTATGTAAGCTCTTTAATCGGCGTATCTCATCATAAATATAGCTTGATTGGACAGGGCTACCACCTGGACTATTACAACGAAGGATAATACCCTTGGCTTTTTCATCCTTAAAAGCATCTTGTAGCGCAGGAATAATATTGTCTGCACTAGCACTGGCTCCTTGTAAAATAATGCCATTTATATCAACCACTGCAGTATATTCTTTTGCACTTGTGAGCTTTACATTTTTAGAAAAAACTGAGCTGATAAGTGCCAATATTAATAATAATAAGAGTAAAAAAGCGGCTAGTTTAAAAAATATTCCCCAACGACGAGAACTACGTTGTTCTTGTATACTCGCCAAAGCAACTTGTTTTAAAGCTTCGATAGCCTGTTGGTTTTCATTATTCATAATTAGTTTTAATAATAAAGATATTTGGTGTAAAAGATATTTAACCTGAATTTGTGAGGTCAATGTGACTAACAATTTTCTGACTCACTGAACCCATCATACCGATATTGTTGGAGTTATACCCATCCCCCCCTTTTTTGATACTTTTTAATATTTTCTACACATTAAAGCGGAAGTGAACTACATCCCCTTCTTGTAAGATATAATCTTTTCCTTCGAGTCGCCATTTACCCGCATCTTTTGCGCCCTGCTCCCCCTGATATTGAATAAAATCATCATAAGCAATAACTTCAGCACGAATAAACCCACGCTCAAAGTCTGTATGAATTTTACCAGCACCATTTGGCGCTGTTGCACCTTGAGAAACCGTCCATGCACGGACTTCTTTCACACCTGCTGTAAAGAATGTCTGTAAATGTAATAATTGATAGCCCGCATTGATAACACGATTTAAACCTGGTTCTGACAAACCTAGCTCATCAAGAAACATCTCTAACTCATCTTCTTCAAGTGCCGACATTTCAGCTTCCATTTCGGCAGAAACAGCAACAACTTCAGCATTTTCTTTAGCGGCAATTTCTTTAACCGCCTCTAAATAAGGATTATCTTTAAAGCCATCTTCTGCAACATTAGCGATAAACAAAATAGGTTTAATGGTTATTAATTGCAGCTCTGTCAATAACGGTTTTTCATTATCATCCAGTTCTACTGAACGTGCCGAATTGCCTTCTGCTAAGGCTGCTTGAATCTTCTCAAATACAGCTAGCTGAGCAATTGCGTCTTTATTACCGGATTTAGCTGTACGCCCTACTCTTTTAATAGCTTTTTCAACAGAATCAAGATCCGCTAATGCTAATTCTGTATTAATTGTATCTATATCAGAAACAGGGTCAATTTTGCCATCAACATGAACCACATCATCATTATCAAAACAACGTACAACCTGTGCAATAGCATCTGTTTCACGAATATGAGAAAGAAATTTATTACCTAAACCTTCACCAGATGCCGCACCTGCAACCAAACCTGCAATATCAACAAATTCCATTGTTGTCGGCAAACAACGCTCTGGATTAACAATTTTAGCTAGCTCATCCATACGTGGGTCAGGCACTGGAACAATCCCAACATTTGGCTCAATGGTACAAAAAGGGTAGTTTTCAGCAGCAATACCTGCCTTGGTTAAAGCATTAAAAAGTGTAGACTTTCCAACATTAGGAAGCCCAACAATACCACATTTAAATCCCATAATTTTTTCCTTAGGAGGTTTTAAGTAGAACCTGAATCTGTGAGGTCAATGCGGATTCAGGTAATAACAAAAAAATAAGCAAGAAGGGTAGAATCATTACTTGATAATTTTTTAGCCTACTTTTCTGTATGCAAGATATTCATTGCTTTTTGAGTATCACCAATAATGATTTCTTCAATAACATTCAGCGAACGATCTATTGCATTATTTATTTCTATCTCATCACCTTGACTAGGGCGAGATAACACATAATCCGCTACTTTATTGCGATCCCCTGGGTGACCAATTCCAAACCGTAAACGCCAGTAGTCTTTTGTGATTTGTGCGTGTAAATCACGCAAACCATTGTGACCACCATGACCACCTGCCTTTTTTAAGCGAACCGTTCCAGCAGCTAGATCAAGCTCATCATAAGCAACCAAAACTTCTTGTGGCTTAATTTTATAAAAGGATGAGAGTTGGTGTGCTGCCAAACCACTTCGATTCATGAACGTAGATGGTTTTAATAGCCAAACTGCTTGCCCAGCAATATTGGCTTTAGCAAGTTCACCTGAAAATTTACTTTCTGTTTTAAAACTTGCATTATATTTTTGGCTCAGGGCATCAATAAACCAAAACCCGGCATTGTGCCGGGTTTTAGAATATTTATCACCTGGGTTACCCAAGCCAACAATCAGTTTTATTGCCATCGTTTTAGACATTTGATCTCAATAAGAAAAACCTGATTAAGTCGATTAGGATTCAGAGAAGAAAATATCGGCAGATTTGGCAAGCTGAAAATAATTGGACTTGATCAGGGTTTTCATAAATAAGGAAAACCTGATTAAGTCGATTAGAATTCAGCGAAGAAAAATCTGTCGCTATTTTTCACGAAGTGAGACGTAATAGTCACTCTATTGCGCCGATCTTCGTGGAAAATATCGGCAGATTTGGCAAGCTGAAAATAATTGGACTTGATCAGGGTTTTCATAAGGTAGTAGTACTCCATCAAACCAATATTGATGGAGTACAGAGGAGGCATACTCAAAGAGCCTCTTTATTCAGCCTCACCCTCAGCACCATCAGCATCTTCTGTCTCAGGCTCTTCTGGAGCATCAGTTGCAATCTTCTCAGCTTTAGGGGATATAATTGAAACAATTGCCTGATCATGATCTTCACCATGAGAAAGCTCTGTTGAAACAACACCTTCAGGAAGTTTAATGCTAGATAAGTACAAGGATTCGCCCAGCTTAAGATCAGCCAAATCAACCTCAATATATTCAGGAAGTACACCAGGTAAACAACTGATTTCAATATCAACCGTATTACGAATAACCTGACCACCTTCCATTTTCACACCATAGGCAGCTTCTTCATTAATATAATGAAGTGGTAACACAACGGTCATTTCAACATCATCTCTTACACGTTGTAAATCAACATGAAGCACAAATGGCTTTGCTGGGTGACGTTGTAAATCACGTAAAAATACTTTCTGAGTCTTACCCTCAAGG
>Ga0256840_1001688_pt1 | contig 20356 bp, 20 predicted proteins | sample 355202metaG_FD_185969 | JGI IMG/M metagenome (GOLD analysis project Ga0256840, IMG submission 185969) | Hydrothermal vent microbial communities from Mid Atlantic Ridge, Atlantic Ocean - 355-202 | ecosystem: Environmental > Aquatic > Marine > Hydrothermal vents | place: Atlantic Ocean: Mid...
ATCTATCTTTATGATCTCTTCAACATTTACTCTTTTTAGAACCGCTCTTATCCTCATCATAAGCTCATCAAGATCAAAAGGCTTTTTTATATACTCATCACACCCTGCACCATACCCTTTTGAGATACTCTCTTTATCGGTAGAGGATGTTATAAAAATCGCAGGGGTATTATCACCATACTCCCTTAGCTCTTTTAGAAGATCTATGCCGTTTATCACAGGCACCTTGATGTCCAAAAGGTATAGATTGTAGGAATTTTTATAACTTAGCTCAAGCGCCTCTTCTCCATCTCTTGCCAAGTCCACTTCGAACCCCTCATTTTCTAAAAAATCCTCCAAAGTCTCCAGCAAAAGCTCATTATCTTCAAGAACCAATACTCTCATCATAACTCCAATCCAGCTTTTCACCATAAAACATAGGCACAACGCCGTTTAACTCTTTTGGTACCTCAAACTCTTTTTTTACGAGAGTTACCTCTTTTTTTATGGGCACTATATCATAAATCTCTCTTGCATTATCACTTATAAATTTTTGCAGATTATCTAAAGAGTTATGTTTTTCAAAAAGCTCACAAAGTGCAGGAAGTGCTACAAAAGAGCTAAAAACCCCCGCCGCACACCCTAAAGACTCTTTGCTTGATATCGGATGAGGCGCAGAGTCACTACCAAATGAAACCTTTGGATAAGCCTTTAGGGCAACATCCAAAAGAGCTTCCCTATCCTCATATCTTTTAGCTATAGGTTTACAAAAAAGATGGGGTTTTAAAAGTCCGCCTGCTACATCATCAAGGGTGATGTAGAGATGGTGAAGCGTTATGGTTGCGTAAAGATTTTCATACTCATTTAAAAGTTTTATAGAGTGTCTATCTGTTATATGCTCCATAACTATCTTTAGTTTTGGAAATGCGGATGCAATCTTTTCATAAAAACTCCCAAACTCCCTCTCTCTATCCATCACAAAGCCATTTGTCTCACCATGAACCAAAAGTGGCAACCCAAGTTCACTCATAGCCTCCAAAGTCTCTTTTAGGTCATCTATCTCAAAACTACTGACTCCGCCTTCAGAGTTTGTAGTGATGCCGCTTGGATATAATTTGATAGCTTTTATATATTTTTCAGCCTCTTTTAAAAAGTCATAACCATAGCTGTTTTTAAAAAAGAGGGTCATATACCTCTCAAAACTATCTCCATCTATCGCCTCTTCTATCCTTTTATCATACTCTATCACCTGCTCTATGGTAGTAACCGGCGGAACTAAATTTGGCATGATAATCGCGCCTGCAAAATATCTTGAGCTATATCTTGCTATACTCTTTAGCATATCACCATCTCTTAAATGCAGGTGCATATCAAGCGGTGAGTGCAAAGTTATCTTCATAGCTTTATCCTAAATTTCAAAATTTTTTATCCTTTTTATAATAACATCATCCATCTTTACATCATCTATCAAAAAATCATACACAACCATATATTTTCTATTTTTTACCACATCTATCAAAATATCATCATCAAACTCCATATAGTCATGTATCATTGCATTTCTAAATCCTATAATTTTTATAAATTTCCCATACTCTTCATCACTAAAATATCCAACTTCATATAAAAAATAGATAGCATCAGTTGCCCTCTTTGGAACTATAGGACAATCATAAAATTTTAGTATCCTCTTTGCTTTTCCTATAAAATTTTCTATGAGTATCTGCAAAGAACTTCTTGCAGCTCTTATCTCAATATCATTAAACTCTTTCAATGACTCCAGTATCTTTTTCTCTTTTTTGGCGCTCTCTTTGGTTTTCTCCAAGTAATCTGTAAACTTCATTTATATCCCCTTTTAAGATTATAAAATCCTCTATAATGCTATCTATTATGATACCCTTTGAGTTATCCAAATCAACTATGTCCATATCTTCCATATCAATACCCAAAATCCTTGAAAGATCAACCAAAACTTCAGCCCTGACACCAAACTCAAAACTACTCTCTGCACTTACGGCAAAGTCATAATCACTTTTTCTGTTATATTTGCCGGAAGCCCTCGAGCCAAAAAGGAGAGCTGTTTTTATATATCCAATTCTTTCAAAAGCTTCTTTCAACTCCTTTTCATCAATTTGCCTAACAGAGCCATAGACCCGGTGCTCAATCATCTATAAAGTCTCCCTCGCCTCTTTTATGAGTCTTTCCAGACTCTCTTGGTAGAGTTTTAGGTCATTTTTACTGGTTGCTTCAAATCTAGTCACTAAAACAGGAGTAGTATTGGAAGCCCTTATAAGCCCCCAGCCATTTTCAAAGTTGACCCTTACTCCATCAACCGTTATGATGCTTTTTATAGTGGGTAGATATGACGGTTTTTTATAGAGTATCTCTTTTATCCACTTCATAAGCTCAAACTTCTCATCTTCGCTGACGGGCACTTTTATCTCTTCAGTTGAGTAAACTTTTGGTAGCTTCTCTATCTCACTATCCAAATCTATACCATTTTTTATAAGCTCTAAAACTCTTAAAGTTGCATACACAGCATCATCATATCCAAAATATCTATCGTTAAAAAAGATATGTCCGCTAACTTCAGCCGCCAAATCGGCACCCGTCTCTTTTATCTTTACTTTAAGGTTACTGTGTCCGGTTTTATACATGATAGCTTTGCCCATCTTGTTTATCTCATCATACATCACTTTAGAGCACTTTACCTCGCCAATGACAGTTGGATTTTTCATAGCTTTTGCAAAGAGAATAGCCAAGATATCCCCTTTTATGTTATACTTTTTAGTTAAAACCGCTATCCTATCGGCATCCCCATCATAGGCAAACCCTATCTCAAAATAACCCTCCAAAGCTTCTTTTATATCTTTTAAATTCTCCTCTATAGTAGGATCTGGGTGATGGTTCGGAAAGTTTCCGTCAGGCTCAAGATATAACCCCTTATAATTTAACTCCAACTCTTCAAATATATCTTTTATAACAGTTCCGACCACTCCGTTTCCACCATCAAGAATTATCTTCGTTTTTAACCCTTTTAGATGGGTAAACTCTTTTGTCATGTAGTCGATATATCTCTTTTTTGCCGGTATCTTGATAGCGCTTGTGTCATCACCTATCTCAAACTCCGACATCTTTAAAAACTTATCTCTTAAAGCATATATATCTTTACCAAAAAATGGCTTTTTATCTATAGTTATCTTAAAACCGTTATACTCTTTTGGGTTGTGAGAGCCTGTTATCATAACCGATCCGCTCGGGGTTATCCCGCTAAACTCATTATAGTTGGCAAAGTAGCAAACAGGAGTAGCCACCATACCCATATCAAGCACCTTCACTCCGGCAGCATTAAAGCCGCTTGTTAAAAAATCTCTTAAAATTGGCGAATGAGTCCTCGCATCATAACCTATAGCTACAAACTCGCCAACCTTTTTTACCTCTTTACCGAGAAGATACCCTATAAGCTTCACACTCTTCTCATTTAACTCTTTTTCAAATATGCCTCTTATATCATACTCTCTAAAAATATTTTGCATTTTTATCCCCTTGTTTAACTTCAATCTTACAACTCATTCAAAAACTCTTCTATGGGTTTGGAGTTTAATTTGCCTTTTTCTATTTGTTCAATCTCTCTTATACTATCTCTAAATCCATCTATAATATCACTATCTTGATCATCTAAAATAACCACTTCTACCCCATCATTTTTAAATCTATCTATTACCCATAAAACCTTTTTTGCTATCATCTCATCCTTAAAATTTAAAGCAACTTGCATAAAATTCTCCTTTAAAACACTATCTCTACAATTATACCCCTTTTCACTCTAAACTCTTCTTAAACTTATTTTGGATAAAATTTGTTTCTTATTTTTGGTATGGTCGCATAGCTCAGTTGGTAGAGCACCACCTCGACAAGGTGGTGGTCACAGGTTCAAGTCCTGTTGCGACCACCATACATTAATAACTAATAAGTTATAAAATAGAGGAAAAATTGGAAGATATAATAGCTATAAAAATTGATGGCAACATCATAGACCTACAAAGCGCGAAAGAGAAAGATATAGATATAAATAATGCTAAGCAAATCCACCTCGACAACTCAGATGATGCTTTAGAAGTACTTAGACACTCTTGTGCCCATCTTATGGCTCAGGCTATAAAAGAGCTGCATCCGGAAGCTAAATTTTTTGTAGGACCTGTTATAGAGGATGGATTTTACTATGATTTTAGAGTTGAAAAGAGCCTTGGTGAAGCTGACTTAAAGCTCATTGAAAAAAAGATGAAAGAGCTTGTTAAAAAGAGATATGATATAACCAAATATACAATAACCAAAAAAGAGGCTCTTGAAAAATTTAAAGATGATGATCTTAAGCTGACAGTATTACAAAGGATCCCTGAAGATGCTGAGGTTGGCATCTATAAACAAGGTGACTTTGAAGACTTGTGTCGCGGTCCGCATCTACCAAATACCAAATATATCAAATTTTTCAAACTAACCAGAGTAGCCGGAGCTTATCTTGGCGGTGATGAAAAAAACGAGATGCTAACAAGAGTCTATGGAACTGCATTTGCCACAAAAGAGGCTCTTAAAGATTATCTTACCATGATAGAAGAGGCAAAAAAGAGAGACCATAGGAAGCTTGGAAATGAGCTCAAACTCTTTACTTTTGACGAAGAGGTTGGCGGTGGACTTCCTATATGGCTTCCAAATGGTGCCAGACTTAGAAGTAAACTTGAGTCACTTCTTTTTAAAGCTCACAGAAAAAGAGGGTATGAGCCGGTAAGAGGCCCGGAGATACTCAAAAGCGAAGCTTGGAAGATAAGCGGACACTATGAAAACTATGGTGAAAATATGTACTTCACCGAGATAGATGAGGTAGAGTATGGCATAAAGCCTATGAACTGTCTTGGTCATATCAAAGTATATCAAAGCGAGTTGAGAAGCTATAGAGATCTACCTCTAAAGTTTTTTGAGTATGGCGTTGTTCACAGACACGAAAAGAGCGGAGTTTTGCACGGTCTATTTAGAGTAAGAGAGTTTACTCAGGATGATGCCCATATCTTTTGCACACCTGAGCAGATAAAAGAGAATGTTATGGAAGTTTTGGGTTTTGTTGATGATATTATGAAGAGTTTTGACTTTAAGTATGAGATGGAGATATCCACAAAACCTACAAAAGCTATAGGAAGTGACGATATATGGGAGAAGGCTACAAAAGGCTTGATGGATGCTCTTGATGAAAACGGTATAAGTTACGGCATAGATGAGGGTGGCGGAGCATTTTACGGACCAAAGATAGATATAAAGATAACTGATGCCTTGAAAAGAAAATGGCAGTGCGGAACGATACAGGTTGATTTTAACTTGCCTGAGAGATTTGAACTTGAATACACCGATGCTCATAATGAAAAAGCAAGACCCGTCATGCTCCATAGAGCGATACTTGGCTCTTTTGAGAGATTTATAGGGATACTAACTGAACACTGTGCGGGAGAGTTTCCATTTTTTATCGCACCGACTCAAGTTGTCATCATACCGATAGCAGAATCTCACATAGAGTATGCAAAAGAGCTTCAAAGTGAACTAAGAGAGATGGATATAGATAGTGAAATATCTTCAAAAAACGAGAGCCTAAACAAAAGAGTAAGGATCGCTGAAAAGCAGAGGGTCCCACTTCTTGTTATCATCGGTGATGAAGAGGTCGGTAACAGATCAGTAGCTTTAAGGGATAGAAGAGATAGAAAACAGTATAATCTATCAAAAGAAGAGTTTAAGAAACTAATAAAGGAGAAAATGGATGGAGTTATCTTTTGAGTAAGGATAAAGATGTATTAATGAACGGCGATATTAGATTGTCGGAAGTTAGATGTATAGGGGATGATGGCACACAGTATGGCATCATATCTTCTAAAGAAGCGCAGCAGATAGCAAATGATCTTGGACTTGACCTTGTTCTTATCGCTCCAAACGGAAAACCACCGGTTTGTAAAGTTATGGACTATGGAAAGTTTAAGTATCAACAAGAGAAGAAAAAGAAAGAGGCAAGAAAAAAACAGAAGATTATCGAAGTAAAAGAGATAAAACTATCTGTTAAAATTGCACAAAATGACATAAACTACAAAGTAAAGCATGCCAGAGATTTTTTAGAGAGCGGAAAGCATGTAAAGTTTAGAGTTTTTCTAAGAGGCAGAGAGATGCAAAACCCAGAAGGTGGAGTGGAAGTTCTTGAAAGAGTCTGGGAGATGGTAAAGGATATAGCAGACAGAGACTCAAAGCCTTATAGAGAAGGTAGATATGTCAATATGTTGACTTTCCCTAAAAAAGAGAAATAATCAAAATCATAGTGTTAAGTGTTAAGTGTTAAGTGTTAAGATTTAATACTTAACACTGTGTTAAGAATTAAGTAAAGGAGCTGTGATGCCAAAGATGAAGAGCGTCAGAGGCGCTGTTAAGCGTTTCAAAAAGAGCAAGAACGGTATCAAAAGAGGAAGTGCTTACAGAAGCCATATCCTCACCAAAAAAAGCCCTAAGAGAAAAAGATTTCTTAGAGCGCCTAAAAAGGTAAGCAAGGTAGATACCAAATCTGTCAAACTTATGATAGAGGTTTAGTTTCAAGTTTTCTTTAGTTAGTTACAGTTAACTAAAGTTCAATTCCCCCTTTTAGTCGAAAGATATAAGGGAAAGTTCGCAAAAGCGACACCAAAAAAGGTTAAGGAGAAAATATGAGAGTTAAAACAGGCGTAGTTAGAAGAAGAAGACACAAGAAGCTTCTAAAATTAGCCAGAGGTTTCTACAGCGGTAGAAGAAAACATTTTAGAAAAGCGAAAGAGCAGCTTGAGAGAAGTTTAGTTTATGCGTACAGAGATAGAAAAAGAAAGAAAAGAGACTTCAGAAGACTCTGGATCACAAGAATCAATGCAGCTTGCAGACTAAACGGTATAAGTTACTCAAAGTTTATGAATGCGCTTAAAAAAGCAAATATAGAACTTGATAGAAAAATCTTGGCAGACTTAGCAGTCAATGATGCTGAAGCTTTTACAAAAGTAGTAGAGCAAGCAAAAGCAGCACTTTAATAACAGCTTAAGGGCATCTCTAAAAACCTATATAGCCCATAGAAGGCAAAGAAGGCATAAGATTTTGTAAGAGAAATTCGCAGGACTACCCAAAGGTAATTCAAGAATTTATCTTGCGAAAGATTGTGCCTTATTTGCCTTCCCTTTGGGCTCTCTTTGCTTGTCCATATGCTTCGTTGCAACTCCTCGACTATGCTTTGGCATAGCTTTCGTCGTTGCGCCTCGCCTATGAACAAGCAAAGAAAGCTATGGGCTATATGGGTTTTTAGAGATGCCCTTACGGTAGAGTCTCTTTTTGGGCTCTACCGATACACTTTTTTACAATCATTTTTACCAAATCATCCACAATCTCATCTGTTATATTTGATCTAAAATCCCTTTGGACTCTGTATATCTCTCTGTTTTTTACAAAAAAGGAAAGCCTTATGTATCCATTTACATCAGCAGGGATTGCATGCATAACAGGATTGGAACAATTTATAGTATAATGTGAAGTCATGATGATAGTATAAGGAGAGTTTTTCTTGATGACAAACCCAAACCTCTTTAAGCTATGCTCTACTTTATCCAAAAGATAGTAGTTATCCCCTTTTAAAGATAAGCTTTTGGTTTCAACTCTTTTAAAATCTTTTACATATAGCTTCTCATAGATCTTTTTTTCAGTAGAACACCCCACTAATAATAAAATAGATAAAAAAAGATAAATCTTAAGCAATTTCACCCGGTTTTCCAAAAAAGTAACCTTGAGAATACTCTATGCCCATGTTTTTAACAATATCAAAAATATCACTGTTTTCGACATATTCCGCTATGATTTCGATCCCCTGCTTTTTTGCAAAAATGGCAATAGTTTCGACTATATTTCTACTTAGTTCACTTTTATCTATATCTTTTATCAGCGAGCCGTCTATCTTAATATAATCAGGTTCATATTTAAGAAGTCTCTCAAAATTTGAATAACCGCTTCCAAAATCATCTATGGCAATTTTTACTCCTTTGCTTTTTATCTTTTTTATAAACTGTATAACTTTTTCAAAATCTTTAACTTCTTCACTCTCTAAAAGTTCAAAAACTACTCGCCTTGTATTATTTGCATACCTTTTTAGATATTGCATTATTAAAACTTGTATATCTTTTGACTCTATATCCAATACGGATAGATTTATAGATATATCCTCTTTTATTTTATCGAGAGCATCAAACGAGTTTTCCAAAACTATCTTTGTGACTTTCAAATAATATCTTCCCTTTTTTGCCACCTCCATAAATTGCATAGGCGGGATAATTTGACCATTTTTATCTATGATTCTAACCAATGATTCATATTTTGCTACCTCCATTGTTTTATTATTTACAATGGGCTGAAAATATGATATGACTTTTTTATCGTCTATTGCGGTTTTTATATCTTTTAACATTTTTATATTTTCAAGAGCATCTTGATACTCGTAGCCGGAAAGACCATCTGCATACACTAGATGCTGTTTTTCGTTGATCGCCTTTTCTATTCCAAGTTTTACATCCTCATAAAGCTGTATCACTCCAAAAGAAAAGCTACAAACTACAGATATATCATATTGGGCCTCTCCTATATCCACACTATATTTTTCAACATTTTCCAAAAACTCTTTTAGCATTGCTTCAAGCTCATTTTTTGTCGCTCTGCAGCTTCTTCTATCTTTGGCAAATGCATACAATCCTCCACCTAAGTTATACACTTTTTGAAAACCACAAGTTGATGGCATAAGATAGACCAATGCATCTGCAAAAATCCTCTCCAACTCACTTAATGTAGCTTTATCATAAAACTTCTCGATAACACTGTACTCCTCTATTTGCACCATTACCAACACGCTTAGTTTATTGATAGACAAAAAGTCAAACAGCTGCTTTTTATCACTCATGATATCCGTGATATTGTATCTAAGAGCTATAAACTCTTTTATATCACCATTTTTATCTATGATTGGTGAAATAGTTGAACTTACATAGTATGGATCTCCATTTTTTGCCAAATTTTTTATAACACCTTGCCAAGTCTCTTTTTTGTTTTTGATGGTGCCCCACATCTCCTTAAAGACCTCTCTTGGCATATCTGGGTGTCTTACTATATTATGAGGTTTTCCGATCAACTCCTCTTTGCTGTAACCTGATATATTGCAAAAGTTTTCATTGGCATAAGTAATAATGCCTCTTTTATCTGTTTTTGATATTATAGCACTCTTGTTCGCTATCTGCTGATATTGAGACAACAGATCCAAACTCTCTATATTTTTTAAAATAAGTTTTTTCTTTTTATATGCAACTCCTAATAAAACTATCAAGTTTATTAAGATTAATATGATTTCCATAACTCTGAGAAAATTGTATTGATTTAAAGTAAAAGCTATAAGTGCCGGAATACTTACTGATGATACAAATAAAAACAGTGCTAAAAAAACAGACCCCAAGGTCACCATAGATCCGGTAGTCAATGCAAACATAAGAGTTAAAGTAAAAAATGCATAATCATCGCTAAGGTTAGAAATAGCATAAAAAATCAATCCACCCCAAATCACTCCACTTAACAATACAACAAAAAGATACTGTTTGAAATATAGCCGAATCTCTTGAGGGTAATTGACTTCTAAACTATTTACCAGCCTTTTGCCGACAGATATCCTGGCAACGGCCAATAAAAAATTTAAAACCAGCCAGACAAAAAGCAAGATATAGGGAGCAACAGAAAAGAATACAACTGCCATAAAAACAGCTGATAAAATATTTAATATGATGGCACTGGTTTTTGCATTTAGTGCAAGATTTTTTATCTGTTCATCAGTATAATCAAGATCAAATATATTTTGTACAAATTTTTGCATACCAAAGTCTTAAGGAGAATTTTTATCTATTTTAGCATTTTTTTAACTTTAATGCAAATTCATAAGTTCAAATCAAGCCATTTTCTTATATAATTCTTTTCTTAAATTTTTATGAAAGGTGGTGATGTCTGGTGCCAGGTATTAAAGTTGGACCTAGAGATTCTTTCGAAGAAGCTTATAGAAGATTTAAAAAGCAGATCGACCGTAACTTGATAGTTACTGAGGCTAGAGCTAGAAAGTATTATGAAACTAAAACTGAAAAGCGTAAAAAGCAAAAAATTGCAGCCAAGAAAAAGATGCTTAAAAAACTCTATATGCTCAGAAGATACGAATCAAGACTATAATCACACAATTTTTGCGCTCTTTTTGAGCGCAAAAACTCCTATCTATACCTCTTTATAAAATCTTTTACATATTTTCCCGAATTTTTCAACAATGCTTCTCCATGACCACTACCGGGCAGTATAAGTGTAGTCGGAAGATTGGACTCTTTCGTGTATTTTATGGTTCTTGAGAATGCAAAATCTTTAACTGAACTAACAAACATAATAGGTGAGGATATTTCACTTATCTCCCCATCGCCTCCTACTTCAGATATACCCCCTGGCGAAAAAAGTACCGCAAGTTTCGGCTCATAATCAAACATCGCGCCTATCAGTGTTGCGCTGCCTAAAGATGCTCCGAAAAAAGAGATCTCTTCAGTGTTTATAACTTTGTAGTTATCCGAAATATAGTCAATCCATCTGGAAATATCATCTACCAAATTGTTAAAACTTACTTTTTTTGCACTCTTTTTAAAGCTACTTTTTAGGTCTGACAGATTATGAAACTTTACTATCTTCACTTCCTTGTTGTTTTTTAAGATAGATTTTCCATGCCCTCTTAAGTCAATATTTAAAGTGGCAAACCCCATCCCTCTTAACTCTTTGGCAAAACTTATCCACTTGTTGTGATCGCTGCCAAATTGATGTGCTATGACAGCCAACGGATACTTTGCTTTTTGTTTGGAAGGCAAGTTGATCCAACCCTTTAATACATAGCCGTCTTTCGACTCAATGCTTATCTCTTTAGAAAAAAGCATAGTCGATAGAGATAAAATGAAAATCATTATAAATTTCACTACAGATCCTTTCAAAACTAATTATAACAAATAATTATAGCAAGTTTGTTTTTGATGATATTTAAAAATTTTAATTAGTTTTTATCTCTTTTTTAGTATCATAATAACAAGATTATAACAAGGACAAACATGATACTAACAACACCGTTAAAAAGTAACAGCATTAAGATCTTATTGTTAGGTAGCGGAGAGCTTGGAAAAGAGGTGGCTATAGAAGCTAATAGATTGGGTGTAGAAGTTATAGCAGTAGATAGATACCCTAACGCACCAGCTCACTTAGTGGCTAACAAGAGTTATGTTTGTGATATGAAAAACAAAGCTGAAGTTTTAGAGATCATACGAAGAGAAAAACCTGACTACATACTTCCTGAGATTGAGGCGATAAGTATAGAGGCGCTTTTTGAGGCTGAAAAAGAGGGCTTTTTTGTTATCCCAAACGCTGAAGCTGTCAATAAAACTATGAATAGAAAAAATATAAGAGAGTTTGCAGCTGAAGAGTTAGGACTAAAAACAAGTGCATATAGATTTATTAAAACTTTTGATGAGTTGGTTGAGGCTTCTAAAACTATAGGCTTTCCTTGCGTTATAAAGCCTGTAATGAGTTCAAGCGGACATGGTCAAAGTATAGCAAAAGATGCCAAAGATCTTAAGTCGTCTTGGGAGATAGCAAAAGAGGCAAGAGGGGATGCGAGTGAACTTATAGTGGAAGAGTTTATAAAGTTCGACTATGAAATAACGCTACTAACAGTTAGAAATGAAAGAGAGACGGTTTTTTGTGAGCCTGTTGGACATATACAAAAAGATGGGGATTACATCTTCTCCTGGCAGCCGATGCAGATGAGCAAACTTACAAAATCAAGAGCAAAAGAGATAGCTAAAAAGGTTACTGACGGCTTGGGAGGAAGAGGTATATTTGGAGTAGAGATGTTTATAAAAGGTGATGAAGTTTACTTCAGTGAAGTAAGCCCAAGACCTCACGATACCGGAATGGTAACGATGATAACACAGTCTCAGAGTGAGTTTGCTCTTCATGTAAGAGCTGTTCTTGGACTGCCAATTGACTTTACAACTTATGGAAGCGGGGTAAGCGCAGCATATAAAGCAAAAAATGAGAGTGTTGTGCCTACTTTCGAGATTGATGATGAGATATTTTCTAAAAACAGTTTCTTAAGAGTCTTTGGCAAACCCGAGTCTCATATAGGTAGAAGGATGGCTGTAGCACTTGTATTTGGAGAGATAGAAGAGTCGCTAGAACAAGCCAAAGAGATGATAAGTAAGATAAAAGAAATTTGACATGAAAAAGCTAACCGTTAGTGAAGCTGCTAACTACTTTGGTATAACAAAAGAGGCGATTTATAACAGAGTTAGAAGAGGTAAACTGAAAACTCTAAATGAAAATGGGTTAAAGTATGTGGTAGTAGAAGATTCCAATACACAAGAGGTAAAAATACTCCCCAAAACCAGGTCTAAAAATGACAAGTATCTTACATTTTTAGAGGGTGAAGTAGAAGAGTTAAAGTCAAAGGTTAAAAGACTCGAAGCAGAAAATACAAAACTTATCAAAGAAAAACTAGAACTTTTAGAGAGTTCAAAAAGGGAGCTTGAATCAATTTTTGCCAAAAGAGACGAGCAACTAAAGCAGATACTTCACCTAATGAATGAAAAATATGCTCTACCTAAAATCGAGAGTGTAGAGGTGATAGACACGGCAATGGATAAAAAATCAAAGCAGAAGAAACAAAAGAAGAAACAAAAAATAAAAAAGTTAAAAGTTAAAAAGAAGAAGGGTAAAAAGTGAAAGAGTTAGTTTTTTTAGATGCAAAAACTGTTGGAGACGATCTCTTGCTTGACGGATTTAAAAAATTTGGTAATTTTATCTCTTATCAAACAACCCTCTCAAAAGATGAGACTATTAAGAGAGTAAAAAATGCTAACATTATCATAACTAACAAAGTTGTTATAGACAGAGATGTTATAGATAGTGCTTCAAAGCTTGAGCTTATATGCGTTGCTGCAACCGGTATGAACAACATAGACCTTGAGTATGCAAAATCAAAAGGCATAACTGTTAAAAATGTCAGCGACTACTCAACCAACAGTGTAACGCAACACACCTTTACACTTCTTTTTTATCTACTTGGAAGAGTTAGATACTATGATGATTTAGTCAAGAGTGAAAAATGGTGCGAGAGTGAGATTTTTACAAATCTTGACAAACCCTATCATGAGATAAATGGCAAAACTTGGGGTATAATAGGACTTGGCAATATAGGAAAAAAAGTTGCTAATGTAGCAGAGTGTTTTGGAGCCAAAGTTATCTACTACTCCACAAGTGGACGAAATAGAGATAACAAATATCAAAGAGTAAATCTAAATGAACTTTTAAAATCAAGTGACATAATATCTATACATGCCCCGTTAAATGATAAAACTAACAACCTAATAACAGCAGACAAATTAAATCTTATGAAAAAAGATGCGATACTACTAAATCTTGGAAGAGGTGGGATAATCAATGAGGAAGATTTGGCAACAGTGATAGATAGTAAAAAGCTCTTTGTGGGTCTTGATGTAACCAAAAATGAGCCTATCGAAAAAAACAACCCGCTTCTTAAAGTCAAAAACAGAGATAGACTCATCATAACCCCGCATATAGCATGGTCAAGCATAGAGGCGAGAAAGTTACTGGTAAAGAAGATAGAAAAAAATATAGAAGAATTTTTAGCAGGAGGAGAAAATGGCAAAAGAGCATAGTTTTGATATAAGCGCGGAGATTGACAAGCAGGAGTTAAAAAATGCTATAGAGCAAGCGAAAAAAGAGATAGCTAACAGATATGATTTTAAAGGTTTAACTGCTGAGATTGATTATAATGAGAAAAATAAAACCATTACTCTTTTAGCAACAAGCGACAATAAAGCTGAAGCTATGAAAGATATCTTGCTTTCAAAAGCTATAAAACGAGGCTTATCGCCCAAAGCCCTAAAAGAGGTAAAAAGAGAGAGTGCAAGCGGTGGCAATATAAAAGTTTATATATCCATCATAGATACCATCTCTAGTGATGAAGCCAAAACAATCACAAAAGAGATAAAAGCTCTTAAACTCAAAGTTCAAGCTTCCATTAAAGGTGATGTAGTCAGAGTTACAGGCAAGTCCATAGATGATCTGCAAACTTGCATAAAAGCTATAAAAGCCAAAGAGTTAGAGATACCCCTAAACTTTATAAACCTAAAATAGTGCAAGATATACCACCTATAGAGCAGTTGCCAAAACTAAGCAAAAAATGCAAAATTGCTGCTCTATTTATGACCGTACTACTCCTGTTTTTACCATTTATGCTCTCTCTTTATTTTTGGTATGAGTACGAGGAAATATCTATAGCCATAGGCATTTTTCTATTCTTGCAAATAGTTAGCGCTATTATTACTGCCAAGATGAGAACTTTTGCCATCCCCTCTGACCAGCAGGAGATAACATACTCTACTTACGAGGTAGCCACTTGGTTTTTATTTAAAAAATTCATATGCTACTAACAATCACAAAGCTATATAGGTAGTATAAATTCATTGGCTAGCGTACTCCTTGGCATTTAGATACATATATATAGACCTGGCTGCTTTTTTACCCTCTCCGAGGGCTTTTATAACCGTTGCAGCACCGCTGCTTGCATCACCACCCGCAAAAACACCCTCTATATTGGTCATATAGTTTTCATCTATTTTTATAACTCCCCTTTCGTCGGTTTCGATCTCCGGTGTTCTTGATAAAAAAAGCCTATTGGGAACTGTTCCCAAGGCTTCTATAACAGTATCAACTTGCATTATAAAATTACTTCCCTCAATGGGCTTAGATTTTAGCCTACCTTCTCCACCTTCAGCAACCAACTTCATTTTTACCAACTCTATTACTATGACAAAACCTTTGTCATCTCCTATGAATCTTACAGGATTAACCAATTCGTGGAACATTATACCCTCCTCAAGGGCATGCTCTATCTCTTCTGCTCTAGCTGGAGCTTTGGCTCTTGTTCTTCTGTAGATTATGTTAACTTCTCCTGCACCGAGTCTTAAAGCAGTCCTAGCTGCGTCCATAGCAACATTGCCGGCACCAATTACGGCAACTTTTTTACCCACATCTATAGGCGTATCCCAGTCTGGAAACTTATAAGCTTTCATTAGATTTGCGCGTATTAAAAACTCATTGGCAGAGTAAACATCATCAAGCTTCTCTCCCTCTATGCCCATAAACTTTGGTGCTCCCGCACCCAAGCCTAAAAAAATAGCATCATATTGCTCCCTTAGTTCGCTAAAGTAGATATTTTGACCAACGGTATGATTTAACTCTATCTTCACACCGGACTCTTCAAGTTTTTTTATCTCATCATCTACAATATCCTTTGGGAGTCTAAATTCGGGTATCCCATACCTTAAAACTCCGCCGGCTTTATGAAGTGTCTCAAATATAGTCACATCATATCCAAACTTATTGCACTCAGCCGCACAAGCTAAGCCTGCAGGACCAGAGCCTACTATAGCTATTTTTTTGCTTTGATTATTGTTTATACTTTGAGATATTTCAACTTCATGTCTTCTACCCCAATCGGCTATAAATGCTTCTAGTTTTCCTATTGCTATAGGTTGACCCTGTTTTTGCAATATACAGCTACCCTCACACTGTTTTTCTTGAGGACATACTCTACCTGAACATGCCGGGAAAAAGTTATCCTCTTTTACTAACATATAAGCCTCTTTGAATTTTCTCTGAGCTATCAGATGGTTCATCTCTTTGATGCTTATAGTAACAGGACAAGCGGGCTCACAGGATGGTTTTCTACACAATAAACATCTAGTGGCTTCCTCCACGGCTTCATCTTCTGAGTAGCCATAAGGAACAGATTGAAAGTTATGGATCCTGGTGAGGGGTGTTTGCTCTCTCATTGGAATTCTTGCTCTTACTTTTGCCATGATTTGCATCCTCCATTATTTTTACAAGTATAGTCAAGGTCTGCCACTCTCTCCTCTCTCTTAAACATTCCGTATCTCTTGATAGCAGTATCCCAATCCACATATCGCCCATCAAACATCGGGCCATCAATACAGGCTAATTTCATTTCATCATTATAAAACAACCTGCATGCTCCACACATTCCGGAACCATCAACCATAATCTGTCTAACAGTTAAAAGGTTTGGGATATTATATTTTTCCATAAAAGAAGAGATTTTTTTTAGAGTAGGCAACTTTCCACCTCCAAAAATAAAATCTATCTTTATATCATTTTTAATCAACTTATTCAAAACATCCAGATAATTTCTATCTTCGCCGAGTGTGCCATCCTCCGCAACCAATATATACTCATCCGCATACTCTTTTGCAAGATAGCTTTCAGGATAAACCTCTTTAGCACTTGGAAAAGTCTGTATAGAGATGATATGGTTGCCATCTATCTTTTTTAGAGCTTTGCAGATAGCATAGTTTTCTGCATGTCCGCAAACCGCATCTGAAACAACTACTACTGTTCCGTACTTCTTTATCTTAACCCCTTGTCCTAGTGGGCCTATAACTGCTTCAAATTTATCTAGGTTTTTTCGCAGCTCTTTTGATGTTTTACCCAGTTTTCTTATAAACATGCTTATTTTGCCATCTTCTGCTTTCATAACAGACATAGGAACTCTCTCGCCCTCCTTTTTTGTCATAAGCATTACAAACTGACCCGGCACAAATCTATCTGCAACCTCTTTTGCCTCTACCTCCACAAGATAATCTATCGAATCAAGATCATCTTTTCTTACAATTTTGAAAGACATAATCTCTCCTTCTAAAATAGTGCTTTTAAAATTCTATCACTATAAAATTAAGTAAACCTTTAATTATATAAAAAAAATATATTATTTTTTATAATTTAATATTTATTAAAGAAAATGTAATAATTTATACATTTTGCATACAACATGATGTTATTGTAGTGTCAGATTTGGGGAGTTGGGAAGGATTTGCAGGAAATGGCGGGCAGAGGGGGATTCGAACCCCCGGTAGGTTTCCCTACGGCCGCGTTCCAGGCGACTGGATTAAACCAGCTCTCCCATCTGCCCTTTTGAAGAGGTGAAATTATACCACAAAATTTTTCTTTTTTGTATATTTATTGTATAATTATACTATATATAGCGAGAGGAGCATATTTTGTGAAGAAAAAGATATTTGTATTTTTATTTTTTATCTATTATATTTTTGCCTCGGACATTACTCCTCTGCCTCAAAAAGTCAGCGATGTTGATCCTAAAAAAGTGGCTCTTGGACACAAACTCTTCTTTGATCCTATCTTATCTAAAAATGGAACGGTTGCCTGTGTAAACTGCCATGTATTTAGTTTGGGTGGTAGTGATGGTAGAAAGGTTTCAGTAGGCATCGACGGCAAACTTGGCAATATAAACTCACCGACAGTTTTTAATGCAAGATATAACTTCAGAGAGTTTTGGGATGGTAGAGCAAGAGACTTAAAAGAGCAAGCCTTAGGTCCTATACAAAACCCTGTTGAAATGGGCAACAACTTTCCAAATCTTATAAAAACTCTAAAAAAATCGCCCTATAAAAAGGAGTTTGAGGCTATTTATAATGATGGGATAACCAAAGAAAATATCGTGGATGCCATAAGCGAATATGAAAAAACTCTCATCACTCCAAACTCACCATTTGATAGATATCTAAGAGGCGATAAGAGTGCTTTAACCAAAGATCAAAAAAAAGGGGTATGAGCTTTTTAAAAGTGAAGGGTGTATAGCTTGTCATAACGGTATAAATATAGGCGGAAATCTATACGCCAAATTTGGTGTATATTTTGATGCTAAAAGTGAAAATTTAGGCAGATACAATGTAACTCACAATAAACTAGATAAATACTTTTTTAAAGTGCCCACTTTAAGAAACATAGAGCTTACGGCACCATATCTGCACGATGGGAGATTTAAAACACTAAAAGGTGTAGTTGCTTTTATGATGCACTACCAGCTTGGAAAAAAAGTTGACAACAAAAAGATCGAGTATCTGATTGATTTTTTAAAGTCACTTACCGGAGAGATCCCTAAACCATGAAATTCATACAAAAAGCAAAAGAGTTTTTACTTGATTACTTATATGATTATGCTTTTATTATGCTTATTGTATTTTTACTTACTATCTCATTTTTTATCAATTCGCTTTTTAAGATAGATACTAAGATGGAGTGGTATGCCAAATATGAAAAAGTTATCAACAAGATGGTCTTGATAGATAGCAGGATAGATATATTCCCAAAAAACAAGTTGACTTTTGTAAATTATGATGATATAGAAAAAAATATAAGACTATTTTACAAGCAACTGGAGATTGTAAATGATGAAAAGTTTTATAACATCTACCCTAAAAACAGAAACCACCTAAGAAAAATAGTTACTGATATAAAAACTAATTTTAGTAAAAAGATAGATATCTTAGAGAGATACAAATCATACAATGTCTCAATAATCGGCTCATTATCTTACATATTTGAGCTAAACAGGGTTGTAAAAAATGATCCTACCATAGAGTATATAGATATATATCTTATAGAAAAACCTATGTATGATATGCTTAGAGTATTTATAAATTTTCATATATCGAAAAGAACTTTAGATAATGATGTAAAAACCCTAAAAGAGCTCAGTATAAAATATAAAAACAATGACAATCTAAGATCACTAGCATACAATACAAATATCGTTTTAAATAATATCTATATATTGGACAAACTATCAGATAAATTGCAAAGTTTTAAAATAGATAGACTGCTTCATCATTTAGACAATATTATCAACAGCGAACATCAAAATGATATAGAGTATATAAAGAGAAATGCTTATAATTTGTTGATCTTATCAGTAGCTGTATTGCTACTCTTTTTGTTTAAATATATAAGATCTATCAAAGAGTCCATAGAGTTAAAAACATTTAGATATGCAGTAGGGAACTCTGACAATACAGTCGTTATAACTGATAAAAATAGACATATTACTTATGTCAATGATGCTTTTACCAAAAATACAGGATATACAAAAGAGGAGGCATTAGGGCAAAATCCAAGGATATTAAAGTCTGGACTACTACCTGAAAAGTTCTATAAAGAGATGAATACACTATTGGATGCAGGTAAAAAATGGACTAGTGACTTTATCAATAAAACAAAAAGTGGAGATATATTTTATGAAAAAGCTTCGATAACACCGATGTTTAAAAGAGGAAAACTAGTAGGTTATCTTGCTATAAAATTAAATGTCACGGACTACATAAAACAAGAGAAAAAACTGATATATTTAGCTTACCATGATAACTTGACCAGACTTAGAAACAGACAGGCTATGAAAGAGGATATCGATGATCTTCTCTATAAAAAAAGGAGCTTTTTTATACTATTCTTAGATCTTGATGGATTTAAAACTATCAACGACACTTTTGGTCATGACACAGGTGATGAACTACTTAAGATAATCTCAAAGATTATCAAACACAATATAAGTGCTCAAGATTATGCATATAGGCTTGGCGGGGATGAGTTTGCTCTAGTTATACTTGAAAGAGAGTATAGTTTAGCAGAGAAAATTGCAAAAAGAGTCTTGGAAAATATTGCCAAAAAGATAACTATCAAATCATTTCAGATACAAGTAACAGTTAGCCTTGGCATAGTAAAGTATCCTGAAGATGGAAATGATAAAAAAACTCTTCTAAAAAATGCAGATATAGCGATGTATAAAGCAAAAATGGAGGGCAAAAACAGATATAAGTTTTTCAATAAAGAGTTTTCAAAAGAGGTTGAAGAGAGAATGCTTCTTGAGATAGAGTTAAAAAATGCTATAAAGAAAAATGAATTTCACATAGTGTATCAGCCAAAATATAACCTCAAAACTAAAAAGATATACTCTCTTGAGTCGCTTATAAGATGGCGAAATAGTCAACTTGGAAATGTAAGACCCGACTACTTTATACCTATAGCAGAGCAGCTTGGTATCATAAATGATATAGGTCTATTTGTTTTTAAGAGAGCTTGCGAAGAGTTTAAAGAGATAAAAAAGAGTGATCCTGATATAAATCTCGTCTCTATCAATGTTGCAGCTCCTCAATTTACCGATAGAAATTTAGTAGAAAAATTTAAAGCTATAGTGGAACAGTTAAAATTGAAACCATCATCGATAGGTATCGAGATAACCGAAACTTGCTTTATGCAAAACAGCGCCCAAACAGCAAAAATCTTAAAAGAGATGAAAGAGCATGGTTTTGAGATCATAGTAGATGACTTTGGAACAGGTTACTCCTCT
>Ga0256840_1001689_pt1 | contig 20354 bp, 20 predicted proteins | sample 355202metaG_FD_185969 | JGI IMG/M metagenome (GOLD analysis project Ga0256840, IMG submission 185969) | Hydrothermal vent microbial communities from Mid Atlantic Ridge, Atlantic Ocean - 355-202 | ecosystem: Environmental > Aquatic > Marine > Hydrothermal vents | place: Atlantic Ocean: Mid...
CTGAATAACTTGGAGGATTTAAAGAAAAACTTAACCTTGTATCTGCATGTGCCTTATCCGTTAATGATGCATGAAAAATTTCTACAATGGCACTGTCAACCGCATCTTTAATTAAAACAGTATTTTGAGGATCTTGTGCTGAGATGGTCACATGTGTATTTATTTTTGTACCCACAACACTTCGTGCATATTTTGAGCTTGGCTTATATCCACATGCATTCATTAAAATAAGTACGATTATAAGAATAAATACCTTCACATTAGCCCTTTATTACAATATTGACAAGTTTTTTAGGCACAAGAATCTCTTTGATAATCTCTTTTCCCTCAAGCCATTTGGCAATATTTTCTTTCGCAGCAGCAATAATTGTCTCTTTGTCGGCATCTGCTGCAACTTCAATCTCACCTCTTTTTTTCCCGTTTACAGAAACACCCAACGATATGCTTTGTTCTACAAAAACTTCTTCTACTATTTCTTGCGGAGCCAAGTTATTAAGTTTGAAATATTGCTCACTTATTTCATGACAAGTATGGGGAATGACTGGCTCCATTATAGAGCTAAGTATCCAATACCCTTCACTCCACACTTGCGAATTTTTTTGAGCATTAAGTGCATTCATCGCTTCCATTACACCCGCAATCATCGTATTAAAAGTATATCGTTCGTTATAAACATCTTCGGCACGCTTGAGTGCTTCATAGACTTTTTTGCGCGCAAACTTCTCTTCTTTGTTTAAATCAGCATGATTAATCTGTGGTTTCTCGTTACATGTAAGTACATTTGCACTTCTTTCAAAAAATCTTTTTATAAACTTGTAAGCACCCTCAACAGCATTGTCATTCCATTCAAGTTCTTGTGTCGGCGGTGCAGCAAAGAGTATAAAAAGACGAGCCGTATCTGCTCCATATTTTTCTATAATGGCATCAGGGTCAACTGTGTTACCTTTTGATTTACTCATTTTTGCCCCGTCTTTAAGCACCATCCCTTGTGTTAAAAGTTTTTCAAACGGTTCATCAAAATCAATATAGCCCAAATCACGAAAAACTTTTGTAAAAAATCGTGCATATAAAAGATGTAAAATTGCATGCTCTATACCACCGATATAATGATCAACACCTTCGTGCCCTTTTTGGTGCATCCAGTATTTCATCTGTTCATCAGAAAAAGCCTCTTTTTCCCAGTTTGCAGGAGATGCGCAAAAACGCAAAAAATACCAAGAAGATTCTACAAAAGTATCCATAGTATCTGTTTCACGAATGGCATCTTTGCCACACTGAGGACATTTACAGTGCTTGAATGTCGGATGATTTTCAAGAGGATTTCCCTCCCCTGTAATGACAACATCTTCAGGTAAAGCAACTGGAAGATTTTCTTTTTTTTCCATCACAAGACCACAGCTCTCACAATGAACAAAAGGAATAGGCGCACCCCAGTACCTTTGACGGCTCACACCCCAATCTTTAAGCTTATAGTTGGTTGTCTTCTTCCCGATGCCTTTTTCTTCAAACATTTCAAGAATATGCTCTTGTGCTTTTTGCGAATTCATTCCGCTAAAATCACCGGAATTTATTAGCTCGCCTACTTCCGTAAAAGCAAGTCTTGAAAAATCATGTTCATCTCTAAATGGTTTAATCACCGCTTTTATAGCTAAATCATACTTTTTAGCAAAGTCATAATCTCGCTCATCATGTGCAGGAACAGCCATAACAGCACCACTTCCATAATCCATAAGAACAAAATTTGCCACCCAAACAGGAATAGTCTCTCCTGTTAAAGGATGCTTTACATGTAATCCTAAGGCAACACCGGATTTTTCTTTTTGCCTCTCAATAGAAGAGGTATTTTTCATCGCTTGGATTTTTTTTACCACTGTATCATCAAGTAGTTTATTCTCTATCATATACGAAACGATTTCATGTTCAGGTGCTAAAGCCGTGTAGCTCACACCGTAAATCGTGTCAGGTCTTGTTGTAAAAACATCAAAACGCTCAAATGTATGAGAAAGTTTACTCGCACTCTCATCATCAAAATACAAATCAAAAGCAAGCCCATTAGATTTTCCTATCCAATTTTCCTGCATAGTTAAAACTTGTTTCGGCCAGCCCTTTTCAAGTTTTTTCAAATCTTCTAAAAGCTCATCCGCATAAGCAGTGATTTTAAAATAGTATTGATTCATATCTTTTTTGACTATCGGTGTATCACATCGCCAACAGCAACCATCGACTACCTGTTCATTTGCCAAAACAGTTTGGTCATGCGGACACCAGTTGAGCATCCCTTTTTCACGATACAACAAACCTTTGTTGTACATATCTATAATAAAGCCCTGCTCAAATTTTGTATACAGTTCATCACTTGTCGCAAATTCTCGTTTTCGTGAAAAAGAAAAACCCAAAGAATAAAACTCATTTTTCATATAGTCAATGTTGTCATAAGTCCAATTTTTAGGATGTGAACCATTTTTTATAGCAGCATTTTCGGCCGGCATGCCAAAACTGTCAAAACCTATCGGATGGAGTACATTTTTTCCCTGTTGTCTGTGATAGCGTGCAAAAGCATCACTAATAGAATAGTTTCGTACATGCCCCATATGCAGGCGTCCACTTGGAAATGGAAACATAGAAAGAATGTATTTTTTCTCTTTTGTAAAATCTTCGCTTGGTTCAAAACTCTCGTTTTGTTTCCAATACTCTTGCCATCTTTTTTCTATAATTTTCGCGTTATATTCCAATTTCGTTCTTCCTATTAATATTCTTCTTGTGTTTTACTACTCTCAATATATACAAGTCCCATTGAAAAAACATTTGCAATGAGAGCACCGATTGCCAGTGCGATTGCCCAAGAATCATTCTGTACAATCACTAAAAAAACAAATGCCGGAATCAAGTGTAAATCTGCCACCAAAGAAGATGCCAATAGCTCAGCTGAGAGCAAATTACGCACACCTATTTTTAAAATTGTAGAAATAAGATTTACACTTGCTGCTATAAACAATGAGATAGCGGTATTTTCATATAAGAATCCTGCTATTGATGTGAGACTCATTAATGAAAAGAAAACATAAACAACCTTGCCCCAATCCATTACATCACACCTGATTCAAACTGTTCACGCATTCTATTTTTCTCTGCTTCTCTTTTTGCTTTCTCAGCTAGTTTTGTATGGTATCCTTTTACATCAAAACCAAACAAAAGTAATAATGGTGAAGCAATAAAAACTGATGAATATGTCCCTACGATAATACCCACTAAGAGTGTAAATGCAAAGGCATGAATAATCTCTCCGCCAAACATAAACAAAGTAAACACCACAAAGAATGTCGTTAAAGATGTAAGTGTCGTACGGGCTAAAGTTCTTGTAATAGATTCATTAATAATTTCTGTTAAATTTGCTTTTTTAGATTTTGTAATTCCCTCTCGAATACGGTCAAAGACAATAATCGTATCATTCAACGAATATCCTAAAAGTGTTAATATCGCTGCCAATACATCAAGGTTTACATCTATTTGAAAGAGTGAAACCGCACCCATAGCGATGGAGACATCATGTATAAGTGCTACTATGGAAGCCACGGCAAAACGCCACTCAAATCGAAAAGCTACATAAATAAGAATAGCCGCTACGGAGAGAAAAAGTGCCATTAGCCCTTTTTCTTTTAACTCTGAACCTACTTTTGGACCAACAATATCAACACGACGCACTTTAAAATTTCCCGTGCCTTTAAGTGCTGCTCTTGTCACATCACCAATGTCTTTTGAAACACTAGCACTTGCTGTTTTCATACGAATAATAACTTCTTGCGGTGAACCAAATTTTGTTATTGTAGCACTGTCAAAAAGCTTATTTCCTTTGAGTTTCTCACGCATTGCTTCAATAGGTGCTTTTTTCTCATATTTTACCTGAACGATTGTTCCTCCGGCAAAATCAATCCCGTAATTCAATCCTTTTGTCGCTAAAATTGCATAAGAAGCCAATACAAGAATAATTGAAATTGCCATAGCAATTTTTGATTTTCCCATAAAACCAAGTGGCTGTTTATATTTAAAAAATTCCATAATTATCCTTTAATCCCAAACCAAAAACGGTAATTTTTGCTTTTACTCATTTTTGATTCCAACATTTGATAAATTCCGTGTGTTCCTAAAATTGCCGTTAGCATTGAAGCCAAAATACCAATACTCATCGTAATAGCAAAACCCTTAATCGCCCCCGTTCCATACACATATAGTACAACAGAAGCAATAAGTGTCGTAATATTTGCATCTAAAATTGCCGTCATTGCATTTGAATAGCCATCTTCTACAGCTTTATGCATCGATTTGCCTTCATAAATAAGTTCGCGTATTCTCTCGGTAATAATAACATTCGCATCCACTGCCATACCGACCGTCAGGACAATACCTGCCATACCAGGCAGTGTTAGCGTTGCACCAAAAAGGCTCATCACAGCTAACAGTAACAAGAGATTGGCAATCAATGCAATATTTGCAATCAGCCCCGCCATACGGTAATAGACCATCATAAAAGCTATAACAAGAACAAAACCGCCTATAAGTGCTATCATGGAAGCTTTAATACTGTCCGCACCTAGACTAGGACCAACTGAGCGTTTTTCCATCATAAATATAGGTGCTAATAATGCACCAGAACGAAGAGCAATAGCTAAATCTTTTGCTTCTAAAACGGTATAGTTTCCAGAAATCTGTCCACTGCCTCCGCCTATGCGTTCATTAATATTTGGTGCAGAATAAACTTTACCATCAAGTACAACAGCTAAGCGTTTGCCTACATTTTTGCCGGTAAAATCACCGAATATATCAGCACCCTCTGCATTAAGTTTAAAGTTAATCACTGGGCGATTATTACGGTCAAAACCAACATTTGCACCGGTAAGCATGCCCCCATCTAAAATAGGAATTTCATGTACAAGATACTTGATTTTAGGATTTTTTACATCTTCTAAAATCACATCTCCGTATGCAACAGCATCGGCATCGCTCATATTGTAAACCCGTGCATTTCTGGCTTCATCAACCGCCATCATTTCTAATTTTGCAGCACGAGAAATCAATTTACGAGCGCGTTGTTCTTCTTGTGGTGTTTTAATCCCCGCAAGTTCTACAAGAATTTTGTCTTTTCCTTGACGAGCTACAATTGGCTCTGAGAGTCCAAACTGGTCAAGTCTATTTCTGATTGTTTCAATTGCTTGAGAAACTGCTTGTTTTTTTGTCTTCTTAATTTCTTTAGGTGTCAAAGTCAATGTTATTACTGAATTTTTATCTGTAACTTTCACACCTTCGATTTTTGATAAAAATGTATCAAAAGTTTTAATATCATCAGAGTCTAAAACTTCAAATGTGACACTTTTATCATCAAAAGTCAGTCCATCTATTAAAATATCATTACGATCTGCAAAGTGTTTGATACTTGCCGCCATTGATTTTATGCGAGACTTTGTTGCTTCTTCAGTTTTTACACCAAGAAGCATATGGAGACCACCTTGTAAATCAAGTCCAAGTGTTATTTTTTTGCCACTTTGCGTCTGTAATAGTGATGGAAGAGAAAAAACAATCCCAAATACTATTGCTAAAGCAAAGATAACTATGCGATAATTAAGCTTCATCCTCGAACTTCTTTGTAATGGAATCTTTTGTAATTTTTACTAATGTGTCATCATTGAGTTTCACAGTTAAAAAGTTATCTTCAACTTTATGAATAACAACGATAAAACCGCCACTAGTAATGACTTTATCACCTTTTTTCAAAGCTAATAGCATCTCTTTTTTGGCTTTAGCCTCTTTTTGCTGTGGGCGAATAATGACATAATACATAATCGCAATTAAAAATACAAACGGTAGTAGTTGTGAGACAATTTCCATATCTTTTGTTTCCTTCTCTTATAAAATTGCAGCGATTATACAAGAAATATGCTAATAAGCTCTTAAAATTCAGTACAATTTCAAAATGAATACATTAACGAAAAAAATTTTACTTGGAATTATCACTGCTTCACTTTTTAGTGCTTTCATCTATCTGGAATATTTTGGACTCTCAAATAAACTATTTAACACACTTTTTGGACTTTGTGCAATTGCACTTCTTCTGAATATTCCAAAAAAAGCAGTGCTTATTGCCGGTTTTTTCATAGGATTATTGTGGTTTTACTGGATTGGGTACAGCTTCAAATACCAAGGTGTCGGCTATATGCAACCTTTTGTCACATTTGGTTTTGGACTTCTTTATCTCATCTTTTTCGCACCATTGGCTTTTACTAACAAACCATATATCAGAGCACTTTTACTTTTTGGATTAAGCTTTGTAGAACTTTTGGGCTGGAACTGGATGAAAATCGAACTTTTATTTGTCAACAGTTATCTCGGTATTTACAAATATCAATTTGTGACTATTTTACTTGCTTTATCTTTGCCTTCACTTATAAAAAGCAAAAAATACAAATATTTACCTTTGCTTCTTCTAATTTTTGCATATAACTATGGCTACCCAAAACAAAATGATGCCCCCTTAAAAATCAAACTTGTACAAACAAATATTCCCCAAAATATCAAATGGAAAAGAGAAAGTATTTACCCTACGGTCGCTATGATTTTTCAAAAAATCCACACAGCACAGATACAAGGCTATGATGTAGTCGTCTTTCCTGAATCTGTCTTTCCTTTGTTTATGAATGAAATGCCAAAACTACTACAAGAACTTGAAAAAGCCTCTCAAAAAATCACCATCATTGCCGGTGCACTTATGCGAAAAAATAATTTGAATTACAATGTCACTTATATGTTTCAAAAAGGAACATACAAGGTAGCCAAAAAACTCATACTCGTTCCCTTTGGCGAGTACATCCCTTTGCCAAAATTTGCACAAAAGTTCATCAATGACACATTTTTTCAAGGCGAAAGCGATTTTGTCACAGCAAAAAAACCAACAGACTTTGTTATCAAAGGTATAAAGTTTAGAAATGCCATCTGTTATGAGGCTACATGTAAAGAACTCTACAAAGGCAATGTCAAATACATGATTGCAACAAGTAATAATGCCTGGTTTACCCCCTCGATTGAGCCGACACTGCAAAAGCTTCTTTTAGAGTTTTATGCAAGAAAGAACGGTGTAACAATTTACCATGTAGCAAACATAAGTGGAACAGGTGTAATCAAATAGTAATCACTTCTTTGCTATAATAAAGAAAAAAACATAAAGAAAGTGAAAATATATGGTAAATCTTAAAAATCCAAATCTTTATTTAAACCGTGAACTTTCATGGTTACAATTCAACACAAGAGTACTCAAGCAAGCGCAGGATGATTCGTTGCCGCTATTAGAACGCTTAAAATTTCTTGCAATTTATGGCACAAACCTAGATGAATTTTATATGATTCGCGTTGCAGGATTGAAAAAACTTTTTGCAGCAGGCGTTATTGTTTCGGGTGCCGACAGACTGACACCATTACAACAACTTCGTGAAATCAGAAGCTATCTTCATCAAGAACAACAAGTCATCGAGCATTGCAGAAGTGAAATATTTAAAAAATTAGAACCCCATGGTATCAGTGTCAAAACTTATGATGAAGTAAGTAACCATGAAAAGCGTACCCTTAACCAATATTTTAATGAAAATATATATCCAGTCATTATTCCTATTGCCATTGATGCGACACACCCTTTTCCTCATCTGAATAATCTCAGTTTTGGACTTATCGTAAAACTGCGTGATATGGACAATGAAAACATAGAGCGTTTTGGTATTATTCGTGTTCCTCGTGTTTTAAGTCGATTTGTAGAACTTGGTAATGGTACTTATGTGCCTATTGAAAGTGTTGTTCAAAAACATGTTGATGAACTTTTTCCGGGCTATGAGCTTATAAAATATGCACCGTTTCGTATTACAAGAAATGCCGATATTGCCATAGAAGAAGAAGAAGCTGATGACTTTATGGAGATTCTAGAAGAGGGTTTAAAACTTCGCCGTAAAGGTGAAATGGTACGACTAGAAGTCGGTTCACATGCAGATGATGAAATCATTAACTTTTTTAATCGGCATGCACATATATATAAAGATGATATATACAGATACCATACCTTTTTAAATCTTTCAAGTCTTTGGCAGATTGTTTCAAACAAAGATTTTGCCCATCTTTTAGCACCCTCTTTTCAGCCAAAAAATTTACCACCGTTTGAAAATAATGAAGATATATTCAATATTTTAGAAAAACAAGATGTTCTTATGTACCATCCATATGAAAGCTTTGACCCTGTTGTCAATCTTATTCAATATGCGGCAAAAGACCCTGATGTCGTTTCTATAAAAATGACACTCTATCGTTCAGGAACAAAATCGCCTATTGTCAAAGCCCTTATGGACGCAAGTGAATCTGGAAAACAGGTTACTGTTATGGTGGAGCTTAAAGCAAGATTTGATGAAGAAAATAACCTCATTTGGGCAAAAGCACTTGAAAAATCAGGCGCACATGTTATCTATGGTATCCAAGGCTTTAAAGTTCATGCCAAAGCGGCACTCGTTACCAGACGAAAAAACGGAAAACTCAAACAATATGCCCATTTAGGTACAGGAAATTATAACCCTGCCACTGCAAAAATATATACTGATATGAGCTATATGACAAGTAAAGACAGCGTTACAAATGACTTGACACGCTTTTTTCACTTTTTAACAGGCTTTAGTAAAAAAGGCAAACTTAATGAGCTGTATATGGCACCGTCACAAATTAAGCCAAAACTACTCTCTCTCATTCATAATGAAACAAGACAGGGGGAAAATGGACAAATAATTGCAAAAGTCAACTCTCTTGTTGATGAAGATGTCATCAGAGCACTCTATAAAGCTTCTATGGCAGGAGTGCAGATTGACCTCATCGTTCGTGGCATTTGTTGTCTTAAACCTGGCATAAAAGGCGTTAGTGAAAATATACGCGTTATTTCAATTTTAGGAAAATATTTAGAACATGCTCGTGCATTTTATTTTAAGAATGATGCTTCGGCAGTTTATTTTTCAAGTGCTGACTGGATGCCACGAAACTTAGTGCGTCGCATTGAACTCTTAACAGCCGTTAAAGATGAAGGAGCAAAAAAGAAAATTATACAGATTCTCAAACTGCAATGCTCGGACAATGCGCTTTCGCATGAACTACAAAGTGACGGAACCTATGTAAAAGTCAAACCAAAAGCGGGTGAAAAAGTCATTAATAACCATAAATTGCTTGAAGATTATGTCAACCGTATAGCCAAAGCGACAAGGAAAGAGACTTCAACTTATGTACAACAGCTTATCAATCGTCTTTTTATTGAGAGTTAAGGAGAAAATATATGTTACATGTATATAAGAATATCACTCCAAATATAGGAAAAAATAGTTGGATAGCACCATCAGCAGATGTCATCGGTGATGTAACTTGTGGAGAAGATTGTTCCATCTGGTTTGGCTGTGTCGTTCGCGCGGATGTGCATTACATAAAAATAGGAGACCGTGTCAATATTCAAGACCTGAGTATGTTACATGTAACGCACTATAAAAAAGCAGATAAAAGTGATGGAAATCCGACAATCATTGAAGATGATGTAACCATTGGACATCGCGTTATGCTTCACGGGTGTACTATAGAAAAAGCCTGCCTTATCGGTATGAGTGCTACTATATTAGACGGTGCAGTCATAGGAAAAGAGAGCATTGTCGGGGCAGGCTCTCTTGTGACAAAGAACAAAGTCTTTCCACCTCGTTCACTCATTATGGGAAGCCCCGCAAAAGTTGTTAGACAACTGAGTGAAGATGAAATAAAAGAGCTCTATGCCTCAGCTTCTCGATATGTCGCTTTTAAAGAGGATTATGTACGATAATCCGCATTTTTACAATTGCACGGTAATTCAAAACTCAGCTATTTTTATATTTTAAATCTAGCTTTTAAAGTTAATGTTTTTTCGGAACCGGTACTTTAGTGCCGGCTGTTGATATTTTCCGCCACTTTTAGCCCGGACTAAAGTCCGCGTTCCGAGAAATCAATAAAAGTTTATGTACGATAGTCCGCATTAATTTTGACATATTCATAACCCAAATCACAGCCAAAAGCTGTAAATTTTCCATCGGCAATGCCTAAATCGCAGTAAATAGTAAACGAATCTCTTTTCATAATTTCACTGGCTTTATGCTCCATTGCTGCATCAAAATGTAAAACACCTTTCTCATAAACACATACATCTTCAAAAGAAACACTTAAGCGTTCTTCCTCTGCAAAAGCACCACTCGCACCGACTGTAGAGGCAATCCTTCCCCAGTTTGGATCTTCCCCGTATAAAGCTGTTTTCACAAGCAAAGAGTTTGAGAGGGCTTTGGCTACAATCTCTGCCTCAGCATCATCTTTTGCACCACTTACTTCATATGTTACAAGCTTTGTTGCACCTTCGCCGTCTCTGACCATCTCACGCGCTAAAAAGAGCATTATATTGTGCAGTGCTACTCTAAATGCTTCTTTATGGTATGCTCCACTTTTTGCATTACTCAGAAGCATTACCGTATCATTTGTCGAGGTATCGCCATCAACACTTGCCGCATTAAAAGTTGTTTCTACATTTGCACATAAAATATTTTGCATCTCTTCTTTAGTGACATCGGCATCTGTAGTAATAAAACAAAGCATCGTAGCCATAGCAGGATTAATCATTCCTGCTCCTTTTGCCATTGCACCTATATGAAAAGCACTCCCATTTTCAAGTTCTACTCTGTAAGCAATCTGCTTTGAAAAAGTATCTGTTGTCATTATCGCGCTAGCTGCAGCATCGCCGTCTTGTTTTTTCAAATCAAAAAGTTTCGCACCTGCTATAATTTTCTCTTTTGGAAGTCTCACACCAATTACACCTGTTGAACTCATCACAGGATTGACAATGTTTTTAGGCAAAGTAGCTAAAATCTCACCTATGTCTTTTATACCCACTTTTCCTGTCATTGCATTGGCATTTTTAGAATTTATGAGTACAAAATTAGTTTGAAATTCACCTTTTGCCTTGAAATGCCTTATCGGCGCGGCTGCCATCTTATTTGTCGTAAAAGTCGTAGCTATTTCACACAAAGATTCGCTATAAATAAATGCCATATCTTTTGCCTCACCTGATTTTAGTCCAGCGCTTACACCATCAGCGTAAAAATCCTCAGCAGCACAAACACCGCCCTCTATTTTTGTTAATTTATACAAACTTTAGCTCCTTTGGTTTCACTCTTTTAGAGAGTAAATCTTTTGTAATTCTAATCCCTTCTTGCGTTCCAATAACCAAAAGTTTTGATTCACTCATCACTAAAATATCTCCTTTTGGCATTGCTATAATTTTCCCATCTTTTCTGGTAATACCTACTACTGATGTATTTGCAATCTCTCGAATATGTGTTTCTTTGAGCTTTTTAAGTACTGCCCAACTATAACGAGGAACAGTTATTTCTTGCATATCCAAAGGATTATCGCTTTTATATAAAAACTCTTCAAGCAAATTTTCCATATCTGGACGCGCTGCCATTGCGGACACTCTTTGTGCTGTCAATTTTGTCGGTGAAACAACCGTATCTGCTCCGAGTTTTTTTAGTTTTTCTACATCACTCATCGTTTCGGCTGATGAAATTACATAATATGGACGCGGCAAAAAATGTTCTTTTTCAAAAAGTCGTACCGAAGCAATGAGAGCAATATTATCAGCAATTGAATCAGACAGAGTAATCAAACCTTTGGCAGATGAAAGATGCGCTTTAAGCATAGAAAGCTCAGCGTGGGGTTGTGCTTGTAAATAATGTGGATATTTATACTCTATTGCCCATTCATGTATTTCAGGTCGAGGGTCAATAACCACAAAAGGAATATGATTTTCACGCAACTGTTTTGTCACTTCGATGGTATAATCATTATGATAGCATACAACAAAATGTTTTTTATATCTTGCTATTTTATATAACATTTTTCTCTCCTTAAGGATAGCTACAATATGACCCTTGTTAAGCTCTGAAACTAAAATACCGATAGCACTTGAAAATACAGCAAAACCTGCAATAATCAAATTTATAGTAAAAATTCTACCTGCATTAGAAATGGGGGCAATTTCTCCGAAACCAACCGTTGTAAAAGTAACAGCCGTCTGATAGATTGCATCCATAATTGTAAAATTATCTATAAGAACATAGCCGGATGTTCCGATTAACATTACAAGTACAGTTAAAATTAAAGGTAAGCGAAATGCTTTTAAGTGAGGGTAAACTTCAGGAAGAAGTTTAGGGTCAGGTTTGGGAGGGCTCTCCCAATTGAGGAATTTTCGAATCCTTGATAAAAGATTCAAAACTAATTCCTAAGTTTACGAATTTTTCTTAAGTGTGCGTAATTCTCTTGCAGAAATCTTAATTTTTTTCGTTGTACCATCTTCTAATGTGATACGCACTGTTCTTAGGTTTAATAAAAAACGACGCTTTGTTCTGTTTTTTGCATGAGAAACATTGTTCCCACTCATAGGGCCTTTGCCGCTTATAGCACATCTTCTTGCCATTTGAGTATCCTTGAATGATATTTTAAAGTTGCGAATTATAGCAAACAAAAGCAAAACTATAACTTAAGCCTATTTTATTTTTTGATAATAAATTTTCTTTATTTGAATTTTATCTTTTTCTAGCTAGAATATACAACATTTAACATAAAGTAGTAAAACTTGATCACAAAAAGCCAAATAGACTCATTTATAGAAAAAATACCTCCCTCACCAAAGATTTTAAAAGAGACTCTCTCTTTACTTGACCAAGGTGATTTAGTTAAAGCAGCAAAAGTTGGCAAAGAAGATTCTGCACTCAATGCTTACTTAAAAGAGCTCATAAATAAGCCTATTTACGGATTTCGCAATGAAGTAAATGACATTTCTCAAATTTTTGGAATTCTTGGTGTCTCAAAATCACAAGAAGCAACTTACAACTATATGATTTCATTACTCTCTCCTGCTAAATGGAAATTATTTAAACTTAACAAATCTTCTTTTTATGATCTTCAGGCTCAGTTCTCGGCGAACTGGCAAAAAATTACTTCCCATCTTAATATAAATGATAAGGACTTACAAAGTGCCGTTTCTTTATTGCCGGCAAGTATCATAGTATCTGAAGCACTTTTTTGTGAAAAAATAGATGATGTAAAACTTTTAAGAAGTGTAGATGAGATTGATTTAAATACAATTTTGCAAAGATTATGTGGTATGGACCTTTTTGATATATGTCAAAGAATTGCACTGAAATGGGAAATGTCAGACAGCATTGCAAAAATATTACAAGCGGCATCCGGTGTAAAACCATCTCAAGATGAAACTATAAACAAACTAGGAAAATGGATGCATTTACTTCTTTTTTACACCTTGTCCCAACCGGCTTTTATACAAGCTGAGTTAAATGACTTTATTGATTTTCAAGTAGATTATGTAAATGACATATATGATGATTTTTCGAACCTAATGGAGATTTCATGAGAGCGGTAATAAGAGATGGCATTGGGGTATTTCATCCTCAAGGATTTTTAGACGGAGCATCAAGTGAATCACTTCTAAATATTGAAGATATTGACATGACAGTCAAAAGTAATGCCTCTATGATTTTAGTTTCACTAAAAAAAGTCATTTTCTTTAATAGAAATGGTCTTGATGTCTTTATAAAAATGTTTCAAAAAGTAAGGACTGCAAACCATATAGTTGTAGGTTTTTGCGATTATGACAAAAAAAAATACGATGCTTTTAAAAAATTTTATGATAATGATTTAAGTTTTTCACTTTTTAAAACACAACAAATTGCATCTCTTTTTTCTTCGGGCTTTAAAGAAAAAAATAAAAATGTACTCCTTTATAGTGAAGACAAATCACAAAGAGCAGCACTCGCAATAGAGTTACATGACAATGGACACAATCCTATAGTCGCACAAAGCGAAGAAGAATTTTTACAAAAAGCAGAAGCAAAAGATGCCTATGATGTTATTATTGAAAATACCTTTCTTGGGCAGATGGGGCAAAAAGTTGCAACACGAGTCACAGGCAATGCTATCATTTACACCGTTGCTTCATTTTTAGATGCTGAAATAGGCAATACCTTTAACATTGCATATCATAACAATTCACTTAATGTAGGTTTTAGACTTTTTATTTTCGATGCGTATAAAGTTGTGAGTATGAATGTACATGCCTTAAATTTTTTCTCAAAACTCTCAACTTCTGCTGCAGAATATAATGCGACAATTTGTTTTGTAGGTATGTCATTTAACAAAACACCCCTTTCATTTAAGGAAACACTTGAAGATTCAGGTATGATGTTTTTTGACCAAATGGATGATATTTTACAAAATAAAGAACTTTTAGATGAGCTTGGTGCCAGCAGTGCCGCTTCAGGAAAAAATAAACGCTCTCTCAATAAAGTCCTCGTAACAGAATTACCAAACTTTATTGATGCAACCGTAGCAACTATAGAGATGATGACCAATTCAAAAGCCACAAAAGATGCTGCCAAAGTTGATAAAATTGAAATTGTCGATAAAAATGACAAAATAGCCAGTTCTATAGGTTTTTACGGAGATATAGACGGAATGGTAATGCTTGTATTTCCTCTTGACATAGCAAAAAAAGCATGTGAACTGCTCATTGGTGAGAGTACCGACGATAAAGAGCTCATACTTGACACCTTGGCTGAACTTGTTAATATTGTTGGGGGAAAGGTAAAAACACTTTTAGCAGATGAGCATATAAGTGTAGACATTACCCTTCCTAGAACCTATCATGATGTCGATGGACTCTTAGAAGTTGCCCAAGAAAAAAAAGGTGTTCAAGTTGATTTATCATTTGATAATGATAAATTTTTATTTTTCTTAACAAGATAAAAGCTACTCTTGATTATAATTTCACAATTAATTAAAGGAATGGTATGCAAGTAGCTCCTAGTGTTCTCTCAGCAGATTTTGGAAATTTGGCACGTGATGTGCAAGAAATATGTAATGCAGGATGTGATTTAGTACATGTAGATGTCATGGACGGGCACTTTGTCCCTAATCTCACTATAGGTCCCGTTGTCGTCTCAGCCATTGCAAAAGCGGCTACAAAACCGCTTGATATTCATCTTATGGTACAAAATAATACTTTTTTTGTTGAGCTTTTTGCCCCGCTTAAACCGCAATATATTTCTTTTCATATAGAAGAAGAGAAACATCCTCATAGACTGATACAAAAAATTCGTTCTCTTGGTATCAAACCTTGTATAGTGCTCAATCCAAACACTATTCCCGAAGGACTTGAGTATATACTTGAAGACTTAGACATGGTTTTACTCATGAGTGTTAATCCGGGTTTTGGTGGACAGACTTTCATAGAATCAGTACTAAAAAAAGCTAAAAAACTCGATGAAATGAGAAAAAGACTTAATCCAGATTGTTTGATTCAAGTTGATGGCGGAGTGAGTGATAAAAACATCCATGCACTCAAAGAAGCCGGTGTTGATGTTGTTGTAGCAGGAAGCTATGTTTTTAAACATGATGACAAAGCCCAAGCGATAAAGAGTCTGCAAATATAATGCGTACGAAAATCTGTGGGATAACCTCTTATGAAGATGCAATGATGGCAATAGATGCCGGAGCAGATGCTTTGGGCTTTGTGTTTTATGAAAAATCTCCACGTTATCTGACACCTACACGAGCCAAAGAAATTATTCAAAAGCTACCTCCTTTTATTGAAAAAGTAGCATTGTTTGTAAATGTAGATGCCCAAAGTATCAATGTTACATGTAAGACAATAGGTGCTACTCTTGCTCAAATTCATTTTAAAGCAGATGAGGCATTTTATAATGCACTTGAAATTCCTCATATCAAAGTAATACGCGCACAAAAAAAAGAGGATTTATTCCTTTACCCTGATGAGTACAGAATTGTAGATGCCTACTGCGATGCCTATGGCGGAGCTGCTAAACAGATTAACACGCAATGGTTTGAAGGTGCAGACTGTTCTAAAATAATTCTTGCAGGCGGGCTAACTCCTCAAAACATTACTGCATTAAAAAAATATGATTTTTATGCTTTTGATGTTAGTAGCGGTGTTGAAGTCTCACATGGGAAAAAAGATGCACAAAAAGTAAGAGAGTTTATTCAAAATGCTCACTAATGATTTTGATCTTGATGTAAAGAGCATTTCCCGACTCTCTTCACGTGGACTCTCTTTAAAAACACTCAAAGATCAGTTACATGAAGAGCTAGATTTATCTATAGAGCTTTGGAGAGCACAAGGCTTACATGTAGTCAAACACCAAGGATATTACTATTTTAATACAAAGTTTATTTCTATAGAAGAGGCAGAATTTTGCATAGTAGACATTGAAACAAATGGATCAAAAATAGAAAAACATCAAGTCATAGAGCTTGCTGCAGTGAAAATTAAAAATGGTCAAATTATTGATAGGTTTGAATCTTTAGTTAAAACAGAAGAAATCAACCCTCATATTACTGAAATCACCGGTATATTAGCAAGTGACACAACAAATGCACCTTTATTAAAAGATGTTCTAGTCCGTTTTAAACTCTTTTTAGGCAATGCAGTTTTTGTTGCGCATGATGTAAAATTTGATTATAGTTTTATATCAAAGAGTATGCAAAAAATTGGCTTAGAACCTCTTTTAAACCGAAGTTTATGCTCTCTAGCATTAGCGGAGAGAACTGTGGTATCTTATAGATATGCACTTTCTTATTTGAATGATACACTCAAACTCAATCCAAATGCAAGACATCATAGAGCTATGAGCGATGTTATAACCACTTATGGGCTTTTTTTACTGAGTTTAAAAAGTTTAGATGAAAATATAAAAACGGCAGAAGATTTGATAAAGTTTTCAAAAGAGGCACCAAGACTAAAGCGTCCAAAGTTTGACCCGCTTTTAGAAGTAAAAAAAGAAGATGAAAAAGAGTAGTATTACTACTCTTTAAAAGCACCTGGTTTTGTCAGTTTTGCATAACGGGCTTCCATTCTTTCTTCGTTACTCATTGATTTGAGCTTGCTTACCTCGCTTAAAAAGTAATCTTTAAGAACTTGAGCTGCTTTTTCTTTTTCTCTATGCGCGCCAATAAGAGGCTCATCAATAATATCATCAATCAAATCAAGCTCTTTTAAATCACCACTAGTAATTTTAAGTGCATTTGTAGCAGTCTGTACCTTTTTAGGATCATTCCATAAAATAGCAGCACAGCCTTCAGGAGAAATAACAGAAAAAATAGAATATCTCATCATAGCAAATTTGTCAGCTACACCAATAGCCAATGCTCCGCCAGAACCACCTTCGCCAATAACTATAGAAATAGTAGGCACTTTTAATTCTGAAAATTCAAGCAAATTTCTTGCAATTGCTTCACTTTGATTGCGCTCTTCTGCACCAATACCTGGATATGCACCCGGAGTGTCTACAAGCATTAAAAGCGGTAAATTAAACTTCTCAGCTAATTTTGCAGCACGAAGTGCTTTTCTATATCCTTCAGGATTCGGCATACCAAAATTTCTTTTGAGCTTATTTTTAGTTCCTCGTCCTTTTTGTTCACCGATAACAACAACTTTTTCATCACCGATATAGCCAATGTAACAAAGAATAGCAGCATCATCACGAAAATGTCTGTCCCCATGAATTTCATACTTATCTCTCATAATGAGATTAATATAATCAAGCGAATACGGACGATCAAGGTGGCGTGCAAGTTGAAGTTTTTGAAAATCAGAAAGATTTTTATAAATCTTTGTAACTTCTTTATCTAGTTTTTTTGTTAACTCTTCAACAGCTCCCTTATCATGACGAACTTGTGCAGAGATTATATCTTCTTGAATAAATTTTATTTTATATTCAAAGTCTAAGTATGTAGCCAAATTAAATCCTTATCAATTAGATTTTTTTGAATATAAGAACACCATTCGTTCCGCCAAAACCAAATGAATTACTCATAACAATGTTTAAGTCCGCTTTTCTTGCACCTTCTGTTACATAATCTAAATCACAATTTTCATCAGGTGTTTCATAATTAATTGTTGGAGGAATAATCCCATCTCTCATTGCCATTAAGCATGTAACAGCTTCTATGCCACCAGCGGCACCAAGGCAATGTCCAATCTGCCCTTTAATAGAACTCATAGGAGGACAGTTCTCTTTCCCACCAAGCAAATCTTTAAGTGCTGCTGTTTCATTTTTGTCATTAACCGGTGTACTTGTTCCATGTGCATTGACATAGTCCAGTTTTGGTTCTCCTGCCATTTTATATGCAGCTGCCATTGCACGAGCAGGACCATCAAGTGAAGGTGTAGTAATGTGATTTGCATCACCACTTTCACCAAAACCTATGATTTCACCATAAATTTTTGCACCGCGCGCAACCGCTACTTCGTACTCTTCAAGTACCAATGCACCGGCTCCTTCTCCCATAACAAAGCCATCTCGGTTCGCGTCAAAAGGGCGAGAAGCATGTTTTGGATCATCATTTCTTGTTGAAAGTGCTTTCATTGCTGCAAATCCACCAACACCAACACCTGTAATTGCAGATTCAGCAGAAACGACTAGCATACGCTCAGCACCATTACAGACAATAGTTTTGACAGCTTCACTAATGGCATGTGTTCCGGCTGCACATGCAGTAACACTTGAAAGATTAGGTCCTTTTGTTCCATGTGCAATAGAAACAAATCCTCCAAGCATATTTACTAATGCGCCAGGAATAAAAAATGGAGAAATTCGTCTAGGACCTCTCGTTTCTAGTATAACAGAGTTTTTCTCGATTGACGGAAGTCCACCGATTCCCGAACCTGCACAGACTCCAAATCTATCCATGTCAATATTTTCTGCAAAAGCGGCATCTGCCATTGCTTCTTGGGCAGCTTTGAGTCCAAGGTGAATAAATCTATCTGCTTTTTTCACTTCTTTAGGGTGCATAACTGTTGCAGGATCAAAATCTTTTACTTCACCGGCTATCTTTACGCTGAAGCTTTCAGGGTCAAATATAGTAATCGTGTCTATGCCACACTCACCGTCACAGATTGCTTTAAATGCACTCTCTTTATCATGACCCACTGAATTTATCATTCCCAAACCTGTTACTACCACTCTTCTCATTAATATTCTCCATAAAATATAAAATACTTTTAAAAATCAATATAACAATTAACTATTAAAAACATTTGCTCTCAAAGAGGTGAAACTCCTCTTTGAAAAGTTAAAAACTGACTATTTGTTTTCGATATAGCTTACAACATCTTGTACTGTTTGAATCTTTTCAGCTTCATCATCAGGAATCTCAATATCGAATTTTTCTTCAAGAGCCATTACTAATTCTACAACGTCAAGGCTATCTGCACCTAAATCTTCTACGAATTTTGAATCCGGTTTTACTTCATCTGGGTTAACGCTTAATTGCTCAACTACTACTTCTTTAATATCGTCTAAAAGTGCCATTATAGCTCCTGTTTTTAAGTTTAAAATCCTGTAATTATAACATAAATATCTTAGATAAGATTTATGCCATGTTCATTCCACCATTAACTTTCAAAGTTTCGCCTGTAATGTAACTTGCATGGTCTGAGAGTAAAAAAGCAGTTGCCTCAGCTACTTCATTGGCATTGCCAAAACGCTTCATAGGAATTTTATCAGTAAAACTTTTTTTCACCTCATCACTTAGCACCTCTGTCATTTCAGTTGCGATAAATCCCGGTGTAACCGTGTTATATCGTATGCCACTCGTTGCAGCTTCTATGGCAAAACTTTTTGTCATTGCAATAACACCACCTTTACTAGCCGCATAATTTGTCTGTCCACCGTTTCCAGTTTCACCTACAATTGAAGCAATGTTAACAATAGAGCCGAATTTTTTCTTTCGCATTACTTTCATAGATTCACGACACCCAATAAAAGCAGATGTAAGATTAGCATTGATAACAGCCATAAAATCCTCTGTTTTCATACGCAATGCCAACTTATCTTTTGTAATACCTGCATTATTCACAAGGTAAGAGAGTTCTCCATCTGCATCTACAATGGTTTTTATTCCATCAATAAATGCCGCTTCATCTGTCACATCAAAGCCAATAACTGCAGCACTACCACCATTTGCTTCAATTTTTTCTTTTACGGCATCCGCCTCTTTTGCACCGCTTCTGTAATTTATCCATACTTTGAGACCAAAAGTAGCCAAAGTTTTTGCTATTTGTGCACCTATTCCACGACTTGCACCTGTCACTAAAACATTTTTTCCACTAAATTTCATATATTTTCCTTTCATTATTTATCTTTAAAAACACAAAGCCGGCACTAAAGTACCGGTTCCAAAACATCTCGGAA
>Ga0256840_1001690_pt1 | contig 20343 bp, 19 predicted proteins | sample 355202metaG_FD_185969 | JGI IMG/M metagenome (GOLD analysis project Ga0256840, IMG submission 185969) | Hydrothermal vent microbial communities from Mid Atlantic Ridge, Atlantic Ocean - 355-202 | ecosystem: Environmental > Aquatic > Marine > Hydrothermal vents | place: Atlantic Ocean: Mid...
GTAGTTGAGCGTGCAGTCATACTCAGCGAAAACAGTGAAATTCAAAAAGATGAACTTTTTTTAAATAATAGAAAATAGACTAGGAGAAAACAGAATGAAAAAATATAATGTAGCGGTTGTCGGTGCAAACGGTGCTGTCGGGGAAGAAATTTTGCGAGTTTTAGAAGAAATTGATTTTCCTCTTAATAAGTTAGTGCCATTAGCAAGTGCAAGAAGTGTAGGAATGCAAGTGCAATATAATGGAGAAAACCATAATATTATAGAGCTTACACATGATATTTTTGAGAAAGAAGAGGTAGAAATTGCCCTTTTTAGTGCCGGTGGAAGCGTCAGTGCTGAGTTTGCACCTTCTGCTGTAAGTGCAGGTGCCGTTGTTATAGACAATACCTCTCACTTTAGAATGGATTCAAATGTTCCATTGGTTGTACCAGAAGTTAACCCTGAAGATATAGCAAAATGGAGAGAGACAGGAATCATCGCAAATCCAAACTGTTCAACCATACAAATGGTGCAAGCGCTTAAGCCTCTTGATGAAGCGTATGACTTGGTTCGAGTTGATGTTGATACCTATCAAGCAACAAGTGGCGCAGGAAAAACTGCAATGGAAGAGCTTGTCAATCAAATGCAGGCATTTTTTGCTTTTAAACTTGATGAAGCAGAGCACAAAGCATTTAATCAGCAGATTGCCCTCAATGTCATTCCTCAAATCGATGTTTTTACAGACAATGGCTATACAAAAGAAGAGATGAAAATGGTCAATGAAACAACAAAAATCATGCACAAAGAAATAGCACTTAGTGCAACTTGTGTTCGCGTACCGACACTTCGCGGTCATGCCGAGTCAATTACTATGACTTTTGATTCTCAAGTTGAAGCAAATGAAGCACGAGAAATTTTAGCAAAAGCACCAAATCTTGTAATCTTGGACAATCCTGATGAAGCGCTCTACCCTATGCCTGCTACATGTATAGACAAAAATGAAACATTTGTTGGGCGAATAAGAAATGATTTGTTTGCAAATAATATGCTTCATATGTTTATTGCTGCGGACAATTTACGCGTGGGTGCTGCTACAAATGCGGTCAGAATTGCTCAAAAATGGATTGAAATGGAAGAAGGAGCCTAAATGTTGGAAAGACTCTTTGAACATGGGCTCTGGGCTTCACGCTTTATAGTTATTTTGGCTGTTGTCTTTGGGCTTATCGGAGCTATTGCACTCTTCATCGTTGCAAGTTTTGACATATATGACACGGCAAAGATGGTTTTGAATGTCTATATTAACCATGCACATCCGGCACATTTTCATGAAGATGTCGTCGGTGGTATCATTGGAGCGGTTGATTTATATCTTATTGGTGTGGTTATGCTCCTTTTTGCCTTTGGTTTGTATGAACTTTTCATTTCAGACATTGACCCAGCAAAAGGCGATGAAAAAGAGAATAAAATTCTTGCAATTCACTCACTTGACCAGCTTAAAGACAAAATCTCAAAAGTTATTGTCATGGTACTTGTAGTGACTTTCTTTCAAAAAGTCGGTCATACTGAATTTCATGGTGCATTAGAGATGTTATATCTTGCACTCTCAATTACGGCTGTATCCGTCGGTTTATACTTTTTGGGTAAAGTCGGGCATAATCATTAAGAATCAATTTTAAAGGAAAAAGATGACAAAAATATTTGTAGATGCATGTTTTGGGAAAGAGACACCGTACACACCGGTATGGATGATGAGACAAGCAGGTCGTTATCTGCCTGAGTATATGGCAGTCCGAGCAAAAGCAGGAAATTTTTTAAACCTTTGTCATAATCCTGAAATGGCATGTGAAGTAAGCTTACAACCTGTAGATATTGTAGGTGTTGATGCAGCTATTATGTTTAGTGATATTCTTGTCATACCTGATGAAATGGGAATGGATTTATCCTTTGTCAAAGGAGAAGGTCCTCAATTTTCTGACCCAATTAAAAATGAAGAAGATATTGATAGACTTATAGGCGGTGAAGAAGCAGCAAGCAAACTCACCTATGTATATGATACTATTAAACTTATCAAAACAAAACTAGCCGATGATAAAGCCCTCATAGGTTTTACAGGTTCTCCTTGGACACTTGCTACCTATATGATAGAAGGACAAGGAACAAAAACATACAATGTATGTAAAAAGATGATGTATTCAAACCCGGAACTTTTGCATAAAATTTTGGTAAAAGTCACTGAAGTCGTAAAACTTTATATGCAAAAGCAGATAGAATCTGGTATAGATGTCGTACAAATTTTTGACTCTTGGGCAGCAGCGATTGAACCAAATAAATATGATGAATTTTCTTGGAAATACATGGTGGAAATTGCCGAATATCTTAAAGAAAAATATCCACATATTCCTATCATAATGTTTCCAAAAGGTGTTCCTGCATTTTTGGATAAAGTCTATGGAAATTTTGATGTATTTGGTGTTGACTGGGCAACGCCTATGGAACTCGCTCGTGAAAAATTGGGTGATAAATATGTTCTTCAAGGAAATATGGAGCCGTGCCGTCTTTACTCAAAAGAAGCAACAACAGAAGCAGTAGAAGATATTCAAAATGTGATGCAGGGTAAACGCCATATATTCAATTTGGGTCATGGAATTCTTCCTGATGTAGCAGTTGAAAATGCGAAGCACTTCATAAACGAGTGCCACCGTGTCAGCAAAAAATAATATAATTTTCGGTCCAATAAACTCACGCCGTTTCGGCATGAGTTTAGGTATAGACCTCTCTCCATCAAACAAACAATGTAATTTTGACTGTTTATATTGTGAACTCGCACCGAGTGCAACAGTAGAAAAACAAACACAAATCGTCTCCGTCGAAAAAATCATTAGCGAGTTACAAAAACATCTACATGATCAAATAGATGTCATCACGCTTACTGCAAATGGAGAACCGACACTCTACCCTTATCTTGATAAGCTTATTGATGCGATTAATGTAATAAAAGGCGATACACAAACACTGATATTGACAAATAGTGCGACACTCATTAATGAAAAAGTCTTTGCCTCTCTTTTAAAACTTGATGAAGTCAAACTCTCACTTGATGCCGTAAGCAGTGATATTTTTAAAAAAATAGACAGACCACACCCTTCTATAAAAATAAAAAATGTCGTACAAAAAGTAATAGAGTTCAGTCAAATATATAAAGGCAAACTATTTATAGAGATACTTTTTGTGCATGGTCTCAATGACACGAAAGAAGAGATACAAAAACTGGGTGAAGTGCTGCATAAAATACAGTGCCAAAGAATAGACATCGGCACCATAGACAGACCGCCTGCATATCCTGTTATGGGAATCAGCTACAAAGAGTTGCATGACATTGCTCTGCGTTTTGATGCCGATTTGCCGATACATATAGCTTCAAGAGTTCATGCAGAGCCAAACAACACCTACCATACCAAAGAAGATATTCTTAATACGCTCGATAAACGGCCTTTAACAATGGATGATATTAACTTACTTTTTGATGAAAAAAGTAAAGAAAATTTGCAAGAGCTCCTTACATGTAAAGAAGTAACAATCAAAAGAGTTGGGAAATTGGAATTTTATATTCCTAGCATGAATTTACAAAGAAAACGCAAAAAACATAAAGAGCCTTAAATGCAACATTATCAGATTTGGATTGAAGCATTTTCCGGATTAGGGCTCTTTCTCTTTGGTATGCTCTATCTTGAAGAGCAAATAAAATCCTCTGCTGGGCGTACCTTCAAACAAATTGTTCAAAAAGCGACAAAAACACATTTTAAAAGTCTACTTACAGGTATTTTTTCGACTGCTGTTTTTCAAAGTTCTTCCATTGTTACACTTATGGCACTCTCTCTTGTAGGCGCACAACTTATGAGCTTGGAGAGTAGTATAGCAATTATATTTGGAAGTAATATAGGAACAACTATCACAGCATGGATTGTCGCTGTTATCGGTTTTAACATGGATATTAAACTCCTCTCATACGCTGTAATAGGCACAGGAGGACTCGGACAAGTTTTAACTCCGGATGCCTCAAAATGGAAAAATTACTTTGGTGTTCTTGTCGGTTTTGGTCTGATATTTTTAGGGCTTGAGGGTATGAAAGAGAGTTTTGGTGCCATAGCCCAAAACTTTGATATATCAGCGTATACATTTTCTACACCTTATTGGTATGCTTTGATTGGACTAGCGTTAACTGCGCTTATTCAATCAAGTTCAGCATCAATTGCCATAGTGCAAAGTGCTTTATTTACTCATGTAATTGGCTTTGAAGCTGCAGCCGCTTTTGTTATAGGGGCAAATATAGGAACCACAGTAACAGCTCTACTCGGTGCTATTGGAGGTATTTCCGATAAAAAAAGAGTTGCCCTTGCCCACCTGTTATTTAATCTCTCGACAGGTCTTGTTAGTTTACTCTTTTTATATCAATTGATTGCATTGGTAGATATTGTCTTTTCTCAAGTAGACGGCGTAATTAAGATTGCAATTTTTCATACACTTTTTAATGTTTTAGGTGTTCTTTTATGGTATCCCTTTATTCCCTTTTTAACTACTTTCACACAAAAATATTTTCATACGACACAAGACAAGCTAACAAAGTTTATATGTAATGTTTCTACAGAAGTACCAGAAATTGCCATAGAAGCACTCAAAAAAGAGAGTGAAAATCTTGCAAAAAAAGTTGAAGAATTTGCATTGCTTGTCATAAATGTGCCACCTCCAAAAGTGCTTGAAGACAATATGCCCGTAGATAAAATTTTAGATAAGTATACACAGAATTTCAATATAAACTATACAAAAATATATGAAAAAATTCGCCTTTTAGAAGGAGAAATATATCGCTATGCTTCAGAACTTTCAACAATCAATAATGATGAAGGGTATAATAGAATTTTAAATCAACAAATTCAAGAGATAAATTATCTCGCAACTGCTGCAAAAGTCATCAAAGACATACTCTATGATTTAGATTATTTTTACAACGCAACAACAAAAGAAGAACAGGAATTTTATAAAAATATACGCTATCAAATCCTCAAAAACATACAAGCTTTTAACAAAGCCATACAAGGGGATGAAGATTCAGTCAAAGAGATGAATACAATTTATAAAAAAATCGCAAATGCATACAAAAAAAGTACTTTAATCATAAAAGATATTGCTAAAAACCACAGCATAAAATCTGATGTCACGACTATGGCAATTAATGACATGCATTCTGTTAAAAGCTTTTCAAAGTCAATGTATAATATTGTAAAGCTAAAAGTTAAGTCAAACGCTTCGGATAATCCACAAAACTAAGTGTCGCATTTTTACTATTTGTGTCACTCCAGTGCTTACATGTAAACCTAATACATACAACACCACAGGTAGGTAGATTTTCATCAAAACTGACATAAGATTCTATCAAATCATTCAGTCCGGGGTTATGCCCTATTAAAAAAGTTATATTATATTTGTCATCAATAGTTTTGACAATACTTTGCAATATATGTTCATCTGCTTCATAAATGCTTTTTTCAAAAACAATCTTTTTATCATAGTGAACTTTTTTAGCTATACTCTTTACCGTCATCTTCGCTCGCTTCGCAGGGCTAGACAAAATCAGATCCGGCATAATCTTTTTTTTTCTGAGCCTTTTTCCCATCATCGGAGCATCATGTTTGCCTCGTTTATTTAAGGGTCTGTCAAAATCGTCCAAATCCAGATTTTTCCAACTTGATTTTGCATGTCTAATTATATAAAGTATTTTCATTGCACAAGTACCTATCCATAAATAACTCTAATTCAAGAAGCAATATATTTAATGTAAAAAGTGACGAATTCCAGAAAAATAAAGACTCATACCAAATTCATTGGCAGCTTCAATAATCTCCTCATCACGAATGGAACCACCTGGTTCTATAACATTTCTTACACCCGCTACGGCAGCAGCATCTATAGAATCACGAAACGGGAAGAATGCTTCACTTGCAAGGGCTGCACCTGTTACATCTAGTCCCATCTCTTTTGCTTTTTTAAGCGCACACTGAGCAGCATCAACACGACTTGTCATACCCATGCCGACAGCTACCATTGCAGCATTTTTTACATATACAACACAATTTGATTTTGTAAGTGAAGCTACTTTATATGCAATTTCTAAGTCTTTAATTTCTGCTTGGGTTGCAGCTTTTTTGCTCATAAGCTTTGCATTTTTCACTTCATCATCTTTTACTTTATCAGCATCCTGAAAAATAAATCCACCATTTATATGTTTAAAATCTTTTTTATCATTTGCAAGTACTAATTTATCACTTCCCATTTCAAAAAGTTTAATTCGCTTTTTCGATGCAAAAACTTCTTGGGCTTCTTGAGTTATACGCCCGGCAATGATAACTTCTATAAAAATTTCATTCATTTTCTCAGCAAGCGCTTTATCAACCGTACCGTTGACGGCAACAACACCACCAAATGCAGAAACTGGGTCACACTTGAGTGCTTCTGTATAAGCTTCTAATAATGTATCTCTAATTGCAAAGCCACATGGATTGCCATGTTTTGAAATACACACAGCATTATCATCTCCAAATGCAGCTGCAATTTTCACAGCACCGTTTAAATCATTCAAATTGTTAAAACTAGCTTCACCTTTGAGTGTTTTAAAATTATTTGAAAAATGCTTGTCAAATTCATACAGCGCACCTTTTTGATGGGGATTTTCACCATAACGGGTATTCATCACTTTGTTTCCAACTACAAATTGCTTCTCACCAAAACCTTCATTAAAACGCTCATTCATATAGTTGGCTATCATACTATCATAAGCCGCCGTATGCTCATATGCTTTTATCATAAAGCCACGACGAAACTCTTTTGTATTTTTTTCATTTTCTATAGCATCTATAACCACATTATAGTCTTGCACATTTGTAACAATCAATACAGCATCAAAATTTTTTGCAGCTGAACGAACCATAGCCGGACCACCAATGTCAATATTTTCAATAATATCATCAAAATTATCAGTTTTTTCAATAATATCATCAAAATTATCAGTTTTTTCAATCGTCTCTTTAAATGGGTAAAGATTAACACAAACCAAATCAATCGCTTCAACACCAAGTTCTTTCGCCTGATCTAAATGCGACTGCTTGTCACGACGGTGTAAAATTCCACCATGAACATAAGGGTTTAAGGTTTTTACACGCCCTTCAAAACATTCAGGAAATTTTGTCACTTCATCAATTTCAACAGCATCAACATCGTTCTTTTTTAAAAGTTTATATGTTCCACCCGTTGAAATAATCTCATATCCATTTTGCACTAATGATTTACAAAAATCGACTACACCGTTCTTATCACTTACACTTACTAACGCTCTTTTTTTCATTTGATGCCCTGATTTAAAATATTATCGCTATTTTATCTAAATTGAGTTTAGAAGATGGTAAACTTTAAAAAATAAACTTTTGAGAATAAAAATGAAAAAAAATATAGCTATCTTATGCTCTGGTGGTGATGTCTCTGGGATGAATCCTGCACTAAAAAGATTTGTTGAATATACTTTAGAAAAAAATATGCAACCATATTTTATTTATGATGGGTATGAAGGTCTAATTGACAACAACATTAAAGAAGCAAACTACTGTGATGTTTCCGGAATTATTAACCGTGGAGGCACAAAAATAGGAAGTGCAAGAAGCAAAAGGTTTATGCAGGCGAAATATCGTAAAATAGCAAAACAGAATCTTGATACATTACATGTAACGATGCTAATTGTTCTCGGTGGTGATGGTTCATTTCGTGGACTACATAAATTTTATAAAGAGCATAAGATTAAATTTTGTGGTATTCCTTCAACTATTGACAATGATATTGCAGGTACTGAGTATTGTTTAGGTGTTGATACAGCCTTAAATATGATAAAGTATTCCATTGATGCCATAAGAGACACAGCATCTTCTTTTAAAAGAGCATTCATTATAGAAACAATGGGAAATAAGTGTGGTTATCTTGCACTTATATCTCATCTCACATCTGGTTCTGAACTTTGTTTAATTCCTGAAATAGCATATGATTTAAGCGCTTATGAACATAAGTTCAAGCAAGAAATAAAAAATGGACGCAGATATTTTATTGTTATAGCGGCTGAGGGTATCAAACAAAATTCTATAGAAATAGCCCAATGGTTTGAAGAAAAAATTGGTATAGAATCAAGAGTCAATGTGCTTGGTCATCTTCAACGGGGAGGAAATCCTACAGTAAAAGATAGACTTATGGCTTATAAATTTATAACATATGCTATCGATGGTTTAATGCAAAATAAAAATGAAAGTGTAATTTGTTATACTGAGAGTGGATTTCATCATAAGAACTTAGATACAGTCGTTAATACACCGTATCAATTAGATTATGAGCTTATAAAATTTATAAGCTCATAATGTGTAGCGGTGATTAAAAATCACCACTTGCTGCGCGTGCAGGAATTTCTGTCATCGCTTTGTCAACATGTGTTGCAAGTTTCAACATTTCTGGAGGAAGTGGGAATCCACCGTGAATTGCAAGTGTTAAATCCATAGTGATAAGATAAGCTTTTCCATTACCATATTGAATATACATAATTCTACATGGCATAAATCCACCAAAATATCTTGAGTGATTTAAGAATACTTTTGCTATGTGTAAAGAACAAAGAGACCAAATTCTAGCTTCTTTTACCTCGTTTGGTTTTGCATCTTTTTTTGTAAACATTTTTACATAACCAGTAACTCTCATATTATATTCTTCTGCGAGAGCAGTAATAGATTCTTTCACATCATCACCACTTACATCTTCACCAACTGGAAACTCTTTCATCATTGCGCGTGCAGGATCACCATATGTTGTTACATTTGTAAACAAATCATCATATGCTTTCATCGCGCCATCATCAAGTTTATGTTGCTCTGTTACCGCTGTCCAACCCATATGCATTGTAGCACATCCTGACATAAACATCATAATAGCTAGAGTGCTTAATCCTATAATTATCTTTCTCATACTTATCCTTTAAATTTTGTTACTGTGGATTCTACAATCAAATAGATTAAAGTAAATTAAATTTTACTATTTAATTATAAATTTTCTTATATATTAAAATATCTTATAATTTGTCATAATATATATTATAAATCTTGCTGTATAACTTTTGTAAAAGTATTGAAATAGTTATCCTTAAGTTCTTTCATATTCATATTTACATCATTAATACGAATAGTATCACCGCCGACAGTACCAATTTTTTCAACAGACATGGATTCATCAAGCATTGCTTCAAAAGCTTCGCAGTTTTCTAGTTTTACTTCAATGATGGCACGACTCATACTTTCTGAAAAAATATCTCTGTCATCAGACACACTCATCTCCACATCACAACCAAGTCCACTTGTTGCTACCATTTTAGCCAAAGCTATTGCAACACCACCACTACTTGCATCTTTTGCACATTCTAAAAGATGTCTTTTATTTCCTTCAATGACCAACTCCCAAAGGGCAAGTTCTTGTTTATAGTCAATCTCCGGCATAACACCGGCTACCGTATTATAAAGTTCTTTCATATACAAAGAACCGCCAAATTCAGATTTACTTTCACCGACTAAATAGAGTGCATTTCCTTCAGATTGAAAACTTGACATCAAAACATTGGTTTCATCATCATTCACACCAACAGTTGCAATAGAAGGTGTTGGAAAAACAGAAATACCGTTTGTTTCGTTGTATAATGAAACATTTCCACCGATTACCGGTGTAGTAAGTTCGGCACATGCTTCTTTAATACCTAAACAACCTTCACCAAATTGCCACATAACTTCAGGGTTTTCAGGATTTCCGTAATTAAGACAATCTGTAATAGCTAATGGTCTAGCACCGCTCATCGCAACATTACGACCAGACTCAATGACCGCTGCAGCAGCACCCATTTTAGGATCAATATAACAATAGCGTACATTACAATCAGCACTCATTGCTAAAGCTTTGTTGTTCTCTTTGACACGAACTACAGAAGCATCAAGCATCCCACCGTTTTTAATCGTATTTGTTTGCACCATAGAATCATACTGTGTATAAATCCAAGATTTATCTACAACTTCCATGGATTTCGTCAATATTTCAAATGCCTCTTGGTTTGACACTCTATCAAAATCATCAATACTTACTTTATGAATATCATCCAAATAAGCAGGTTTTTTCATAGGGCGATTTAGTTCAGGTGCTTCTTCGCTTACAGGGTCCACTGGAACCTCAGCACACTTTTCTCCATGCCAAAAAAGTTCCATATTTCCAGTGTCTGTTACCTCACCGACAACAGCCGCATCTAAATCCCATTTCTCAAAAATATCAATAATCGCCTGTTCTGAACCTTTTTTAGCACACAGTAGCATACGCTCCTGAGATTCACTGAGCATAAAGTCATAAGGCGTCATATTTTCTTCACGCGCAGGAACTTTATCAAGATGCATAATCATTCCTGAGCCTGAACGCCCTGCCATTTCAAATGCAGAGGAGGTAAGTCCAGCTGCACCCATATCTTGAATACCAATTACATGGTCAGTTTTAAAAAGTTCTAAACATGCTTCAAGGAGTAGTTTTTCAGTAAATGGATCGCCAACCTGAACAGTAGGACGCAGAGACTTACTCTCCTCTGTAAAAGAATCTGAACTCATTACAGCACCGCCAAGACCATCTCGACCAGTTTTTGCACCTACATACATGACTGGATTTCCAGTTCCTTCCGCTTTCCCATAAAAAATTTCATCAGATTTTGCTATACCTAAAGTAAAAGCATTTACAAGAATATTTCCATTATAACATTCATCAAAACTTGTTTCACCGCCGATAGTCGGAACACCCATACAGTTACCATAACCACCAATACCCTCAGTTACACCACGCACTAAATATCTTTGATGTTTTGAAATATCATCTTTATTAAGAACATTTCCAAAACGAAGTGCATTTAAATTTGCTACAGGACGAGCACCCATCGTAAACACATCACGCATAATACCACCGACACCCGTAGCCGCACCCTGATACGGTTCAATAAAACTCGGATGATTATGTGATTCCATCTTAAAAACAGCAGCATAACCATCACCTATATCAATGACACCGGCATTTTCTCCCGGTCCCTGAATGACCCATGGTGCGCTGACAGGAAAACCTTTGAGGTGTACTTTAGATGATTTATATGAACAATGTTCGCTCCACATTGCTGAAAATATACCTAATTCAACTAAATTCGGTTCACGCCCTAAAATCTCTTTAATATGTTTATAATCTTCTTGTGAAAGTTTATGATTGGCTAGTTGTTCATCAATATTTTCTAATTGCTGGCTCACAGGTATTTCCTAAAAATTGGTTTTTAAAGAGAGATTATATCCAATGAATAGTAAAAGTTGATTTAATGAAAAGAAAAATCTGTTTTTGTGCGAATGTTTTTTTTCAAAGAGAAGATATTTTTATATTCAATTTTTTCAATTTCATACTCTATGGAAGCATTTGGTAATTGTACTTTAAATTCATCCCCTACTTTTTTACTAAGCATAGCTTTTGCCAAAGGCGAATGTATAGAAATAAGACCATTTTCAGGTTCACTTTCTAATACACCACAAAGCGTATATGTTTTTTCATCATCTGTATCGAGATTTATAAGAGTGACACTACTGCCAAAAGCAACCTGCTGATGTTCATGCAAGGAAGGATCTATTATATGTGAATTTTGAATCATTTTGTTCAGATAAAAAAGTCTTTTATCTATAAAACGCAATTTCTCTTTTGCAGCATGATAATCAGCATTTTCACTCCGATCACCAAGTGCTGCAGCAACAAGTTTTTCCTGAGCAACTTTAGGTTTTTCAATTTCTAGCAAGTATTTAAACTCTTCTGTAAGTTTATCGTACCCTTCTATGCTCATTGGTTCGCTCATTTATATGTCCTATTGTCCATACCCTAAAATATAATATGTTTCTTTCTTTGGAAGTTTTTCGATTTTTACTTTAAATTTTTCACTAAAATGTTGTATCTTTTCATGTGCTTCTCCTGCTAACCCAGGCGTCGGTGATTCGATTTTAATTTTAAAATAATCTTTTGAATTTGACAAAGCGACATAAGCATTATTGACTTTTAAATGATCATTCAAGTCTAAAATATGTTTTTCTATTTTTTCATAGCCTAAAGTATTCTTTTGAATTCTTTTAAGTTGTTCCATCAAAGCCTCATTTGGCACATACCCTAATTGAGTTAACATTGCATCATTTTGCATTTACATTTCCTTATAATTTTTGTAATAAAAAATAATAACAGTTTTTTGTAAATATTCAGTATGTATTTATTTATTGATACTATAATTAGGTCATAAAAACGATATTTTTAAATAAAGAGAGAGATTAAATGACTGAAGAAATACTCAGAAAAATAAAACAGCTTCCTCCACTTCCTGAATCTGCAATACGAATTGAAGAAGTTTATAAAGATCCGGACAGCACATTCAATGATATGGCAAAAATTTTAGAAAAAGATCCACTTTTAACTGCTGACATTCTTAAAGCTGCCAATTCCCCACTTTATGGATTTTCCAGAGAAATAAATGCAATTAATCAGGCAGTTGGACTTTTTGGTATGGGTACTGTTCGTGGGTTTGCACTTGCTTCTATTGTGAAAAAAAGTTTTGCTCTTGACTTAACACCTTATAATATAACAAACGCAATGTTCTCAGACCTTTCTAAAAAGCAGCATGCACTTACAACTTCATGGTGCTTAAAAAAAGAAAATAGACTTTTAGGTGTTTTATCACCTGCTGCTTTTTTAGTAGAAATTGGCAAAGTTCTTATTGCACAACAGATTATGACTGACAAAAAAGAAGAAAAGTTTAAAATCGCTATGCAAGAGTTACAAGATGTTGAAGCTGCTGAGAGAGAAGTAATAGGCACGGATACACCTGAAGTGAGTGCTACAATTTTTGCACAATGGAAATTTGAAGAAGCTCTAGTTGATGTAATAAGAAACTGTCAAAATCCTGATGCAGCGAAAGAAGAAAATAAAAAAGCCGCTCAAATTCTTCATGTAGTGCGTGTCGCCGTTCCAATCAATGGAATAATCTCAAACCAGAGCATTGAAGCTGCTAAAGAGTTGATAGAAAAATATGGTCTTGATATGGACAGTTTTGATATGGCTTTAGAAAATATAAAATAAAGAATACAAACCATTGAAATCATTACTTATACGACTCACTCATGGCTTGAGTGAGCAAGACATTACAGAAAATGAACTTCCTCTTGTTCAAGAATGGTTTGCTAAAAAATATCTTACGAATAAACATAACATTTACAAATTCAATTCTAAATATCGTGCCGGTATCTTAGGTCTTGTACAGAAAAAAACAGCCTACTTACATGTAATAGGTGAAAATATTAAAGACCTCTTTATAAATGAAAATAATTTAGGACTTGCAAGTGAAGGTGATTTAGTCATTGCACAAAGACTTCTTGGACACAGAGGTCCTCCAAGTGCAAAAATTGTTGAGATAGTCGGACGGGAACAAACATACAGTATTGCTTACATTATAATGAAAGAAAGACATAAGTCTTTAGTTGAACTCAAAACTGAGTACCCGATTGGTGCAGAAATGGCAACTGAAGAACTCAATACTTATGAAGTTGGTGACCTTTTTAAAGTTGATAACCATGAAAATACAATTATGCAAAAGATTGGTAATATCAAAGATCCAAAATCTGATGAAAAAATTGTTCTTGCACAATTTAACAAACATGATGAATTTGATAAAGATATTTTAGATATTGCGCATTCATTTCAAGAGGTAGATGCTTCAAAATACCCAAAAAGAAAAGATTTAAGAGATTTAACTTTTTGTACTATTGACCCCGTAACCGCAAAAGATTTTGATGATGCTATCTACTGGGATGACAAAAATTCAACACTTTATGTCGCCATTGCAGATGTTAGTGAATATGTCACACCTTTTGGTCCTATAGATACAGAGGCAATATACAGAAGTTTTTCAATTTATTTACCTCATCGTTCAATTCCAATGCTCCCGCGTGAGCTGAGTGAAACCTTGTGTTCATTACAACCTCATGTAGATAGATTGGCTTATGTGTTTGAAATCAAGTTGGATTTAAAAACACTTGAAGTTGTGAAATCTGAAGTGTATGAAGCATTAATGCACTCAGATAGAAGATTTAATTATGAAGAAATTGACCTCTTTTTTGATCATAAACTTCAAGCAAAAACAAAAGAAGAAACAGCTATTTTTGCATGGATAAAAAAACTCAAAATTGTTACAGACAAACTAAAAACAAAACGCTTACAAGATGGCTTTGAATTTCATTCTACTGAAATTGAAATGACATTAGATAAAAACACAAACCTTATTGCGACAACAATTGCTAAAGAAACACCATCTCATGGACTCATCGAAGACTGTATGCTTTTAGCCAATAAAGAGGCTGCTAAGCGCTATAAACGAGGACTTTTTAGGGTGCATGAAGCACCAAGTCAAGCAAAACTGCAGCAACTGTATCAGGAGTTAGCAGGAATCGGTATGCATATAGAAATTAAAAATACACTCAAAGAAACGATTGATGCAATACAAAAACAAGCCAAAACAATGGGCATTGAACCGGAGGTAGATGAGTTAATTATAAAATCTCAAATGCAGGCACGCTACTCACCTATCAACATTGGGCATTTTGGTTTAGGTTTTAAAGAATATACTCATTTTACATCCCCTATTAGAAGATACAGTGATTTAATTGTGCATAGACTATTAAAAGCCATCAACAAAGGCGATACTAAAGAGCAGTCTTATGTTTTGAGAAATATTGAATCACTTAGCATGGCTATTAGTGAAAAAGAGCGTGAAGCTATGATTATAGAGTCTGAATATAAAGCACGCAAATATACCAGATGGGCAGAGCAAAATCTTCATAAAGAGTTCAAAGCAAGAATCACATCAACAGACCCAGAATTACGCGCAGAACTTCATGATGAAATCATTGGAGCAAAACTTCATTTTATGTCAGGTGCTGATGTTTCTCTTTTTGAAGATGTCATTATTAGAATAGATAAAGTGAATATTGCAAGAGCCAGAATATATGCTTCCGTAGTGGGAAAATTAGACAAATAATGTATAAAAATGAGCTAGACAAACATATACAGAACAAGAGTGTTTCAAATAGTTTTGTATTTTTCGGCGAAAGTAGTTTTTTAATAGATATGTATACAAAAATGCTGACAAATATAGATGATGCAAATATACTAAATTATTACTATGACGAATATGATTTTAATTCTGCAAAATCCCATCTCTCTCAAGGCTCACTTTTTGGTGATAGAAATATTCTTGTCATTAAAAGTGAAAAAAAAATTCCAAAAAAGGAACTAGATGTTTTTTTGATGCTATGCGATAAGAATCCGGACAATATTTTTGTCTATGCTTATTACGGTTCAGACCATAAAACATATAACAATAAAAAAGCTTTTTCCAAAACGAATGCGATGAGTGTACGATTTTTTCATCCAAAAGAGTATGAAGCTCAAAATATTGTCCTTGAACGGGCACGAGAAAAGAATGTCAACATTGATAAATTCACCATCTCCCATCTCCTAAAAATCCATAATGGAGATGTTGCACTTGCCTCCAATGAAATAGATAAATTTCGCGTGTATGACAGAGCCATTACAACAAAAGATGTGGACAAATTAGTGTATGGACTTGCGAGTATAAACCTTGATGATTTTATAAAAAAACTACTTGATAAAAAAGATTTTCGTGATGATTTACAAAATATATTGGAACATGGTGAAGATGAAATAAGAATTATTAGTGCAATAACGACTTACTTGACACAACTTTATATGTTTAACATTTATATTCGCATCAATGGAGCCCCAAATGCTTTAGAAATTTTAGGCTACCCTGCTCCTTCTTTTGTTGTTGAACAAAAAGCATCTGCTGCGATTAAAATCAAGCCAAAAACCTATTCAAAACTTCACGAACTCCTCTTAAATAGTGAACTAAAGATGAAAAGCTCACATATAGACAAGAGTGCAATTCTCCTCTCAAGCTTAATCCGATTACAAAAGCTACTTTAAAAAACTATTTTTAAATATTTATAGTGTATAATTGCATTATGAATAATTATACAGATATATTAAGACAGCACCATTTAAAGGCAACACCTCAAAGATTAGAAATTGCAAATGCACTTGGTTGCAATGGACATATGAGTATTGAAAGACTTTATGAAGTCATGTTGGAAAAATTTAATTCAATTTCCCTTGCTACTATTTATAAAAATATTAATCTTATGATTGAAAATGCTTTTATACAAGAAGTAAAAATTCCAAATGAAAAATCAGTGTATGAACTTTCAAAAGATATGCATTCACATGTAGTGTGCACACAATGTCATGAAATTCAAGATATAAAACTAGACCTCGCACAGACGACAGAACTCGCTTCACAAACTTCTCATTTCAAAATTAATAAGGCAGATTTAGTTTTATCCGGACTTTGCCAAAAGTGTCAACAACTTTAACATATACTCAGAACAATTGCTGTATAATACCACATTAATTTTTCCAAGAAGGAATACCAATGCGTGGTTATAAGATTTTTACCGGTTCTGCTAGTGTTGATTTTGCAAAAGAGATTTGTAGTATTTTAGATGTTCCATTAGCAAAAGCTGATGTTAGAAAGTTTAGTGATGGTGAAATTTCAGTAAAAATTGCTGAATCCGTTCGAGGTCGTGATGTATTTATCATTCAATCTACAGGAGCACCGTCAAATGACAATTTAATGGAACTGCTAATTATGACAGATGCGTTAAAGCGTTCTTCTGCTTCAAGTATCACTGCTGTTGTACCATACTATGGTTATGCAAGACAAGACAGAAAAGCTGCTCCTCGTGTTCCTATTACTGCAAAACTTGTAGCAAATCTCTATGAAACAGCTGGCATAGACAGAGTAGTCACTATAGATCTCCATGCTGGACAAATTCAAGGATTCTTTGATATTCCGGTTGACAATCTTTATGGTTCTATCACTTTTGAGCAGTATATTAAAAGCAAAAATCTTAAAAACCCTATTATAGCTTCACCTGATATTGGTGGAGTTACGCGTGCCCGTTACTTTGCGACACGCATGGGACTAGAAATGGTTATCGTTGACAAGCGCCGTGAAAAAGCAAATGAAAGTGAAGTGATGAACATTATCGGAGATGTTGAAGGACGCGATGTAATCATGATAGATGATATGGTTGATACGGCAGGAACAATAGTTAAAGCGGCAACTGCACTTAAAAACAAAGGAGCTTCCTCAGTTATGGCATGTGCAACACATGGAGTTCTTAGCGGAAATGCTTATAAAAACCTTGAGAATGGTGAGCTTGATGAATTAATTATTACAAATACACTAGAATCAAAACCACATGCCAAAATAAAAGTCTTAACAGTAGCACCGCTTTTTGCCGAAGTAATCCGTAGAGTTTACCACAATGAAAGCGTGAACAGCCTCTTTACATAGGAATATCATTGAAAAATATTAGAAATTTCTCCATTATTGCCCACATTGATCATGGAAAAAGCACCTTGGCCGATAGAATCATACAAGAGTGCGGTTCAGTCACTGAACGAGAAATGGGTACACAGATGATGGATACCATGGATATAGAACAAGAGCGTGGCATTACTATTAAAGCGCAGTCCGTTCGACTTGATTATGTCAAAAACGGTGAACACTATATTCTTAATCTTATTGACACGCCGGGTCATGTTGATTTTTCTTATGAAGTAAGTAAATCTTTAGCATCATCAGATGGGGCACTGCTTATCGTTGATGCAGCACAAGGTGTTGAAGCACAAACTATTGCAAATGTTTACCTTGCCCTTGATAACGATCTTGAACTCATTCCTGTTATCAATAAAATTGACCTTCCTGCTGCTGACCCTGACAAAGTCGCCCAAGAGATAGAAACTTCTATAGGCATTGATGCCACCGATGCTGTACTTGTGAGTGCTAAAACAGGTGTAGGTATTCCAGAATTAATTGATGCAATTGTTGAGAGAATCCCTGCACCGGTTGGGAACCCTGAGGCACCGACAAAAGCTATTATATATGACTCATGGTTTGATCAATATCTCGGGGCACTTGCTCTTGTTCGCATCTTTGATGGTGCAATTAAAAAAGGGCAAACAATAAAACTTATGAGTAATGGTGAGCAGCATCAAGTTTTAGATTTGATGTACCCACATCCTCTTAAAAAAATCAAAACCACTGCAATAAAAACTGGTGAAATTGGTATAGTTGTTTTAGGACTTAAAGAAGTTTCTGTTGTCAATGTTGGTGATACCATTACAGATGCAAAAGAGCCTACTGCTGAGCCTGTTGGAGATTATGAACCAGCAAAACCTTTTGTTTTTGCTGGACTTTATCCAATTGATACAGATGAGTTTGAAGATTTACGCGATGCACTTGATAAACTAAAACTCAACGACAGTTCTCTCTCTTATGAACCGGAGACTTCTCTTGCTCTTGGTTTTGGTTTTCGCGTCGGTTTTCTTGGAATGTTACATATGGAAGTTATTAAAGAGCGCCTAGAAAGAGAATTTAATCTCGATTTAATAGCTACTGCACCATCTGTAATCTACAATGTTTATCTCACAAATGGCGATTATGTCGAAGTTCACAATCCTTCAGAACTTCCACAAGTAAACTTTATAGATAGGATAGAAGAACCTTATGTAAAAGCTACAGTTATAACTCCTAGCGAGTATCTTGGAAATATCATAAATCTTCTTATATCAAAGCGTGGTGTTCAAACAAAAATGACATACTTAAATGAAAAAAGAGTTATGCTTGAATATGAAGTGCCAATGAATGAAATAGTAGTCGATTTTTATGATACATTAAAATCAATATCTAAGGGCTATGCTTCCTTTGACTATGAACCATTAGATTTCAGAGAAGGTGATCTTGTTAAACTTGATATAAAAGTAGCAGGAGAAGCTGTTGATGCCCTTAGCATTGTTGTTCCTCGAACGCAGGCACTTTCTCGTGGTCGTGTACTTGTTAAAAATATGAAAGAGATTATTCCAAGACAACTTTTTGAAGTAGCTGTTCAAGCTTCTTTAGGAAGTCAGATTATTGCTCGTGAAACTGTCAAATCTATGGGGAAAAATGTTACTGCAAAATGTTATGGTGGTGATATTACCCGTAAACGAAAACTGCTTGAAAAACAAAAAGCCGGCAAAAAGCGTATGAAATCTATAGGTAAAGTGCAACTACCACAAGAGGCTTTTATGTCCGTTTTGAAAATGGACTAAAAAGAAAATATGAAATGTATATTGTGTGAAAGTTACACTTTTACACATATATGCACAGAGTGTCAAAACACCTTTCTTGCACCTTCTTTATACAAAAGAAGACTCTCCAACGGTATTCATGTCATTTCATTTTACAGATACGAAGAGATAAAAGAGTTACTTTTTACAAAACATACAGATATAGGCTTTTATATTTATACTATTCTGGCAAAACTCAGTTTTGAAAAATTTGCTAAAGAGTTTCATACGAAAGAAAAATATTATGCAATAGCTATAGATGATACAATCACAAGCGGATATTCGCATACAGCTATTTTAAATAAGCATCTCAAAACATATAATATAAAACCTCTTTTTAATCAACTCCGTGCAAATAATAGTGTTTCATATTCTGGACAAAGTAAACACTTTCGAGAGAAAAATCCAAGAAATTTTCAATTACAAAAGCTAAAAAATGCAAATATAATTCTTGTTGACGATATTATCACAACAGGCTCGACGCTCACTCAAGCCTGCTTAGAAGTACAAAAACAAAACAAAACAGTAAGTTTTTGTCTTACTTTAACAGATGTTAGTTTAAAATAATCCTTTTAAAAGGTTTCCTACATCTTTACCTATTCTTTTTTGTATCTCTTTTTTGATGGCTTTCGTTGCTTCTTTTTTGATAATTTGTTTTGCATCAACACCTATTTTTGGTCTGTTTATATTTCCTTTAAGTGTAATACTTAAAGGATTCCCGTTCGCATTAATATCAATTTTTGAATCAATTGTATTAGCTTTTGAATTGATTTTTGTATTTTTTGTCGCAATGGATGATGTATTTGATTTCAAATCTAATGAAGCAATGATTTTTTCTTTATTAATTTTTGCATTGACATCACCCTTAAAGTGTTGTTTATATAAATCAATATGCGCATACTGTTTTGTTAAATCAAGTACCTGATTGGGCATAAATGTACCATTTGAAATTAA
>Ga0256840_1001691_pt1 | contig 20338 bp, 21 predicted proteins | sample 355202metaG_FD_185969 | JGI IMG/M metagenome (GOLD analysis project Ga0256840, IMG submission 185969) | Hydrothermal vent microbial communities from Mid Atlantic Ridge, Atlantic Ocean - 355-202 | ecosystem: Environmental > Aquatic > Marine > Hydrothermal vents | place: Atlantic Ocean: Mid...
AAGAAGATGACACAGACTCTTTCATGGTACTTGACAACATTGAGCAAGATGATACGATAGAGTCTATTGAAGTTGTAGCTTCAAAATAATCTATTAACCGTAGGTCGGGTTGCCCTCATCCCGACATTTATTGGTATAACATAAAATATTCACCATTGTTTGAATATTTGTCGAATAGAGGGGTCTGGTGATTTGTGATTTGTTACAACGCAATGAATCATGAATCACCTGACCCCTCGGTAAAACCAAAGGAAAACCATGTTCGGATTCTATCGTGTCGCAGCAGCCGTCAACAAAACCACTGTAGGTAACCCTGCTAAAAATGCCAAAGAAATTTTAACCCTCATCCGTGAAGCACATGCCAAAGAGGTTTCTGTCATTGTATTTCCAGAGCTTACCCTCACAGGATACACTGCCAGTGACCTTTTGATGAACCAAACACTCATCATCAATCAAAATGAATCTCTTGAATATATATTAAAAAATATAGAAAACATCAATACCATTGCTATCATAGGGCTAGCCATCTTTGAAGCCGATAGACTCTACAATTGTGCTGCTATCATCCAAAATGGAAAAGTGCTTGGGGTAGTACCCAAATCGTACCTGCCTAACAAAAAAGAATTTTATGAAAAACGTCAGTTTACTACAGGACGGGACATTACAAGAACAACCGTAGATGTGCTAGATGAAGAAGTACCTTTTGGGGTAGACCTACTCTTTAGCGACAAGGCCGATATGACCTTTGGGGTAGAGATATGTGAAGACCTTTGGGCGGTGACCCCTCCTTCTAATCACATGGCAAGCAACGGTGCGAACCTACTCTTTAACCTCAGTGCTAGTAATGAACTCATAGGTAAACATGAATACCGTGAAGAACTGGTACGCACACAAAGTGCCAGATGTATGGCTGCGTATGTCTATGCTTCTGCAGGGGTAGGAGAAAGTACCACCGATACGGTCTTTGGAGGACATGCTATCATCTCTGAGTATGGCGCTACACTGGCTCAAAATGAGCGATTTCAACTCCAAAGTAACATGATAACCGCCGATGTAGATCTAGAACGTCTCAAATGGCTACGTCTCAACGAGTCTAGCTATGGGGATGGGCGACGCAAGAAAACAAGGGTCATCAAGGTAGATGCATTGCCAAGCATCAGTAAGATAAAACGTTTTATCAACCCTAGCCCTTTTGTACCCTCACATAACGCAGATAAAACACATAGATGTAACGAAATAGTTAATATCCAAGCTCATGGTCTCATCAAGCGTATGAGTCATGCACATATTAAAAAGGCTGTTATAGGTATATCTGGAGGCTTAGACTCTACCCTTGCGCTGCTCTCTACACACAGAGCGTTTGAGATGATGGGGTGGGACGTTACAGATATCATCGCTGTGACAATGCCAGGTTTTGGGACTACCACCCGTACCAAGTCCAATGCAGTACAACTTTGCGAGGCTCTAGGTGTGACACTCAAAACGGTTGATATTACAAATATCTCTTTAGAAGAGTTTGAAGCCATAGATCATGACAAAGATGATTTATCCGTCACTTATGAGAATGTACAGGCACGCGCTAGAACAAGTATACTCATGAACATGGCAAATAAAGTTGGTGGACTCGTCATCGGTACAGGCGACCTAAGTGAAATAGCCCTTGGATGGTCTACCTACAACGGCGACCATATGAGTATGTATGCCCTAAACTCTGGCATACCAAAAACACTCATACAGTATGTCATAGAGTATTATAAATCCAATGAAAAAATAGCAGATATCATCGACGATATACTAGCCACTCCAATAAGCCCAGAACTCCTCCCAGCAGATAAAGATGAGATAGTCCAAGAGACAGAAAGCATCGTAGGCCCCTATGAACTTCACGACTTTTTTCTCTATCACTTCATCAAGTATGGTGCGAAGCCTTCTAAAATACTACATTTAGCGACAATAGCGTTTGATACTAAATACGATGAAGATACTATAAAGAAGTGGCTCAAACTCTTTTTACGCCGTTTTTTCACCCAACAGTTCAAGCGTTCATGTATGCCAGATGGCCCTAAAGTGGGAACTATTTCATTAAGCCCACGTGCTGATTGGAAAATGGCTAGTGATGTGGATTTTGAGGGCTGGATTGAGGAGTTGAAGTAATGGAAAAACTACTAAATATACTTAGCAAAAATTTAGAAAATGGGAATTATCTTTTAATTCTTATAGCAATAATTGTAATAGTGATATTTAAGTTTGAAAAAATATTTAACTCATTTGATAATATTAAAAAGAATAAACTAAATTTTTTATTTGATTTAGAAAAAAAATCATTTATAGATGAAAGTACAAAAGAAAGTATACAAGAAGCAATAAACAATGATATATTTAGAATTACTACAGGTATTAGAACTAATAAATATATGCGTGAAAAAATACTAAATTTGTATACAGAAAAAAATGGTGAAGTAACTCTTTTTGCAATTAGAAATGCTATGTCATTTTTAAAAATTGAAAATGACACTCTCATCGTTGAAATTAACAGATACGATCAAATTTGGTCTATTTTTAATCTAATATTTGGCTTTATTACACTTATATTAGCATTAATAATGATTTTTATTCTTCCTACGACTGATGGCTCTATTCAAGAAAGAATAACAGGTTTTATCATTGGTATTGGGCTTTTATTTATTACATTTCCTATATTGGCAGAGGTGCGTGCATATATATCGGCAAAGAGAATAAAAAAAATATTGAACTAATTTTAGTTTCCTATTATAAATGTAGGTTTATTATATACTTTAAAAAAATTATAATATACAGTTAATATTGTATATGATGGTATCATCATACTGGAGGAGAAAAAATGAATAAACCGCTCAAACATTTCACCCAAACAGCCTTACGTGGTTTGTTTGGTCTATTGCCAATTGTCATTGTGGTCGTTGTGATACTTTGGCTTTATGGTAAAATAGATGTGCTTGTGAGTAAAGTCTTTAAACTCGTTGGATTTACACCTGAAGATCATCTCTTTTTATGGTTTTTAGCTGTACTTGCTATTTTCTTTTTACTTTTATACTTTATGGGACATCTCATGAATACAAAACTCATAAGCTATTTTGAACTGCTTTTCAAAAAAATACCTGGGTATAGTACCATTAAGGATATTATCAATATTTTTAACTCCTCAAAAGAAGGAGAAAACAGAGTGCTTGTGGTTGCAATACAAGGTTTTGGTAGTGAAGGATACAATATTGGACTCATGTATTCACAAAAAGAGAGTATCATTAAAGACCACTATACCGTCACACTGTCTATGTCACCTATCCCCAATGGTGGCTTTATGTTTGAAATCCATAAAGATAAAATTTTTGTACTAGAAGGTGCCAATTTTGATGATAATTTGCAATACTTACTCTCTATGGGGGTAAAAAGTTTTACTGAAATTCTAGAAATAAAACCACAATCACTAGATACTATACCTACTTTAGAACAATGGTTACAAGCAAATATGCTTCATCAAGAGAGTAAATAACGTTATTATGTAGTAAAAAAAACGCTACTTATACTTTTCTAAGCTTTATAAGTAAGAAAAGCAGGTACAATAGTTATTGAAGAAAGATGAGGTTCGAGTTCATCTCTCGTGTGTTAAGTGTTATTGCTAGACTCCGAAAGACTCTCTCCGATTTTAGATTCCGCTTTTATAGGGACTCCTAGAAGTGTAAATTTTATGGGCAAAGCCCAAACAAGGTATAACAATGGCAGAATTAGTCAACGGTACAGTAAAATGGTTCAACGATGAAAAAGGTTACGGATTTATCCAACAGAATGATGGTGGAGACGATGTATTTGTACATTTCCGTCAAGTAAATAATGACTCTGGTGGTCGTGTAACTCTTGCTGAAGGTCAAGCAGTAACATTTGAAGTTGGTGAAGGTCAAAAAGGACCACAAGCTGAAAACGTAACGCCACTTTAGGTTTTACGTGTAGCAAAGTTATTTCTTTGCTACAAATGATACACTCTTTATTTCTTATTCAAATACACTTTATTTTTTTCTTGTAAGTAGCCGTAAATAGCTTTAACTTCTTTATTGGTGAGATAATATCTTGGCATTACTTTATGATAAGTATTGGTTGCAGTAATCATCTCTTGAAGCGTTATTTTACGTATATCTGATCCTCTAATAACTTCCTTGCCTTTAATATCCTGAAATTGCACAATGACCTTTCCTTGACCATTTTCCCCATGACATTCTGCACAACTTATCCCTCTAGGGTTACTATAGAGCATTTCACCATATTCATAATCGGTAATAAAGCTTTCTGTTTCATTATCTTCTGCACAAAGAAAAAATGGCAATAAAAAGAGTAAAAATTTCATCTAAGACCTCCATATTATTTAATCTTCGATATAATACCTTAAAAATTATTAGGGCAGCTCTTATGCAACTCATTGATGGTAAATCTCTAGCAAACAAAGTACAAACCTATGTCACAACTGAAGTAGAAAAACTTAAACAAGAAAAAAATATAGTACCAGGATTGGCAGTCATTCTTATAGGTGATGATCCCGCAAGTCATGCCTATGTAAAAATGAAAGCAAAAGCCTGTGAAAAAGTAGGATTTTACTCTATTACCCATCACATGCCAGATACTATCAGCCAAAATGAAATCATAGCAACCATAGAGATGATGAACAGTAATCCTCGTATCGATGGAATACTGGTACAACTTCCTTTACCACAACATGTTGATACAGACAAGATACTTGAAGTAATTGACCCCAAAAAAGATGTCGATGGGTTTCATCCTTATAATGTAGGACGTTTGGTGACCAAGCTTGATTGTTTTGTTGCATGTACACCACTTGGCGTAATGAAAATGTTTGAAGAGTATAATATTGAGCTTAAAGGTCAAGATGTATGTGTAGTAGGTGCTAGCAATATTGTAGGTAAACCTATGGCTGCATTGCTTTTGAATGCTGATGCTACTGTGACAGTCACACACATACATACCAAAGACCTGAAGTCACATACAAGTATAGCAGATATTATCATTGTGGGTGTAGGTGTTCCTAAACTCATTAAAGAAGACATGGTCAAAGAAGGGGCTATTGTCATTGATATAGGTATCAATCGATTAGACAATGGTAATTTAGTGGGTGATGTAGATTTTGAAGCAGTAAGTAAAAAATGCTCTTATATCACCCCTGTACCTGGTGGAGTAGGTCCTATGACTATTGCTATGCTCCTGAGTAACACACTAAAAGCAGCAAGAGAGAGAGCATAATGACACATATTAAAAAATTTATATCAGCATTTGGACGTTTTTCCAGTTCTTGGACAGGAACAATCATCATCGTTTTATTTCTTATATTTTTTGTAGCACAATCTTTTGTGATACCTAGTGGATCAATGAAGCGTACACAACTTATAGGTGACTTCCTCTTTGCCAAAAAGTTTTCATATGGTATTCCTATACCGCACCTTCCATGGTTAGAAATACCACTTCTTCCTGACTTTAATCATAATGGGCATTTGATAGAAGGACCACGTCCACAAAGAGAAGATATCGTGATATTCCGCAATCCTCAAACACCTAAGGTACACTTTGTGAAACGTTGTGTAGCCGTAGGTGGAGATGAGCTACTTTATGATGATAAAAAACTCTATATACATTTCCATGATTTGACAGATGAAGCAAGTATAAAAGCAAAATACCCTAAAGCAAATATTGTTACACTCAATAATAAACTCTGGGTTATTAATCCATATATGAGTAAATATCCTGGTATACAGTATAAACCTGAATACCCTAGTAACTCTTTTAATCTTCTTGTCAATCATTATACTGCAAATAATAGTATAGATATGAAACCTATATATATAGAAGAACTCAACAAAAATATTTTTTATAAAAAAGTAGAACCTGATCATTATTATATGATTGGTGACAATCGTGATAACTCTAATGATAGTCGTTTTTGGGGTTCTGTACCTTACAAACTTATCGTAGGGAAACCATGGCTTATCTATATGAGTCTTGAGTTTCGATCATACAATCAAGTAGCCAATGGAGATAAGTTTGGTTCAGGAAAAGATCACGATAAACTCTCTCGTATCTGTCCAAATATGGATATACATTCTAAAGAGTGTGAGACGCTATGGAATAAACAACGTTACACTGTAAGATGGGGACGCGTAGGTAGATTAATAGATACGATTCAATTTGAAGAACCAATAGAATAAGGAAAAAGTGACTATGTCAAAGAAATTTTATATCGCAACAGACCATGCAGGATATGCACTCAAAGCTTATGTAAAAGATTTTGTAACTGAACTTGGTCACAAAATTATTGACCTTGGACCTGATTCTGCAGATCGTGTAGACTACCCAGACTTCGCTAAAAAATGTGCCGAAGCTGTACTCGCAGATGAAGGAAGTTTTGGCATACTCATTTGTGGTACAGGTATCGGTATTAGCATTGCAGCAAATAAAGTACCAGGTATTAGAGCTGCACTCTGCCACGATACCTATACAGCCAAACTCACACGCCAACACAACGATGCAAACATCTTGTGTTTTGGAGAACGTGTGGTAGGCAAAGGTGTCATAGAAGATATGATAACAACCTTTGCTTCTACAGACTTCGAAGGTGGTAGACACGCAGGACGTGTAGCTAAGATAGAGGGGTGTTCCCTTGGTGCAGATTTGGGCTAAATGATAGGTCGGGTTGCCCTCATCCCGACACAAACTTAGTATACAAAATAACTTTTAAATACATAAAAAAATTATTGTCGGGATGAGGGCAATCCGACCTACAAAGGTTTAAGCATGGAAACAATTTCACCTAATGACAAACAAATCCTCCTTGATAGCATCAGAGACATACCAGATTTCCCTAAACCAGGTATCATCTTTAAAGATATCACAACCCTACTCTCTAATCCAAAAGCCCTTGATACACTCATGACACATTTACAAAATCGTTATCAAACCTATAATTTGGACTACATCGCAGGTATAGATGCAAGAGGCTTTATATTTGGAAGTATCCTAGCAGACAGATTAGGTCTTGGTTTTGTACCCATTCGTAAAAAAGGGAAACTCCCCTATACAACAGTAGCAGAAAAATATAGCTTAGAGTATGGTTTTGATGAAGTGGAAGTACATATTGATGCTTTTGCTGACAAAAAGAATGCTCGGGTACTTCTCATCGATGACCTCATAGCAACTGGTGGTACAGCTACAGCCGCTACAAGCCTTATAAACAAAGTGGGTGCAAATTGCATTGAAGCTTGTTTTATTATGGAATTAGATTTTTTAGAGGGCAGTAAAGATATAGATGTACCAGTGTACTCTGTCTTACATTTAGAGTAAATATGGATGTAAATAAAATATTTTTAACACAAACAGATACTACAATAGGATTTGTTTCACAAAATAAAGAGAAACTTGATATAATCAAACAACGTCCAGCCTATAAACACTATATAAAAGCCGTAAACAGTTTAGATACATTGCAGAAACTAACTCGTGTCCCCAATATGCATAAAAATAGTGTAAGAAGAGCGAATAAAACAACTTTTATTATGCCAAATGGTTTCTCATATCGTGTGATTAAAAATACACATCATCTACTTCTTCTCAACCGTCTTACTTGGGCATATACTACTTCAGCAAATCTTAGTGATAAGGCGTATGATGAAAAGTACGCTAGAGGTGTAGCAGATATTATTGTGGAGCCACTTTCTCAAACATTACGGGCGTCAAGTATATTTAAACTTGGTAAAAATAGACTCAGAAGGATACGTTAATGCCATCTATCTATGAAACCAAAACCATTCAAATAGAGATAGAGCCCTCAGAAATACCTTGGCTGAAAATTTTCACAAAAGATCTTTATAAAGAGATGAGTGACGTACCAACAGAGATAAGAATGGAAATCTACCACTTACTACATATTATTGAAACAGAGATGATTACCTACTATAACCCCAAAAAAATAAATATCGCCTCTTTTGGAAACTATATGCCTCATGTACATTGGCATATCATGGCACGTTTTGAAAATGACAGCTATTTTCCTGAACCTATGTGGGGAAGGAAACAAAGAGAATGCACACTTATACTTCCTTCTTTTGAAACTTTTATTGAAAAGTTAAAAATATGTTTAGAGCTTAAACTAAATACTATCTAGGTCTTTGTCTTACAGTTCTGTTAACTTGATGTTTTGATACATATTGTTTGGGTGCATTCTTGACAATTTTTCCAACATGTGTCATTTTTCTTCTCATATTATTGTCCCAACTATTATTACTATACCCATCTCTTCTTCGATATTCTCTAGAACGATACTCTCGACCTCTATCAAAACGTCTGCTCCTTTCTCTATCTCTATTACGATAATAATTGGAATGCATATAGGCATCTCTGTTGATATAATATCCATGTTGTCTATTGATAGCACGATAACGTCTGCCATTATAATATCGATGTCCTCTACTGTAATAATGACCATGTCTGAATATTCTATCTCCATAATGATAAAAACCATCACGGAAAAATCCACCATAATAATAACGACCATCTAAATAATAAAATGGTCTATCATAAAAATAGGGATAGGCATAAGAGAGTAATCTGGTACCTACACGTGGACTTGTATCATAGTCATGTATACTATTATTATATGTGTTATGAACAGGAAACGGGTCTGTTCTATGTACACAACCTGAAAAGAGTAATGTACTAGATGCAATAGCAATCATAGCAATAAATTTTGTTTTTTTCATAAGATAATCCTTCATAATGTTTATACACTATGATAAGATTAAAAAGTGTAACCATTGTGAATAGATTTTATTTAATCTCAGCATATTGTACTCCTGTACCTGGAGACCATGCCCATACTCTTTCATTGAGCTTGTCTACCTCTATCATGGTAGCAAATTTCCATGCCATGCCTCCATTGAGTTCTTGCCATGATACACCTGCATCTGTAGAGTAGATAATACCATTTGATGTACCACCTTCACCACCAGAATTTATATTTTCTGATGAAGTTACAAATAGTATATTTGAATTATGAGGGCTAATTGTCATTGCCCTAAGGTATTTATTCTCAAAATTTCCTAGGCTTATTCTTTTCCATTCTTTACCTCCATCGGTTGTTTTATAAAGTCCCTTTGCATCATTAGGGGTAATAACCTTACCATTTGCATCTTTTTCTCCCTTTCCTCGATAGACAACAACATAGACAATATTTGGATGTTTAGGGTCAATTTGTATATCATGTACACCATTCCATGCATACTTGTCAATTATCTCATTCCAATTATTATCATAATGTGTAATATTGGATTGTGGAGAGATATCAGCTATCATAGGTGAACCTATACCTTTCATCTCATTTTCCAAACTTCCACCCATAGGCTTCCATTGATTATTCTGAAATCGCCATAATCCACTTTTACCACCTGCATAGAGCACATTTCCACTTATTGCTGTAAATTTCAACCCTCCGTCTTCATGTATAATGTGCCAAGTGCTTCCATTATCAGTTGATTTAGCCACATCACCATCGATAGTCACATACATTACCCTTGTCCCCACGGGAGAATCTTTGTCTATTGATAAACCATAAATTATAGTGTGTCTGTATGGAGTTAAAAGGTCTCCATTTTTTTTATAGATTCTGCTAAGCGTCCATGTCTCTCCATAGTCAGTACTTCTAAAGAGACCTGAGCGGTCACTTCTTTCAGGATGTGTTACATTCACTTCAGCCTCTGCAAAATCTTGTGATCTCGCAAATGAACTCCAAACAACATTCGAACGTATAGGGTCGCTTATCAGTGTCATTACATTAGAACCACCTATAACCTTTAGTTTATCAGGTTCCCCTAAATTTTCTGTTGCTCCCCATGTATATCTATTTTGTGATATCAAGTCATCTTTAAATGGATTTTGCCACTTCCATGAAAGACCTCTATTTTTACTTACCCAAAAACCAATATCATAACCTCCCATATAAATAACATTTTCATCATAATCATTGACATCAAGTGCAAAACCATTGATATTTTCTAAACCTGTTGATAGCCATGTATCATTTTCTTTTTTCTTAGTAGAAAGCGTATGAAAATTTTTTCCACCATCAAAAGTAGCCAGTGTCCAACCCCCAGCACCATAAAGTCTGTCAGAATTAAATAAATCTTTAGTTAGTGTTTTGTTCCATCCATTAAATGCATTGGCATAGGCAGTATATGGATTATTAGAATAACCAATGTCATTCGTCCAATCAGAAACAGTCCCTATATGTGTCCAGGTATTGACTAAACCATAGTGATTGCTTTCCCATGTACCTGTCACATTATCGCCCATCCAATAAGCGCTAGATAATGTCAATATATTAATCAACCTAACTTTGCTTGCAGGATGTACTTTTCCTGTGCCTACACTGATGATACCTGTTTGATTTTCTAACATAGGTGAGCCAAAACTATTTCCTTTGTCTGTACTTTTGTAAAGGTTTCCATGTATAGCATATCCATTAGTATCAAACAATGCATCTCCTGGATGATCATGATCAGTACATGATTCGGCTTTAAATGTACTCATATAAAGTATATTTTGATTGCTATAATCTACGTCTAGATCTAACACATCATAAGGATGTAGAATTTCAACCCATGTTTCTCCACCATCTTCTGTACGGTATGCCTTCGCTGCACTACAACCCCATCTAGGTTTACCTGCTATGGCATACACAAGGTTTGCATTGGTTGGATGTACCACTAATTTAACTATACGTAAATTATTGAGTCTTAAATGATTAGGGAAGGAGATATCTGTCCATGTTGCTCCAGCATCTGTACTTTTAGCAATACTACTAGGACTACTGTCATCCCATTTATGATAAGTTGTATATAGTATATTGGGTTGAGATTTTGCGACAACAATACTCTCTACATAGGTATCAGTATCATCATCACTTGCATCACTATTTGTACTATTATCATAAAGGCTATTATCATACGTCATGTTGTTTGATATAAAGTCAAAATTTTGTCCAAGATTTGTCGTTTTATATACACCTCTTCCTGTACCCACATAAAAAACATCACCATTAGTAGGATGAAAACCTAAAGCACTCATATGTGTCGTAATCATAAGCCCATTTTTTTCACCCAGTGCATCCCATTTTGTGCCATTTTTATCTAAACTTACATATATACCACTAAGATCGGATGCGGTTACAAGCACTCCTGATGCTGTAGCTCCTATCATATTGATAGTACCACCAGCTCCTGGATTGGTTCTTATCCAATCTTCAAATTCAATATTGACAGGATGATTTTCTGGTGTATCACTGATATTTAAGAGATTACTCCCTGCTTCAATTTCGATAGTATCATAATACCCATCATTATCATCATCGGCATCTGCATTATTTCCAATACCATCTCCATCCGTATCTATACTTTCAGAGGCATTTCGTGGAAATGCATCATGAGTATTATCTACACCATCACCATCTATGTCTGTATCAATCACATCTATAATACCATCACAGTCTAAGTCATCTTTTGTAATAGCTGGATTGTAGATAGGTATCACCACAGTAAGACCATTATCATGAGGCATAGGAAACCAGTGCGGACATGTATTCTCCGCATATGCTGTGCGAGCCAGTACTAAAAATATCATTGCTTGTAGTAAAACTAATCTTATCATAACAATATCCCTTTTTTAATAGAATACAGTCTATGTACTTAATTTAAAATAAATATAGATAAGTAAAAATTATAGCAATTATAATAAAGAAGTGTATGAATGTATTAAAGATAGTGATAGTATCGAAGGATTGCTACCCTTTATTTAAACACCATCAACACGAAGAAGTTTTGTTTTCCCTACCATAAGGTCTATCGTCATTCTTGCACGCTTAAATACAGACTCTTGCCTATATTCTAAATTATGCTTTTTACATATCTCTTTCACTATGGGTTGCATTTTTTGATAGTAACTAGACGGCATATTTGGAAACAGATGATGTTCTATTTGATAATTTAAAAAACCATGAAAAAAATCTTTTATATCCGAACCTGTATTGTAATTAACAGAGCCCATAATCTGACGCAGGTAAAACTCACCCGTGCTTTTAGATGGTTCTGAAAACATATAGATGTCTTCTGCTGAGTGGTTAGGCACTATCACTAAAAAAGAGTGCAAATTTGCAAAAAACTCCGCTATCACAATAATAATAAGTGCATTAATAACTGCACTCGTACCAAAAGGTAAAAAGAGCAGAGGAAAGACAACAAATTTAATAATAGCGTATGGAAGGTAGTACTCCATCCATAGCTCTAAACCATTTTTAGTACGAGGATCTAACTCATAGTCAGTCACCTCTAGTCTATCTTGTTCTTTTCGTCTTTTGTTCTCTAGTATCATCAATGTATTTGGTGCATAGTAGAGAAACTTCCACATACCTGCAAAGGCATAGATGATGATGTATCGTAACCACATTGGTACTTTTGACTGAATCAGCCACTGCAAATTACGCTCAACATTATCTGGATCTGCATCCTCACCTAGATGATAGTGGTGCATAATATTGTGCTCATAACTCCAAGCATCAGGTTTTATCCAATCGAGCCAATCAACAAATCTACGTGAACCTTTGGCAAAATATTTTTTGGTATAACGTTCTGGAATATTGGGTACTTTGTCATATCCACCATGCAAAATAGGATGTGTCACATTTGACCAACGAGCAACATTACCCGTACTAATGAAAAATGCCGCGATAAGTCCAACTGACCAAAATAATAAACTACCTACTGTTGTAAAGAGTCCAATAACTGCTAGTACTAAAATAAGTCCATACCCTGAAAAAGTAAAGATACGTCCCCAACGTTCCATCTTTAGTAAATGTTGAAAATCTTCTTCATCTACAGGTTTCATAGTCTCTTTTATGGCATCTATATCTTTTTCTAACTGCTCTTTATCTACATCTTCATAACGTGCATACCCCCTCATTATATCCATACTACCAACTTCTTCATTTTTACTCATGATTTCCCACCCCTATTAAAATAATAATTTGTGATTATAATCAAATATTGATAAGGATGAAATGATTTAAATCATGATTTAGATATAATGATAGAAAAAATAGGAATAAAATGTATGTGTGATTTCAATATATTAAATGAAGAAGAGAAACAAATGTATCATGAAAGATTACTCACTTGTGCCAATAACTTCGGGGGAAAGAATTTTTTTCTTCAATTATTAGAGGCAATCAGAGAAACAAAACCTCATCCTCTTATCTCTAGCAATATGTCTTTTAATATTGAACTAGGCAGTATAACCTGGGATAAAGTGATTTTTAATGACAAACTTCAACTTCTAGTAAAAGCTAGAAAAAATGAAACCGAACAAGATAATCTATTGCCACCTAAAGATATGAAAAACTATAAAAAAATATTAAATATGGTGAGAACGTTGAGACCTATCGTCTTTCATGTGAAGCCTGCAGATAAAGAAAATGGGTCTGGATTCTTTTTTCAACCTTTTGATGTGATAGATAAGGATAAAACCAAACTCAATTTTCTTTTTGATATACTTTTCTTCTGCTCTATTGACACCAGTAAGAGAATACTTAACTATGTTTCAAAAAAATAAAATAAATATCTAGAGGTAATTTTCAGGTAATGCTTATATGCTATACTTTCCATGTTCGAATAAGAATTCGACACATAAATAAAAAGGAATATACATGAAAAAAATTATGATTTTACTTGCTGCAATGGCAATGTCAACACTTATGGTGCAGGCAAACGAAGAGCCAGCAACAGAAATTACTGTATCATCAATGGATGCAGCACCAGTTGAAGCAGGTCAACCAACAGAAGATGATAAAAACACAACGGAAGAAGAAACTCCAAAAAGTTAATATCGTCATTTAAATACATATTACTACATACCTCCCCCCATGGAAGTAATATATAAACTCCCTTCAAATTCCCCCAACGCTTGTTGGGGAAATAAATCATTACTCAATATTGACTTTTATATCATCATCCAGCACATCAAAATATACTTTTGATCCTTCTACAACTTTATCGGCAAGTATGAGTTCAGCAAGTCTATCTTCTACGACTTCATAAAGCGCACGTTTAAGTGGTCTGGCACCATACACTGGATCAAATCCTGCTTCAGCAATATATGCTTTGGCATTTTCTGAAAGCATAACAGTGATATCACGTTCAGCCAATTTTTTCTGAATATCTTTAAATAAAATATCCACAATATGTGTAATAGCTTCTAAATCTAGAGGATTAAAAATCACTTGTTCATCTAGTCTATTTAAAAATTCTGGTTTAAAGTGTTTTTTTAGCTCATCTTGGACTGCCATACGTCTGTCATCTGGATCTTTAAACTCCATAATCTTGTCAGATGCGATGTTAGAGGTCATGATGATAATAGTATTTTTAAAGTCTACTGTTACACCCTTATTGTCTGTCAAACGACCATCATCAAGCACCTGTAAAAGCGTGTTAAATACATCTGGGTGAGCTTTTTCTATCTCATCAAAGAGTACAACTGAGTATGGTTTACGGCGTACCGCTTCTGTGAGCTGTCCACCTTCATCATAGCCTACATATCCTGGAGGTGCACCTACTAATCTGGATGCTGCATGTTTCTCCATATATTCAGACATATCTATACGTATCAGTGCTTTTTCTGTATCAAACAAAAATTTTGCTAAGGTTTTGGCTACTTGTGTTTTACCCACACCTGTAGGACCAAGGAACATAAAACTACCTATTGGTCTATTTGTATCGCTGAGTCCTGCTTTATTTCGTTTGATAGCACGAGCTACTGCTTTTAATGCTTCATCTTGCCCTACTACCTCTTCACGCAAGATATTTTCAATCGCTAAAATTTTCTCTTTTTCACCTTGAAGCATTTTAGAGACAGAAATACCTGTCCAGCGACTTACTATACTAGCTATCATCTCTTCATCTACAGAATTTTTAAGCAAAGTCCCACTTTTCATCATCTCTTGCCATTTGACTTCAAGTTCTTTTAGTTTCTTTTCTTGGGAAGGAATTTGACCATATTCTATTTCTGCCGCTTTGTTAAAGTCACCAGAGCGTTTTGCACTTTCTGCTTGTGTTCTCAATGTATCAATTGCTGTTTTAATCTCTGCGATTTGGTTAAATACATCTTTTTCTGTTTCAAACTGTGTTTGAAGTTTTGTACGTTTTTCTTCTAAATCAGCAAGCTCTTTTTCTATTTCCTCAAGACGGGTAGCATTTTTCTCAGTTACTTCCATTTTAAGTGCTTCTTTTTCTACTTGAAGTGTAGAGATTTCTCGCTTTATTTTAGCCAAATCTGTAGGTTCAGATTCTATTTGCATCTTCAATTCAGCTGCTGCTTCATCTATGAGATCAATCGCTTTATCAGGTAAAAATCTATCTGTAATGTATCTATCAGATAGTTTTGCAGCAGCCACAAGTGCTGCATCAGTGATATTAACATTATGGTGAGCCTCTAATTTATCTTTTATTCCTCTAAGTATTTGCAGGGCTTCATTAATACTAGGCTCATCCACTTTAACAGGTTGGAAACGTCTTTGAAGTGCCGTATCTTTTTCAAAATACTTTCTATATTCTTTAAGTGTCGTAGCACCAATCGTATGTAACTCACCACGTGCAAGTGCTGGCTTTAAAATATTAGCTGCATCATTACCACCCTCAGATGCACCTGCACCTACAATAGTGTGTATTTCATCTATGAACAATATAATATTTGCAGACTCTTTGACTTCATCAATAACAGATTTAAGTCTATCTTCAAACTCACCTCTATATTTTGCACCAGCAATCAGTCTATTCATATCTAAACTCATTACTTTCATATTTTGCAAACTCAATGGCACCTCTTTATTTACTATACGCTGAGCAAGTCCTTCTACAATAGCCGTTTTACCAGTACCTGGTTCACCAATTAATATAGGATTGTTCTTTGTTTTACGAATGAGAATTTGCATCATACGTTGTATCTCTTCATCTCTCCCTATGACAGGATCTAGTTTTCCATCTATAGCCTTTTGATTAAGATCATCTGCATATTGTGCTAAAGCCTCTAATGTTTCATCACCAGACTGTGAATCTATTTGTTTCCCACCTCTAATGCTCTCTAATGTTTTTTTAAATTCAGAAATATCTATATATTTTCCTATAGTCTCTTTAATAAAACTCTCATCACTATTGGCTAATAACCATGCATCTACTGCTAGATACTGGTCGCCATTGGCGGCCATCACACCTTCAGCATTTTGTAAAGTACGTACTAAATTTTGCCCTAATTTTATATTCTCTTTCGTTACAGAAGATACTTGTGGCAATTTATTTGCCAACGACTTTGTCTCGAGCTCAATAGCTGCCTTGTCAACATTTAGCTTATTTAACGCTTGGTGTAATATACTCCCAGAATTTGTTAGTAAAGCCCATAAAAGATGTATAGGATCGACCTCTTGATTTTTATTGTGCAATGCAAGAGAAACCCCTGATTCAATTGTTGCTTGCATTTGGTTGGTTAGTTTTTCTAAGATATTCATAAAATACCTCCTTAATAATTTATTTCTTAGAAACATTATACAACATTGAGTCACTTGTTGTCAAGTTTATTTAGTAAATATTTTAACATATATATTAATAACAATATCATATACATTAAATACTCTACTTAAAAGCAACCTCTTATACGATTTTAAATAAAATAATATAGAATTATCAAAATGGAGATATAACCTATAATGATTAAAAAAAGTAAAAAAATTATATTTGCTGGATTTCTATCTGCAATTACGGCAACGTATCTTTTGGGTACACTAACATATGCTAAAGAAAATGAAACCAAAGCTCCCATTAAATCAACAGCCAAACAAAAACTAGAGGCATATATTAAATTTACCCAAATTCTCAATGTGATTGAAAGTCAATATGTTGATGAAGTCAATACAACAACATTGGTTGACAAAGCTTTAAAAGGACTTATGACAAACCTTGATGCACATTCAACATTTATGGATGCAAAATCTTATAAAGATTTATCTGTACAAACAAAAGGTGAGTTTGGTGGGCTTGGTATTTCAATTGGTATGAAAGATGGTGCACTCACCGTTATTGCTCCACTTGATGGCACTCCAGCATATAAGGCAGGTGTTCAAGCAGGAGATATTATATTAAAAATTGATGACAAAGCAACGATTGGTATGAATATAGATGAATCAGTGAAGCTTATGAGAGGAAAGCCTGGTACAGATATAACACTAACCATTATAAGAAAAAAAGAACTAAAACCTCTTAAAATCAAGATAACCAGAGACATTATAAAAATACAATCTGTATATACAAAAACAATTGAAGATAATTTACTTTATCTACATATTACCTCTTTTGATCAAAAGGTAGTGAAAGATGTAAAAAAATCTATAAGTGATCACAATAATACAAAAGGTATTATTCTAGATCTGAGAAACAATCCTGGAGGGCTACTTGACCAAGCAGTAGGATTAGTAGATCTTTTTGTCGAAAAAGGTGATATTGTTAGTCAAAAAGGGAAAGTCAAAAGTGAAAACATAGCATACAAGGCACATAAAGAGAATACCGATACAAAAACCCCTATAGTCGTTCTTGTCAATGGAGGGAGTGCCAGTGCTTCTGAGATTGTCTCTGGTGCATTGCAGGACTTTAATCGTTCTGTAGTAATTGGCGAAAAAACATTTGGGAAAGGGTCCGTACAGGTTGTGATGCCTGTGGGGAAAAGTGAAGCACTTAAACTGACTGTTGCACGCTATTATCTCCCAAGTGGACGTACCATACAAGCAGTAGGTGTTACCCCTGATATTATTGTACATCTTGGAAAAATTGACTTTGAAGAAGACCCTATCTTATTAAAAGAGAGAGATCTTAAAAAGCACTTAGAAGGTGAGTTAGCCAAGATTGAAGCAAAGAATGAAGATATCAATATCACTGAAAATAATATGACTGAAGCAAATAAAACAATCATCACAGAGAGCCAACTCTATAAAGATGCACAATTAAAATCTGCCGTAGATATTCTAAAAGCACTTATTATCACAAAAAAAGGATATTAGCACATGGGAAAAAAAACACTTCTTTATGAAGGTAAGGCAAAAAAAATCTGGGAAACAGAAGATAAAAATCTTCTTATTTCTGAATTTAAAGACTCTTTGACTGCTTTTAATGGTGAAAAAAAATCATCTGAAGAAGGCAAAGGTGCACTCAATAACAAAATTTCTACAGAGCTTTTTAAGTATTTGGCCCAAAAAGGCATCCCAACACACTATGTAGATACCATTGATGATAACAATATGTTACACAAACGTGCAGATGTTATCTATATAGAAGTAATTGTAAGAAATATTGCTACAGGTAGCCTAAGCAAAAACCTTGGCATTGCAGACAAAACCGTACTTCCATTTACACTTGTAGAGTTTGACTACAAAAATGACGAATTAGGTGATCCAAAACTCAATGACCAACACTGTCTTATACTAAATCTTGTGAACAACACAGATGAACTTGACTACATCAGATTTATGGCGAGACGTATTAATACCCTACTCTCAGCGTTTTATGCAGAGCTTGATATCAAAGTAGTAGACTTCAAGCTTGAGTTTGGGCGAGACAAAGATGGGAACATCATCCTCATTGATGAACTTAGTCCTGACAACTTTAGACTTTGGGATGCAAAAACAGATGAAAAACTTGATAAAGATAGATTTAGACAAGGTCTTGGTGGACTCACTAAGGCATATAAGCAAGTGTTAGACAGAATACAAAACAGAAACAAATAAGGACAGATATGACAGCCGTAGTAAATGTATTTTTAAAAGAGGGCGTACTTGACCCCCAAGGTAAGGCAGCACACCATGCACTAGATTCTTTAGGTTTTGAAGGTGTAACAGATGTACGTATTGGAAAACAAATCATTATTCAACTTGATACCCAAGACAAAACTAAAGCCCAAGCAGAAGTAAAAGAGATGTGCGAGACACTGCTTGCAAATACCGTCATTGAAGATTATACGATAGAGATTAATTAACATGAAAGTAGCAGTATTAAGATTCCCAGGGACAAACTGTGAGTTTGATACCCAGTATGCATTTGAAAAGTTAGGTCATACGACTGAGCTTGTATGGCATGAAGATCAGGCACTCCCTACTGACATCGACTTGGTTGTTGTACCTGGAGGATTCTCTTATGGAGACTATCTACGTTCTGGTTCTATCGCACGTTTTTCTCCTGTAATGAAAGCTGTCACCACCTATGCAAATGATGGTGGAAAAGTGCTGGGTATTTGCAATGGTTTCCAAATCCTTACAGAAGCAGGACTCCTCCCTGGTGCACTCAAGCGTAACAATAATTTGCACTTTATCTCTAAACACCAAAACCTTTGTGTCGTCAATAATGATAATCCATTTTTGAATCAATGCAGTAAAGGCGAAGTACTCAATATTCCTATTGCTCATGCAGATGGAAATTATTATATTGATGATGAGGGTTTAAAAAAACTTGAAAAAAATGAGCAGATTTTACTTCGCTATTCAGACAGTGAGGGTAATCCTGTTGTAGTCAATGGTTCTGTTGCTTCTATTGCTGGAGTATGTAATGAAAATAAAAATGTCTTTGGACTCATGCCGCATCCAGAACGTGCATTAGAAAAGATTTTAGGTTCTGTTGATGGTCTACGTATGCTCAAAGGTTTTGATACTTTATGAGATTGTTTCACTCTTTTTGGTTGAATATTGTACTTTCACTATTTATTTTTAGTGTCGTACTTCATGCCCAAAATGATTATAGTTATTCTTATCTACCCAAAACAGTGTATAATAACCAACTTTTCCCTGTTACAGTAGTAGGAAAAACAGATGATACACCTCAATTTATATTTGACTCTACAAGTCAATATCGTCCTTTATTTAATGACCCTTTAATTGTCAAAAACGGTAATGAGTCTTTTTATACATTTTATTTTAAAGCAGAAGAGACCAATGTACTTATTCCTCAATTATTTATACACTCAAGTAACAATGAATTTTCGCTTGCTGCACACAAAATCCCTATCTCAAAACTAAAACCTGATAGGTTTTTTTCTGGGGTTCTGGCAACCAAATTAAAAATACAAGGATATCAAGTATCAAATTATGATACAAAAAACCATATTGTTACACTTATGCTAGAAGCACTAGAAGCGAATCTTGAAGATATGCACCTTAATCATGTATATGAATATGGGA
>Ga0256840_1001692_pt1 | contig 20328 bp, 15 predicted proteins | sample 355202metaG_FD_185969 | JGI IMG/M metagenome (GOLD analysis project Ga0256840, IMG submission 185969) | Hydrothermal vent microbial communities from Mid Atlantic Ridge, Atlantic Ocean - 355-202 | ecosystem: Environmental > Aquatic > Marine > Hydrothermal vents | place: Atlantic Ocean: Mid...
CGGATATACAAAATCAACCGCAAAGAGTGATATCTTATTTTAAGCATCCTAAAATTTCTTATGCTGCATAAATTGAGCGGTAATATCTAGCAGGGTTAATAATTGCATTGTAGTAATCGACTCCAGCTGCTTTATCAACGATAGCAAAAGCTTCAACGCTGTTATTAACTGCTTCTAGAGTAATTGGGTCAATTTCCAAGCCTAGATCGGCATAATTTGAAAACGCTAACTGCTTTAGACTGCCATACCACAACTCTTTTAAACTTGTCTTGTCACGCAGCTTGCTCCCCATGATTCCATGTACCAAAATTACAGGTGGTCGTGTTTTTGTCAATTCTGAACTCGATTGATACAAACGAGCCAGATCAGGTTTAACTTGTTTGGCACACGATGAGATTAATACAACAAGAGTTAAAACAATTAATAGTTTTTGCTTAGCTTTCATGACTTTATGAACTTTTGAACCCATGCATCAATTATTTTGGTCAAGTATTGAATGTCAGAATTTCTTGATAACAAATGATCCGCATCATCAAGACTAACAAAACTTTTAGGGTGTTGGGCTTTGGTGTATATTTTTTCGGCTTCTTCTATATCAACCACGCCATCTTTAGGTGAATGCATGACCAGTAATGCTTTATTTAGCTTGCGAATATGCACAGTATTTTGATTGTTCAAATCATCAATAAACTGTTTTTTGATAATAAAATCACGACCAGCTAATTGAATTTTTGCTTGACCTTTGAACTGGATTTCATCAATTGATGATGAAAACAAGTGAGTAATATGCTCAGTGTGAGCCGGTGATGACAAGCACACAACAGCTTTTGATTCTGCTATGGCTGATGCCGCCTTTAAAATGGCAGTTCCACCTAAGGAATGTCCTATAAGTAACTGTGGTGCTTGAAAATTACTTCGCATAAATCCAGCTGCAGCAATGATATCTGCCACATTAGTGGTGAAATTAGTATCAGAAAAATCTCCCTGACTTTCTCCCAAACCCGTATAATCAAAACGAAAAACCGCATAGCCTAGTTTGACCATTTCACGCGAAATCCGTGAAGATGCTGTGAAATTTTTACCACAAGTAAAACAATGGGCAAACAAGACATAAGCTTTAGGCATGTCTTTAGGTAATGCCAAAACCCCAGACAAATCATTTTTATGCCCTTTAAAACTGTACTTTTTTTTCATTCTTCTCCCCTATGCTGACTCTTTATTAGAACATATTTTAAAACATTATATTACAGTTTTTTAATAACCTGCATTTAGCAATCTATCTATAAAGACTTCCCAATCAATAAACTGCCTAATTCCAATGATGTTGATGCTTGGAATTCCGCTTCCTTGCACTAATGTGTAAGTTTCATTTTTGTCATTGATGCCACTCATGTGACAAATTGAATTGCGCAATTTGCAACCAATGCCTATTTTTTTATACCTAAAATAATCAAAAAATCGCAAAAAACTGCGTGATAAAGCCCCTTGTATGCCGCCAATGGATGAAATGTTATCAATGGCCCGTTGTGAAATGGTTTGTTTAACTCCTTTTGTTTTAACTGATTCAATATGAGCATTTAACCTATCTGCCTTCCAATTGGTAATACGCAAACCTTTCACGTAACCCTTGATAAGTCCTGTAATTTCACCAAAATCATAGGTGCTTGTTATTTGTTGCAGGTTAAGGTTGTGAAAAATGATATCACCTGCAACAACTGGCGCAATGCCGAATAAACGTTCTATCGAGAGGTTTTCGACCAGCATTTGCCCATCAAAAACGTCTATATCCAACACGCCTTCAAAGGTGATAGTGTGACCGACTTTTTTCATTCCTGGTATCAATCCAGACAGGCTTCCAGTCATACTTGGCCATCCCATTTTCTCAGTAATTAAGGCTATTGAGATAGGCTTAACTTCTCCACTGAAATCTATAGAAATCTCTGCTTCAAATATTTTATCTAACACCAATTTATTGATTAATAAGCTGCCATCAAATAGTGGAATTGAGGTCTTTTCTTCCACCCATAATTGCTGTCCTTGCGTGTATAAATTTAACTTAGAGCTTTGGATTGGCATTCCTGCTAGTAATAATTCATCCCATTGAAAACTGGATAAAAGCTTTTCTCCGTCTTTTTGCCACTGTATCTGCGCATTCAAATCATTAACATTAATCTTTTTTGACTCAATTGCCATAAATAATTCAGTCAAATTCAAATTTAGCCCTGAAATGCCTTGTTTACCTATTGTTATTGACCCTTGTGCCTGCCCTATTACCTCCAAACCTTCAACGCCAAGTATTTCAAAATAAGAAGACAAAAAACCTTGGTATAAAGTCTGAACATCTTTAATCAAGAAGTTAATATAGATAGTGCTAAAATTAACATCAGGACTTTTAAATTCAACAAATACCTCCTCTTTTGACGATATATTTACTTTAATATCAAAGATTTTCAATTCATTGTTAATGTTAAATTGATTTTTAATAGCGACTGGATAATCATCAAACAAAAGGTAAACATCTTGCAACAGAGCTTCTCCTTGGTTAAAAGCGCTTGAATTGTTAATACTAAAACCTTCATTTGTTTGAACAACAAAAAGAGTTCCTACAATTTCTGCCTCAGCCAGAACATAGTCTCCAACATCCCCTTCGTAATTAACTGATGACAGTTGATAATTTGTTGTAACTTTAAGTTCTTGACTAAAGTCGAGCGTTATCTGAGCATTGATAATTGCCGATAGTTCTCCATTTAAATCCAACTTAATGGGCAAAGTTTTTGATAATTCTTTGAAATTTAAATCCTTTAAAGTAATTTCTATGGTGTCTTTTTGTGCAGAATTTGTATGAATGAAAATATTTTTTTGGTCATTCACTAATGTTAAATTCCAATGCTGTTGAGATAAATCCACCCATCCAAAAATGCCATAATGATAATTTTTTCCATCGACTGTTGCCGTTATAACACCTTTCTTACAATGATGAACAGGATAAAACTTCACTGAAGATTGACAACGATAATTGATATTTTTAACAGAACTTTCAAAAAATGGCATTTTCAGAGTATCGACCATAATACGTAACACTCCATTTTCTCGTGCAATTGACAAATCTTGCACCTGCCACTCTTCTGCAAGCAGAGAGAAAGGACAGAATGATAAAATTACGAGTAAAGTGATTGAAATAAAACGCATCTTTTGAATTTTAACTCAATTCACGTTAAAATAATGTAATTAATAGTTTAAATATTGCCAAGGAGGCTCAAAATGACCAGTAAAACAGTTAAAAAACCACTCATTTTAGTTGTGGATGACAACATCATTAATCGTCAATATTTTTCAATGTCTTTGAAAAAAGCAAATTGTGATGTCATTGCCGTTGAAGGCGGTCAACAAGCCATAGAACAAGTTATCGCTACAAAATTTGATGTTATTTTAATGGATATTCGCATGCCCGAGATGGATGGCTACGAATGCACTCGACGCATCCGCACAATTTCACTCCAAGATACAACACCAATTTATGCAACTTCTGCCGAAGAATTAGTTAAAGAGTACTTGGATTTGTTTACTGGATTTTTATTGAAACCCATTAGTCCTAAACAACTTAAAGACACAATCAGTCGGCATGTCAAAAATACTCCAGTGGTTTTCAATCAAGAAAACGCCTTGAAATTTGCTTACAATGACAAAGAAATCGTTAAAACATTAGCCAATTTATTCATCAAAGAACTTCCTGAACAAGTTAAATTATTAAAAGAACATACATTTAACAATGAAATTCAAGAGTGTCGAGATTTAGTGCATAAAATAAAAGGTTCTTGCAAAGCCTGTGGAGCACAACAAATCGAAGCAATATTAGATGATTTTTCCAATACTCGTCATGATAATGATACCGATACGATACAGCTTAAATTGAATGGGTTGCTAGGAGCACTCGAAGCTTACAAAGCTTCTACAATTTTAATGCAGCAAGAATAATAGCAAGAAAAACAATAAGGGCAAACATCAACCAATACAAAATCGGAATCTTTTCGGGTTTTTGAGGTAGCTTTTTTATGCTTTTTGTTGCTGCCACTTCTAATAAATTTCGATCATCTTGACTCATGTCTTTAAAGGTTGTTTGATCGATTAGTTCGGTATCTGTTTCTTGTGAATCTGCCAAGATTGCATTTATTTTTGTTGGCGATGCTCCAACTACTGCACCTGTTTGGGAATCAAAGCTTCGGTAAATTTTTGGTTGTATAATTTCTTCTGAGGTTATCTCCTCAGTCACTGCCGCCAGAGTCATTAAGGTAATATTGTCAGAACCTCCTTGATCGACAGCCAATTGAACAAGATTGTTGGTCATTTCTTCTAGCCTTTGATGACTTTGCAACTCCTTAATGAGTCCTTTTTCTTTAATAACACCAAATAAACCATCCGTGGCGAGCATTAACAACTGGTCTTTTTGAATCGTGCCTTTATTGCTGTGAATTTTAATGTCTTTACGCACTATTCCTAATGCTTGGGATATAACATTCCTATCGGGATGTGTATCCAAATCCTCTAAAGAGATATGACCACTGTCTAACAATATTTCAACATAAGAATCATCTCTAGTCAGCAAGTGTAAACCTCCATCCCATAGATAAACTCGCGAATCTCCTACCCAAGCAATTTCGTAATTTTCTTCTTCAAACAACACTGCTGCAACCGTTGTTGCCATGCCCTTTTTCTTGTCATCGGTTTTAACTTCATCAAGAATCGCTTGATGCGCCAAATGAATAGCCGATTGTAAGGAGGCTCCAGATTGAATAGCGCGAAGAATGGTTTTGCATGCTAATTGGCTTGCAACCTCTCCTTTTTCTAATCCACCGACACCATCAGCCACGACATAAAGACCGAGTTGGTTATCAACCAGATAACTGTCCTCGTTTATTTTCCTTTTACCAATGTGGGTTTGTGTAAAAAAATTTATCATAATTTATTAATTTTAGATGAGTCTCAACCGTTCACCTAGTAAATTAATCTGATTAGTATTTTTTTGTGAAACCTGTCACATAAATTTAAACTGTGCACTTTATTTAGGCACTTTATAATCATTAACCAATTGAACAAAAGCCTTAACGCCATTGATTAAATTCGATTCATCAACATAAAATAATGGAGAATGATTTGTTGGTGCGGTTTTGGCGTTAACCTCTGGAGGTGTGACTCCCATAAAAAAGAAAAACCCAGGAACCTCTTGAGCAAAATAAGAAAAATCTTCAGCACCCGTTATCATGCCCATATCAATGACTTTTTTCTCACCAAAAACCTTTCTTAAACTGGGCAACATTTGTTCAACCAGTTCAGGATTGTTGATTGTCACGGGATAACCTGAGTGAATCACGAGTTCAGCTGTTGCTCCTGATGCTTTAGCCGTGTTTTCAACCACTTGATGTAAATTTTGATGGATAATATCACGGATTCCCATATCAAAGTTTCGTATAGTTCCCACCATTTCTACCTTGTCAGGAATAATATTACTGCGAATTCCACCTTTGATTGCACCAAAAGACACTACAGCGGCTGCTTTTGTGACATCTACCTTACGAGAAACAATGGTTTGAACAGCGTTAATAATCTGAGCCGATGCAACAATGGGATCAACACCACCCCAAGGACGTGAGCCATGAGTTTGCTTACCATTAACAGTTAAATCAAAAGTATCAACAGCAGCCATAGCAGGTCCTGCATGATAACCCAATATTCCACTTGGAATGCTTGAAGTGACATGAATTCCAAACGCCACATCGGGTTTGTATTGTTTAAATACTCCTTCTGATAGCATCATTTCAGCACCACCTTGTTCACCTTCTGGAGCACCCTCTTCGGCTGGTTGAAATAAAAACAGAATTGAGCCTTTCAATGTGTCTTTATTTTTTGCAAAAATTTCGGCTGCTCCCATCAACATCGCCACATGGGTATCGTGACCACAAGCATGCATGACGCCGACTGTTTCGCCTCTGTATTGAGCTTGTTCTTTTGATGCAAATTCCAAGTCTACTTGTTCCGTAACTGGCAATGCATCCATATCCGCACGCAAGGCAATGGTAGGACCGGGAAAATCCCCTTTTAAAAAACCTACAACACCAGTATGCGCAACGCCTGTCTTAACTTCCATGCCTAAAGATTTAAGGTGTTGTGCAATAATTTTACTGGTTCTAAACTCTCGATTTGACAGTTCTGGATGGGCATGTAAATCCCTGCGCCAGTTAATGACTTTCGACTCAACAGCAACAATATCTTGCGTTTGATTTGCCTGTAAAGCTAATGAAACCAGTATTAATAAAAAGGGTGAAAAAAATCTAATCATAACGATTCCTAATAATATAAAATGAAAATATGACGTGATAATGCCATAATGTAAGCAAATATACTGCATTTCACTGCTATTTTCTGATTATATCCAATGTTTGAAACTAAATCGAGTATAATCGCGCCCTTGAAATTTTAAGCTTAAGGAAACACTGTGACTACACATATCAGAAACATTGCCATCATCGCTCACGTTGATCATGGAAAAACAACCCTCGTTGATGAACTCATCAAACAATCTGGAACACTTGGCGAAAGAGCCGATGACCCCAACCGCATGATGGATTCTAACGAATTGGAAAAAGAACGTGGCATCACGATTCTTTCAAAAACAACTTCAATTCAATATACCGACAAACGTGATGGCAAAGAATACAAAATCAATATTGTTGACACCCCTGGTCATGCTGACTTTGGAGGTGAGGTTGAGCGCGTATTAAGCATGGTTGACTCTGTTTTGTTACTGGTAGATGCTGTGGATGGTCCAATGCCTCAAACGCGTTTTGTAACTTCTAAGGCTTTTGAAATGGGTTTTAAACCGATTGTTGTTATCAATAAAGTCGATCGTGATGGTGCCAGACTTGATTGGGTCATGGAACAAACTTTTGATTTGTTTGATTCATTGGGTGCAAGTGATGATCAATTAGACTTCCCTATTGTTTATGCCTCCGCGATAAATGGTTACGCAGGACTCAATGAAGATGTTCGTGATGGCGATATGACGACTTTATTTGAAACCATCATTGATAAGGTTAATGCACCCGATGTTGAAGTGGACAAACCTTTCCAAATGCAAATCACCACTTTGAACTACAATAGCTTTTTAGGCTTGATTGGTATTGGTCGCATCAAACGTGGTTCGATTAAATCAAATACACCTGTAACGGTTATTGATGCCAATGGTAAAGTTAGAAACGGACGCGTCCTTAAAATATTTGGATTTAAAGGTTTAGAGCGTGTTGAAGTAGACACTGCCTCTGCTGGTGATATTGTGGCAATCTCTGGTGTGGATAAAATCAGTATTTCAGATACCATTTGTGACCGTGACAATGCAGAATCCATCCCTGCTTTATCGGTAGATAGACCAACAATTTCCATGTTGTTTTGTGTTAATAACTCGCCTTTTGCAGGGCAAGACGGAAAATATTTAACCTCTCGTCAGATTAAAGATCGCTTGGAGCTTGAAGCCACTTATAACGTAGCCTTACGAGTAGAAGCAACCGATGATGCGGATAAATATAAAGTTTCAGGTCGTGGCGAATTGCATTTATCTGTATTGATTGAAACCATGCGTCGTGAAGGTTACGAATTAGCCATTTCTCGTCCTGAAGTTATCTTCAGGGAAATTGATGGTAAAATTTGTGAGCCGATTGAAGATTTAATGGTGGATGTTGAAACACAGCACCAAGGTTCAGTGATGGAAAAATTGCTCGAGCGCAAGGCTGTTATGAAAGACATGGAGCCAGATAATACAGGTCGCGTACGCATGCATTTTCATGCCCCTGCGCGTGGATTGATTGGCTTTCAATCAGAATTTAAAACCTTAACTTCAGGTTCGGGCATCATGACCCATGTATTTGATCATTATGCACCTAAGTATGACAATATAGTCTCTGGTCGTCAAAATGGTGTACTTGTTTCTAATTCAAAGGGTAAAGCCCTAGCTTTTGCCCTATTTAACTTACAAAAAAGTGGTCGCTTATTGGTTGAAGTCAACGCTCCTGTCTACGAAGGACAATTAGTGGGTTTAAATTCACGCAGCAATGATTTGACCGTTAACCCAACCAAAGGTAAGCAGTTAAACAATATACGTGCCGCGGGTAAAGATGAAGCTTTAATCATTTCTCCTCCAATTAAACTATCTCTTGAACAAGCAATGGAATTTATTGAAGACGACGAATTGGTTGAAGTGACACCTGAGTCTATCCGAGTTCGAAAGAAAATATTAACTGAGAGCTTGAGAAAACAAGCCGGAAGACCACCAAGAAGATAAATAAAACTTCACAAGTACATAAAAAGAGAGCTAAAATATTAGCTCTTTTTTTTATGTCCGATATTTCTATGCCAAACAATAAAACAGCAAAAGCAGAAAAACAAGTTATAGATTTAATAAACCATTTAGCGTTAGAAACTCAACGACTCACACTTAAAAAATTTATTGATAAAGATGTTGAATTTAATGTAGCACACGAAATGAATCCAGAAATTATGCACTACATTAAAGACCCGCAAAGCCTTGAAGAAACACGCAGAAAAACCATCAAAATTGCACAAAAGTGGAAAGGTATACAAGGTGATTGGGTTTTATTTGCCATTACAATTAAAGAAACAGGACAATATATTGGCATGGTATGCTTTTGTTATGAATCCATTGAAAATGATACGATAGAAATAGGTTGGCGGTTGGGCTTGGAATATCACGGAAAAGGTTATGCAACTGAAGCAGCTCATGCACTACTTAACTTTATTAAGCAAGAAATAAAACCCCACAAAGTAGTGGCTTATTGTGTCGCTGAAAACACAGCTTCATCAAACATCATGACAAAACTCGGTATGCAACACGAAGCGACATTGCGAGAATACAGTAAACTGGGTGGCAAGTGGTTTGATGAAGCCATTTATGGAATAATACTTAATTCTTAAAAATATTCCTGTTTAAACGCTAAAAACTGCTGGTAATCAATAAAATCTTTATCCGCATGCTTCCAAATTCTTTCTGTGGCAGTAGTTTCTTCTTGGGCTTTTTCAAGTTCTTTCATTGCGACATAGGCTTTAGCTTTAAGGAAGTGAGAAGTTGCTTGCATTGGAGTTCGCATTAAAATAGCATCCAATACTTTAACGGCACCTTTGTATTTTTTCATTGCAATAAGCGTTTCTGCTTTTTTGTTTAGAATTAAATCAATTTCACTTGTTGTCACCAAAATTATGAAAGATTGCTTAGACTCCTCTATCGCTTGATTATAGAATTCAAGGGCTTTGGGGTAATCTTTTTGCCAATATTTAATAACACCTTTAGACCTCAATATATCTGGTTTTAATACGGACACATTAAACTTTTGTTCGAATGTTTCGACTTGACTTAACGCGTCCTTAAACAACTCAATATTTTCTTGAGCCTCATAAAGTTGCTTTGACAAACTTGATAACAATAAATCATAAGGAGGTTTTATTTCTTTTGATAAGTCTTTAATTTGCTCGTGAGCTTTATCGTACAACCCTAATTTTGAGTTAAGATAAACCTTCGCTCCATCTATTTGAAATATTTTTGCTAAAGGAGGAAAAACACCTTTACCGTGTTGTGACATTAGTTCAACTGTCTCAAAAGACTTTCGTATCTGACCCGTTAATAAATACAATTCACTCATTTGGGATAAAATAGCTATCTTTTGTGTATCAGTCTTACTTTGAGTCAATAAATCCATCAACTGAGTAATTGAACTTTGGTAGTCTCCTTTTGCCGCGGTAATTTTTGCATTGCCAAGTTCTGCTCTAAAGTTTTTATTATCGTAAAGACTGGCTTCGTCATACATTTCTTTAGCCTTATCAAATTGCCCGAATTGCATGTAGGCATCAGCCAGTTCAAAGTAGGCAATGGACTTATCAGGATTGGCATCAATGTATTTATTCAGGGCATCAACTGCCTTTTCTTTATTATCTTGCAAACGATAAATCTTAGCCAATTTAATTAAAGCATTGCTTTTATCTCCCTCAAGCTCATGTAATTTTTGAAAAACTTCTTTGGCTTTATCTTGATAATGGCCTTTTTGAAAATACACCAACCCTAAGGTTCTTAAGGCATCAATACTATTTGGGTAAATTTTTACCCAGTTTTCTAAAACTTTTAAAGCCTTATCAGATTCACCTTGAAAAGCAAACAAATTAGATTTAACCAGAAAAACCGATTCTTGATAAAGCTTATAATCCAATTCTAACGCGCTCTTGGCATGATTGATTGTTTTTGGAATATCGCCTAATGCTCGATAATTGTTCATAGCGAGCAAGTGAGCAGAGGCAAAAGTTTTGTCTGTTGCAAGTGCTTTATCTAACAATAAATTACTTTCAATATAATTATTATTAAATGTCACTTGATTTAATGCCGCTACTAGGTATTCTATCGCTGCCAATGATTGAGAAGTGTGTTCCGAAATAGCTAATTGTGGAATGATGTTTTTCGCCACTTTTGCTGAAGATAAAATCATTGCACTAATTTCATCAGAAATGACATCTAATGAAGTTAATGGGTTTGAATTTTTAACTGAGATTTTTTTAATTTCTTTTCCTGTTTCTACATCAAAAAGTTGTGCAGTAAACTCAATTTGACTGCCCTTTTTCGAATACGACCCCTGCACTACCCACTCTACTGAACGGTTTCTGGCTATTTTTAATGCTAATGACAACGGTATATTCAAAGCCTTGTTAAAACCCTTGTTAACTAATTGATTGAATAAACCTCTCGAATCATAAGGCGTTACTACGGATATAAAGGGCGTGCGTTTTAAATCTTGTGATACCAGCCAGCTAGCTCCGTAGCTCAACCACGCAAGGGTGTCATCTTCTGTTTTATTTTTCCAAAAGTATGAAATTACTTTTTGATGGTAAGAAGTCTTAGGCACTTCAAACATGACTTTTGATCCCGTTTGTGTATCTATAATTGAGCGCACTTCCATCTGTTTAGGTAAATTATCAGAGCTCAATTTAGCGGTAGCAACTGGTGCTTCAATGGGTTTGACAAAGTAGATAACTGCGAAAACAGCGGCAATTAAATTGGTTGGAATTATTACTTTTTCAAATGCACTCCACTCATCTTTTCCCTTTCTTCCATGCCCCCAAGTAATAACAATAATCGTAGGCAATAATGAAATCATTCCAACAAACACATAGGATGAAAATAACGATGGTAAATCAAAACGAGAACTCATCCAATCGGTTATTTCTACAGCAAGCCATACAGATGCGATATACATACCAATAATTTGTGGTATTTTTCTTATAAGTATTTCTTTAAATAGATTATTATTTTGTGACATTACCCAGGATCCTTCAATTGATTAAACATTCTAACCCTTTTTTACTGACTTTAATATCTCTTTTACAGATGAAATAATGATTTATCCGTGCTTTTTAAAAAAACAAATTAAAATTACAGGTTTAACTAAAAAATTAGTTATAATAAAGACAACATAAATACAAAAGGTTCAAAATTATGGTAACAATTACAGTTGATATTGATGATAAAGTCAAAGAACATTTCAATAAATTTATCCAACAACATGGTACTAATATTGATTTAAAGGATATTAAAGAAGCTAAAAAGCAAATGAAAGATGTTCGCGCTAGTACTGAAGATTCTTATTTACTCGATCAAATCAGTGCTTTAGGAACCATGATTCGTATGGTTGAGGATGATGTGTGGCATGTTTCTGATGATAATTTATCAAAAATAAATGCGACAATTAAATATTTCGTTGATGAAGACGATATTATTCCTGACAATATCCCAGGCATTGGCTACCTAGATGATTGTATTATCATTGATAATACGGCTGATGAAATTTATGATGAAATAATGGAATACAAAGACTTTTGCAAAACACGTCTTGTATATGCACAGGACAAAAACTTCACTTATGATGATTGGCAAAAAGTTAAAAACCAAGAGTTAAGCAGTCGTGTAAGAAACAGGATGTTGCGACGTTCTCGTCGCCGTTAACCCTAAATTCGATGATTAAAAAACCACTTAAGAGTGGTTTTTTAATGCTTCAATTAACTCAACAACATGTTTAGATTGCGTTGCATGAGAGAAAACTAAACGAATAATATCATGACTACCAGGCCAAACATGAAACTCAAAACCCAGTTTTTGTAGTTGCCTAATGGCTTTTGGGTTTAGACGTAAAAACACTTCATTGGCTTGCACCGGATAGATAAATTCATGGCTTGATTTTAATGCGTGAAACAGCGATTGTGCTTGTTGATTAGCGTGGGTAGCTAGTTGCAACCATAAATCGTCTTTCAAATATGCCAACAATTGTGCAGAAACAAACCTCATTTTACTTATCAATTGCCCTGCTCTTTTTCTCATGCGTTTAATTTCTTTAGCAATTTTAGGGTTGAAAATAATTAACGCCTCAGCCATCATCGCTCCGTTTTTGGTGGCTCCAAAAGACAACAAATCCACTCCTGATTTCCAAGTAACTTCCGCAACAGTACAACCTAAAGAGGCAATGGCATTAGCAATCCTTGAGCCATCCATATGCAATAATAAACCGTACTTTTCTTTTATTGATTTGATTTGCCTTAACTCTTGTAACGAATACAAAGTGCCTGCTTCCGTACTTTGAGTTATACTGATTGCTGAGACTAAACATTCATGTTCGCCATGAACACCAACTCCTGCCAAGTAATTTTCCAAACTACCTGTATTAATTTTTCCTTCATCTCCACCAATACCGATTAATTTCGCCCCACCAGAATAAAACTCTGGCGCTCCACATTCGTCCGTCATCATGTGAGCGGACTCATAACACAGTAAAGAACCATAGGCTGGTGTGGTTAATGCCATCGCCAATGAGTTTGCCGCTGTTCCTGTGGTTAAAGGCACAACTTCACACCAACAGCCAAATAAGTTTTGCATTTCTTGTTGTAATTTTATGGTATATGCATCATAGCCGTAAGACTCATCAAACCCGGTATTAGCTGATATTATTGCTTGCATGATTGTTGTGTTGACTGGTGCTTCGTTATCGCTTCTGAAATTCATATTATTTCAACAATTTAAAAAACAAACTATAAAACATCTGAAGGTGACTTGCCATAGGTTTTTTTAAACTGCTTTGAAAAATAAGACAAACTTTCAAAACCACATGCGTATGCTGTCTCACTTACAGTGATTTTTTTATCCTTTAATAAATCCAAAGCGTATTGCATTTTAATTTTACGAATATAAGCAATAGGAGTCATATTAAATTCTTTTTTAATTTTTCTATATAAAGAAGTGCGATTGATAAAGAGTTTCTCAGCTAAAAAATCCACATTTAAATTAACGTGAGAAATATTTAATATAATCATTTCATCCAATTTTTCTTGAAACGATGATTTAACTACCTTAGCATCATCTTTGTATTTATGCTTTATTTGCTTTCTGATGGTTTTTCTTGCTTCTATCAGACGATTGATACGGGCATCCAATTCATCAAAGTCAAAGGGTTTACTGATGTAGTCATCTGCACCGGTATTTAAACCCAAAATGGTGTCACTCTTTTCGGTCTTAGCCGTTAACATTACAATTGGAATCGCTTCTAACATTTTGTCTTTCCTGATAAGATTGACCATTTCAATACCATCCATTACTGGCATCATGACATCACTGACAATTAAATCAGGCAAGTATTTTTTTGCTTGTTGCAATCCGATTTCGCCATTTTTTGCATCAATAATTTTATATTTATCTGCAAATTTATAGGTTAAATATTTTCTTAACTCGCTATTATCTTCAACAATAAGCAGTGTCGTGGCATCATTATTTGCCTTCGTCTTTGTTGTTTTAACAGCAATTTTGACCTCCTCTTTTTCTTCCTTTTTCTTAAAGCTGTCTTTATCATGAGCCTCAATAAAGTCATCGTAATCAAAATGTTCAAAGCCTTGTTTAAACCATAGTGTAAAAGTAGAGCCTTCGCCCAATTGACTGTCTAAAGTAACGTATCCACTATGTAGTTTCATGATGTCTTTTACAAACGACAAACCAATTCCTGAGCCCGCCTCTAATGCGTGTTGAAAAGATTGCCCTTGATAATAACGATCAAATAATTTCTCCTGGATTTCCTCTTCAATACCGCGTCCATCGTCAGCAACCAGAACTTTAATCCAAGACCCATCGAATTCTATTGATAAGGTGATATTAACGTTATCTCCACAATATTTGATTGCATTAGAAATCAAATTTGATATTATTTTTTTGACTTCTTTGCCATCACAATAGATAAAAACATCTTCTTGAGTACTTTTATTAAAGCGTAAATTTTGGTTTTTATCCAGAGCCCAATTCATTAAACGCTTGATTTCAGTATACATGAGTTTATTCAAATTAACCTTAGAGACCTGTAACGGAAAAATATTAGTTTCTAACTTTTGAATATCCAGCACATTATCAACCAATCTAAGCAGGTCCTGGGCATTGGTTAAAGCCGTATCCACAAGATAACGACCACTGGTATTTAAAAATTCTTTTTGCTTGTATAAGTCTTTTAATGGTGCAATGGTTAAGGATAATGGCGTTCGAAATTCATGCGATACATTAGCAAAAAACCTATCTTTCAATTTCATTGCCTTTTCTTTTTCTCTTGATAAACTCATCACATCTTGCGCATGCTTGCTAATCGCTTTTAATTCATTCGAGTCAATCAAGGCTTGCAAAGAGTTATCAATAAATGCGACTAAATCATGAATTTCATCTACCCGAAGAAAATTTTCTTTCTGAATTTGTATTAATAAGCATTCATGGTCGAATTTTTTATTTTGATAGGTTTCTATTAATGGAATTAAAACAAATTGAAATTCTTCACCTTCTACCGTTTGGATGGTATGAAAAAGCTTTTGTTGGTAGCATTGTTGAGCGAGTTTCTCATTATTATCATGCAGGTATTGTTGTACGGTAAAGCAGTTGTTGCTTTCATGTATCGTGGTGCATTCTAATTGATTATTTTGCACACTGATTCTTTTAACGCATTGCATGGGAGCGTACTTGATAATCATCTGAGCAAATTTTTTCTCAATTTCAAAAACATAACCTTGCACATCTTTCTTTTTGAGTATTTCGTCTTTAATTTCATGTAAAAAGTTATTGATTAAGGTTTCACCAAGTAAAGCGCGGTTCGCCTTTAAGTATTTCATTCGAGAAATTTCACTGGATTTTTTATACACCATTGATTGATCAGCTAATCCAACAGCTAAAACAAAGGCATCAACCAACACTCCAATCTCATAGGAATGTTGATACCAAAACATATTGGGTCCAGGATTAAGAACAAAATAAAGCCTTAAAGAGCTTAAAGCAATAAACAAAGACCAGGAAATCAACAAAAACCCTGCTTGCCTGTTGCCTTTTTTATAAACAGTCCATGCAATCCATAAAATACTCATATTGGCTATTTGTACCGTGAAATTATTCCAGTCTATCAATAAATCCACTCCTTTTTGATAACCGATTGCATCAACAAAAACAAATAAAATACTCTGTATCACCACATGCATTATTAGCCAATAGACAATTTTAGCTTCCAAACTTTTACGAAAATCCAGCTTAAGAAAACGGTATATAAATAAATATAAAATGGCATTTGACACTAAATAACTGTACTGATTTATGTTTTGTAAAAAGCCACTGATAGTGTATAGTTTAAAATCAATATAACGTCCTTCAAACCAGAAAAAAGTGTTTAATGCTGATAATATGAAAAGTGAGTAATACAAATAAGTTTTATTTCTGATATAGAGAAAAAAGATAAAGTTCACTAAAAACAAACCAAACATAGAGGTATAGAGTATGGTGAAAAAAATGATGGTATTTCGATCAAACCGTATGTATTCTTTCTTATCAACCAGTTTGATTAGGGCTGCCACTTTAAAATTAATTTTTATAACTACGTAGTGCTGTTGTGCAAGGCGATCAAAATCGAAGACAAAATGCTCAGAACTAAAAATTCTATTTTTTGTTACCTCTTTTCTATACATTGTTTCATTGGTGCTTATCGCACCTGAGGCATCTTTAGAAAAATAACTGACTTTTTGAAAGTATTTAAAATCAACCACAACAACAGGAACATTAATTGAATCTAAATTTTTAAATTCAGATAATTTAAAAACTGCTAAATCATGCGCCTCACTAAAGTCTATTTGCTGATTTTCATAAGGTTTAAATTCGCAACTATCAAGTGTCTCCAGATTAAGAGAGTCAGAATTAATTAAACAATAAGACTGTTTGAATTTTATCGAATGCAAACTGTTAAGATCAAAACTACAACCAGTTAATAACTGAATTAAAACAATGACTGCAATTGTTCTTAGCATTACCATCTAAAAATTATTGTTTTTCCTTATTAAGTATAAATAATGTCGCACCAATAAGCATAGAAGCTCCTAACCAAAACATGTTGTTTGGCACTTGTGCAAAAACTAACCATGCAATAAATATATTTAAGGGAAGTTTGACCAAGTCAAAAGGTTGAATAAAGGAAGCATCTGCATTCGCATAGGCTCGTGCTAGAGACCATTGAGCCAAAGCGATTATGGCACCTGAGGCTAACAAGAAATACCAAGTCACTTCGGTTGGAGCTTGAAAATTAGGCAATGCAATAAAGAAATTGAAAGGAGCAATCAAAATTAATAAATAAACAACCATTGAACCCGTACTTTCTGTATCAGATAAATGCCTTACCATTAATGAATATATTGCCCAAAAGAATGCAGCAGCCACAGGCAATAGGCTCGCCAACTGAAAGTTGTCGTTAAATGGATCTAATATAATTAATGATCCTATAACTGCAACCACAGTAGCAACCCAGCGTGAAACGCCTACTTTTTCCTTTAAAAAAAGGGCTGAACCGATGGTAACAAATATTGGAGAAGTCATTAATAACCCAATGGCTTGAGAAATGGGAACAGGCCAAGCTAATGCCCAAAGCCATAGTTGAATGCCGATAACTGACATAAAGACACGAATGACATGCAACATCAAACGTTCCGTTTTTAATGCCGCTGTCAAACCTGATTTAATTATCCAGGGTAACATAACGATAAAGGCAATAAAATATTGGAAGAAACCAATGACTGTTCGATGCAGCCCTAATGTTTCATTCATATAGACAACCGCTGAATTATTTAATGCAAAACACAGTCCTGCTAAAATCATCCATGCCGCTCCAATTATGGGGTTATGTTGGTGTTTAACCATTATTTATACCAAAAATTGATTAAGGTGGCACACTTCATCGAAGTAGTTTGTTTTTCGGTGAGGTAAATCTTTGCCTTTATCTGCCCATTGTTTTGCTTCGCTTAAAAACTGAGCATACAAACCTTTTCGCAATCCCACTGGAACAGGATTGGAATTGGCACTATCGTCTTCTACAAAAGCTTCATCGAGGCTCAACTCAGGACAATCATTGGTTTCTTTTATGTGTTTCCAACAGGCTTCTTTTAAACAGAAATCATACCACGGCAAAAAGTTTTCACCATACTGAGCAATAAACTCGACCGCCTTAATAATAAAGTCAACATCGGCTTCATCCATAACGTAGTGAAAACCAATGCGACACCAACCCGGTTTAATGCCGTGAAAGCCTTTTTGAATCAGTTCTCGGTAAGATTCTGAAGTTGCTTCATCAATATGCAATAATCGGTGCCCATAAGGACCTGCACACGAGCACCCTGCTCTGGATTGTATGCCAAACAAATCATTGAGTAAAACCGTCACAAATTTCGGGTGCAAGTACTTGCCTTGTTTAGTTTTTATATTAAAGGATACAATGCCGACACGGTTATTGATGTCTAAATCGCCCAATACTTCTATGTATGGGTTTGGATTCCAAACTGAAAAAGCTTTGCCTAACCATTGGTGTTCTATGCGAGCAATTTCATCCACACCTATTTCATCTTTAACTTTAAAGCAAAGAGCCGCACGTAAAATTTGCAAAACACCTGGAGTTCCTGCTTTTTCACGTTCTTCAATGTCATCAAAAAAATCATGCATGTGTTCTGCCACATAACTGACGGTTCCACCACCACTGACTGTTGGTGGCAGATGGGAATTGTAAAGAGATTTATTAAACACAACCACACCACTTGAGCCAGGGCCACCAAGAAATTTATGCGGAGAAATAAAAACCGCATCTAAAGAGGTGTTATTTTCAGGTGTTGAGTCCTTGGGCTGCATGTCTATATCCACATAAGGCGCACTGGCAGCGTAGTCAAATAAAGCCAAAGCATCGTATTTATGCAACAAGGCTGCAATTTTATGCACAGGAGTGATTAAGCCCGTGACATTGGATGCCGCCGAAAATGAGCCTATTTTCTTTCGATTTTGGTATTCAGGCTTTTGCAACAACTCCTCTAAATGCGCTAAATCCGTATGCCCTTTGTTATCAAGGCGCACCTCTGCAATTTCACACAAGCCATCACGCCATGAAATTTCATTGGAATGGTGTTCGTAAGGCCCAACAAAAACCACAGGGGCTTTTTTCTTTAATTCTGCAAAATCCACATTGCTATTTTCTTCAATACTTTTTCGAGTTGCTGGTGGCAAGTAAACACCCAAGATTTGTTGCATTTTATTGATTGCACCAGTTGCACCTGTACCAATATTGATTATGCGGTAATCTTTTCCCGCGTTTAGACACTTTTTAATGGTCTCTTCACCCGAGTGTAACAACCGTGTCATGGAACGGCCTGTCATGTCATCTTCGGTATGAGTATTGGCGTAATGGCGTTGCAACTTCATTAGGTAACGCTCAATAAAACTTAAGGTACGACCCGATGCGGTATAATCTCCATAAAGCATCAAACGTTGCCCAAAAGGCGTACAAAAAGGCGCATCCACACCAATAATATTTTGACGCAAATAAGCAGGACTTATATCACTTTTCATTTTTTATCTCGAAGTACCAACTTGCCGTGATAGGGATTCGCACAATGCCACATTATCGTTAACAATACGCGTTATAGGAAATGAGCCCGAAACCGCTGGAGAGGTTAAATTATAATCCACTGTCGCATTGGCACAATCGGTAAAAGTGATTGTTACTGTACCAACAGAACCAGCATCTGAGTTGGTTACAGTCTGGGGATTATCAAACAAGCCGCCAGAGGTGGAAAAGATGTCAAATGAAATGGCATTGGTCTCATGATTAATATTACCTAATCCTGTTAGCCACCTTTGATTAGCATCTCCCAAGTTGGCAGCCACACCAGCATTCAACTCAACGGTATCAAAAGTAAACCAGCCCATAAACATTTTGTCGATAGACGTAAAATAATCAAAAAAGAACCCTTGTCCTGAGGTTGCTGCATTAAACCAGCTGCCGTTTAAACCAGGATTGATGTGTAGAGATTCATCTAAAACATAAGCACGATTAATCAATACAAGATTGGATTGTTGAATACTGCCTGATGAAAAATTAATCAGTGGTATTTCATTTATCGGTGAAGCAAAGGTGCGGATAATCGGCAATGCAGCTATAGCGTCTATCACATCCATTCCAGCTCTAACAGAACCAAAGACAGCATAACCATCACCATTACCATCTAAACTGGGGTTATTTACTGTATTAAAAAACCATTGACTGGTGGCACTATCGACATTACTGGTTCGTGCCATCGAGATGGTTCCGCGTATATTAGGTAAAGAAAAAGTAGATTCATTGATAATTGGCGCATCAGTTGGAACAGAACCACTTTGACCATTTATATAAGTAAATCCTCCACCTTGTATAATAAAATTTGCAACACTACGATGAAAATACGAATTATTGTAATCTCCATCATTGACATAATTCAAAAAATTAGCCACAGTAACAGGAGCAACATCAGGACGCAATTCAATATCAATATTGCCCAAAACAGTTTCCATGCGTACGATTTGTGCATTGACGGATAAAGAAAATCCGCAAAAAAGTAAAAGAGTCATTAAAAATTTCATGAGTGCCTCATTGTTGTCTATTATTTTGAGAATTATACATTAAATTATTAATACAACTTACATCTTGTTGATTTAATGCAAATAAAGTGATGAAACTTATCTAAATGAGTAAAACCTATCACTGAATTATATTACAATAGTTAACTGATTTCATCCCTAATAATAAATAATATGTTACTAATTGTCAGGTTTCACAACGTTGTTGATGTAAACCCATCTTGTTAGAAGACTTTAATCTTAACAACCTTTGTTTAAATTGGCTAGGATTTTGTTTAAAGATTTTAGGCTTAATTTGAAACCATTTT
>Ga0256840_1001693_pt1 | contig 20312 bp, 20 predicted proteins | sample 355202metaG_FD_185969 | JGI IMG/M metagenome (GOLD analysis project Ga0256840, IMG submission 185969) | Hydrothermal vent microbial communities from Mid Atlantic Ridge, Atlantic Ocean - 355-202 | ecosystem: Environmental > Aquatic > Marine > Hydrothermal vents | place: Atlantic Ocean: Mid...
AATCTCACCAAGGGCGAGGAATATTATTTCTGTGCTTGTGGGCGCTCAAAAAACCAACCGTTTTGTGATGGGTCACACGCAGGAACTACGATCACACCAAAAGTGTTTACGGCAGAAGAGGATGGTGATGCTTATTTGTGTCTATGTAAACAAAGTGGAAATTTACCTTTTTGTGATGGGACTCATAAGAACTTTAGTGATGAACAAGTGGGTCAGGCGAGTAAAGAAAGCTCGTCGCGAGAATTAAATTTAAAACCATCAGGTTCTGATCTGCCCGTTGCGGTTGCTACACCAGAAGAACCAACAGTTGCCTTTATTCATCAGCTAGCCAAAGAAGGATTGTCAAAGCTTGGACATCACGGTCCGATGACTTCTATGGGAGTGCCTCGAAATGAACTGCCACATTGGGATGATTTGCAAATTATGGCGGCTCAAATGGCAACCAAGCCATTATTGGAAGATGTTAATGTTGCAACAGAGCTAGTCATTGGCCCAGAAGCTAAGAAGCCTCTAAGGTTAAAAATACCCCTGTTCGTATCTGATATGAGTTTTGGTGCATTATCAGAAGAGGCAAAAATCGCTTTAGCGAAAGGCGCTGATCTTGCGGGTACGGGTATTTGTTCTGGAGAAGGTGGAATGCTTCCCGAAGAGCAGGACGCTAATTCACGCTATTTTTACGAGTATGCGAGTGCAGGTTTTGGCTACAAAGAAGAGTTATTAAAAAATGTACAGGCTTTCCACTTTAAGGGCGGGCAAGGTGCCAAAACAGGAACAGGAGGACATTTACCGGGCAATAAAAATAAAGGAAAAATATCACAGGTTAGAAATTTACCCGAAGGCACACCAGCTATCTCTCCCCCTACATTTAAAAACCTTTCATCTGCATCTGAATTTAAGGACTTTGCAGACCGCGTGAGGGAAGTTACAGGGGGGGGATACCAATTGGCTTTAAATTGAGCGCAAATCATATTGAGGAAGATATTCAATTTGCATTGGATGCGAGTGCGGATTATATAATATTAGACGGTCGTGGTGGTGGCACAGGCGCGGCACCTGAAATGTTTAGAGATCATATTAGTGTGCCAACAATTCCAGCTTTAGCACGCGCACGTGACTATCTTGATAAGCAAGGTGCGAGTGGTCGGGTAACGCTTATTATTACGGGTGGCTTGCGTGTCCCGATTGATTTTGTAAAAGCGCTTGCGTTGGGCGCAGATGGTGTTGCCATTTCAAACAGTGCTATGCAAGCGATAGGTTGTGTTGCGGCAAGAATGTGTAATACAAACAACTGTCCGACGGGGATCGCCACTCAAAAAGAAGACTTACGCCAACGATTAGATATTGAGAAATCATCAAAACAGCTACATAACTTTTTTAATGCCTCTGTAGAACTCATGCAAGTTATGGCACGAGCCTGTGGGCACAATAATTTTAGCCAGTTTACTCAAGCAGACTTAGCAACATGGCATCGTGAAATGGCATTACTCTCAGGTGTTAGATATTCTGGTGTAACCGGGTTGTAACCCGTTTGATATTTTTCTTCTTTTATGCTGTTGATCTCGTTGTCGTTCGCTTCGAACAGTGAGCACTTAATTCTCTTGTACGAGAAAATAAAAAAGCCCCCTCGAAAAACACGAGCGGGCTTTTTTTTATTTGGCGGAGAAGGAGGGATTCGAACCCTCGGTACGGGGTTACCGTACATACGCTTTCCAAGCGCACTCCTTCGGCCACTCGGACACTTCTCCGTGTTTTTTTTACAAACTAACTGATAAGCGTTGCAAAGGAAGAGGAAGTTTAAGCTGTTTTGTTTGTTGTGACAATCTAAATCCATTAGATACGATCAATATAAAGCCATTGTTCTTTAATTTTAATAAAAAGGCTTTTTTCGTGATGTTGATAAATCGGTTCTTCGGGGTTGCTGCTTTTGGAGCTGGCAATAAACTCAACCATCCCTTTTAAATCACCCTCACCACCTGCTTTGGTTGAAACAATTTTTAAGGCGATGAGTTGTTGTGGTTCAGATTCTTTGAGACTGGTTAGTGAAGGGCGGGTATCTTGATGCCATGTTTTAAACAGATATTGGGCATTACTCATAGCATAGGCTGTGTAGCGAGAGCGCATAAGGGCTTCTGCGGTTGGGGCTTTCAAATTTCCTTTATGGTAACGACCGCAACAGACTGCATAATTGAGTGCTGAGTCGCAGGGGCAAAGCTTATTGGTCATGTGTATTTCCTAATTAACTAGTCCAAATATTTGATGAAGAGGTACAGTTTATAGCTGAATGATTTTCTCAGAAGTCTAATTTTTAATCTTGAGTAAAATCGCTCAAACTTTAGCCCAACTAGGGTAATTGCGATAACGCAAAATTCACTAGAAACTCCATTATGTTCATGAAACATCTGAGTTCGGGGTGGTTGCCTCTGCAATCACACGGGTATTTATTTCTCCATCTTTAAATCGAATGGTTAAATTTTGTGCGTTTTTTATCTCGCTTACAGAGCTGATAAGTTGATTGGTTTGGCTGTCTTTGGTAATGGAGTAACCACGCTCTAAGGTTTTTAGTGGGCTGATACTATTTAGCTTAGCCATTTGTAAGCTAAAACGTGCTTGATCTTTGTTTAGTCGATTGTTGATAGATCGGCTTAAACGGGTCGTTAAAAAATCCAACGATTGTTTATATTCAGTTAATTTCTTTAGTGGTTGGTTGGCTTGTAGTCGTGCCTGAAAGGTCTCAAGTTGTAAGGTTTTATTCTTGAATAGTGTTTGTTGTTGCAGGTGTAAACGAGTAGTAATTTCATCAAGCCGTTGGCTTTGTTGCTGGACTTTTGTCGAGGGTTTTTGTAAGTCAAGTCGAGCTGTTAGCCAATCTAGTTTTTGTTGTTTTTCTTGGATATTATTAATAATTTGTTGCTGTAGCCAGACTTTATTTTGAGTGACATCGGTTAATAATTGTTGCACATCAGCTGTGATTAATTCAGCGGCAGCCGAGGGAGTCGGCGCACGTAGGTCTGCAACAAAATCAGCAATGGTGAAATCTATTTCATGACCAACACCGCAAACAATGGGTGTTTTTGCATGATAAATCGCCTTGGCAACATTTTCTTCATTAAAACACCACAAGTCTTCAATTGACCCACCTCCGCGCGCAACAATAATGACATCACAACTATCCTCTTCATCGGCACGGCGGATCGCGGCTTCAACCTGACCTTTAGCGTTAGCACCTTGAACGCTCACGGGGTAAATTAATATTGGTGTTTGTGGGCTACGGCGTTTCAGTACATTGAGAATGTCACGAATCGCAGCGCCTGTTGGTGAGGTAATAATGGCGATACGTTTGGGGTATTCGGGTAACGCTTTTTTGTTGTTATCATCAAATAAGCCTGCTTCACTGAGCTTTTTCTTTAAGGCTTCAAATTCACGTTGTAGCTGACCAATACCAGCATCTTCCATATGCTCGGCAATAAACTGGTATTCACCACGTGGTTCGTACAACCCGACCCTACCGCGTACCAGTACCTTCATGCCATTTTCAGGTTTGATGTTTAGCTTCATGTTGCGGTTACGAAACATAGCGCTTCGAATTTGTGATTTTTTATCTTTTAACGTGAAATATAAATGACCCGAAGCAGGGCGTGCTAAGTTTGAGATTTCTGCTTCAACCCAAAGCAAAGGGAAACCGCGCATGAGAAGTTGGTTGACTTCTGCATTGAGCTCAGCAACGCTAAGGATAGTTCTGTTTGGTGGCGTGGGAGGGTGATTTAACATAGAGTAATTATAACGTTTTTAAGTTAAAAACGACGCTTATGAGCAGCTAAAACGACAAACTTTTTATTCGATGCAATGGTACGGCAATTTCCGAATAGTTTTTTAAGTTTGATGTGATAACCTAAATGCCGATTAGCAACAACCCATAACTCACCTTTTTGATTAAGCTGTTGGTTGCTTTGTTGAAACATTTGCCAAGCAATCTGATCACCCACTGCATGGGCTTGGTGAAAGGGCGGGTTGCACAAAATAAGATCAGCTTTATCACCTTGGTATTGATTAAAACAATCGCTTACTACAAAGTTTGGTTGGTACAGTGGGTCTCGCTTAAAGTGTTTTTGGTAACTGTCTGTTGCTGATGCTATCGCCAAGTAAGATTCATCTATAAATGTTAGTTTGGCATCTTTTTGCCTTGTTTGAGCTATGATCCCGAGTACGCCATTGCCACAGCCTAAGTCAATTATGTGCTGTGCTGACGGACATTTTTCGAGTTGCTGTAATAAAAATCGTGCGCCAATATCTAACTGGTTTTGTGAGAATACATTGGCGTGACTGATTAAGTCTAATTGAAATTCTGGAATATTGAGTGTTTTAGGGTAAGGATTTGTTACGTGGTTTTCTAGATCATTTTTACTATAAATTAAACGTGCTTTTTTAGTGGCGCGAGACGTGGTTGTTGTGCCGATAATTTTTTCAAATAATTGTAAGGTAGAGCGATGAATATGCTTGCTCATAGCTCCCGCAATAATAATTGTTTGAGGGTTTATGTAGGGCTTTAAACGAATCAATTGATCTTCTAACAAACTGAGTGTTTTAGGTATTTTGATAATGACCAGTTTATAAGTTTTAGTGAGTTCATCGGTTGCAGGTATAAAATGTGACGTAACTTTTAACTGGTTCAAGTGTAGATTGTTTGTGCTTGCTAATTGGCTTAATAAAGAATCTCCCCAACTATGTGCCATGTTGTCATGTAGTGACGTTAGTAGTGCGCCGAAGGCATCGTTAATAATTAATATGGGATTAGCTTGGTTGAGTATAGCGGCGTAATCACTATTAAGTGTATTAAGTATTAATTCATCAGCTGCATCCCAGGCGCGTAAATCACCTTTAAAAGACTTCGGTAAACGTTCAAGCGTGTACTTGCCAAAGCCTGTTTGAATTACTTTAGGGTGGGCATCTGCTTCATTGTTTAAACCGCTCATGTAATTTCACGGACAACGCGAAAACCTAGGTTGGTATCCATCTCTTCAAAGCTGCGGCGCTTTCTGGCAGCACTACGTGAATGAATGGCATCATCAAACCAAGAGCCACCTTTGGTGACGTACCAAGGTGAATCTGTTACTCCTGAATCAGTGCCATCACGGTTGGCATTAAAGTGTGAGTCACGCCAGCTAGTTTGGGTGAACTCCCAGACATTGCCGTGAACTTCATGTAAGCCCCATGCATTAGCGGGCTTATCGCCTACTTCAATGGGCTTTGGGTAAGGAGAGCAACGTGGTAAATACCAGCGTTTTTTTTGCTTGGCTTCATTGTAGGGGAATAGGGCGTTAAAGTGGACCTCTTTACACGTGACCTCATCACCAAAATGAAATGCAGTTGTGGTGCCTGCACGTGCGGCATGTTCCCACTCGGCCTCAGTAGGGAGCCGATAGATTTCTCCTGTTTGTTCACTTAACCATTTTAAATAAAGATTCACATCGACCAAGCGTAAATTAATTACTGGTGTTTTTCCGGAGGATTGGATTAAGTCATCACGAAATGACCATTCAGTATCCTTACAAAAATGTTCAAAATCATCTGCAGTGACGGTATAGCGCCCGATGGCAAAGGGTTTATGAATTTGGATGTAGTGCTGTGGATACTCTTCTTTATTGTGCCCAAACTCACGCTGGGTTGAGCCCATTTCATACTGCCCCGTAGGAATAACTGCGACTTCTGGGCCTTTAGCACCTGATTTGAGGGTATCTGTAAAAGACATGCTCAAGTTTAATCGCTGGGCTGTGTCTCGTTGTAGTTGGGTAATTGCATGTCGATCAAGATCAGGTAGGAAAACTGAAGGGTCTGTGTCTGTAGACGACTTTTCAACGGAGTTTGGGTCTAACTTTGAATCTAGCATAGGTATTCTAATTTGATTAGAGTTAAAGTGGGGATTTTAACGTTTCTTACAGTAGCCTAAAAGCATAATCATGTCTTTTTAATATTCAGCAGTGCGTTTTTAAAACTACAGTTCAAATTTTAAGCGAATGGCACGATGATCAGAAGATGGCTCTTTGAGGGATGCTATTTTATTGCCACCAAATACCCCGAACTCAGTAATCTTAATATCCTTGGTCCAGACTCGGTCATAGCGTGCTTTATACTTTTCGCGTTGCCAGGTTATTTTGTGCTTTTTTGGTGAACCGCTACTTTGCCACGCATCCACGACAACGTTTGGTGTTAAGGTTTTCCACTCAGATTGACGTAAATTAGTGTCACCTGCAAAAATACAAGGATCATTGTCTTGATTCATTTTATCGAGTATAAGATTTGCCTGTTCAATTCGCATTGATGAACCAGGTTTCATGCTTTCCATATGTGCGGTCATGATGGTTAATTTGTTTTCGAGTTTTAAAACAGATAGTTCGCGCCCTTGATCCGTGTACTCAAACTTTTCGTGGCTATAATCCAATACAGGCAAACGTGTTGCCATTACTTCAAAGTAGGAACGTTCGCTTAGTTGTTGTGGGTATACGGTAAACCCAGCAGCCTGTAAATGTGGCAGAATATGGGCATGATAACTGCGCTCAACCACTTCTTGCAGTACGATTATATCAGGGGTATTGGGTTTAAAGTCATTCACCATAGCTTTTTCAAGCGGAACACCTAAAAGCATTTGAAACATAGCTGCCTCAGTGCGCTCATCAATATGGCGATCTTCTAAGCCATTTAAATTCCATGTAACTAGCTGCATTGTTGAGCCTTTAATTGTTTGGTTTGCCAGCTTGATAAAATAAGCTTGTAAGTTCGACCCTTTTAATAGCTAGTGCGGCTTAGCTAAGTTTACACTTTTTGAGAGATACAAGGGTCTTCTTTTAAGGAGAACCTGATTAAGTCGATTAGAATTTAGCGCAGAAAAATCTGTCGCTATATTTCATGAAGTGAGACGTAATAGTTATTCTATTGCGCCGATCTTCGTGGAAAATATCGGCGGATTTGGCGAAGCTAAAAATAATTGGACTTAATCAGGAATTCCTTAAGCAGCGTGTTCTAAAAACAACCGGGTTATTCTTGACTTACGGTACAAAGATTCAGGGATCTTATCTGCTATGGATGCATGTAACTCAGGTAGTCTCGACCAATGTACACCCATTTTATGATGATGTGCAGTATGGAAACCTAAGTTTCCCGTTAATATGTTAAATAAACGATTAGTATTGTTATAAGAAGCTTCAAACTCATTTTGAGTATCTAAACCTGAGTGGTGTTCATAGGTAACGTAAGTGGTAAATAGCAGACTTGTTACCATTGGCAAAGCAAATAAAAGTAAGCCAGCGGTTGGGTTAAACCAAACCAAAAAAGCGACGATAGCAAAAGTAATTGCTGAATAGATGATAAAGGGCTTTAATTGTTTAGGATGTTTTTTGCCTACACCATAGCCTCGAGGATAGGCTGTTACTGCGACATTAAGCGTGTATTCAAGTGCGCCCATCTTCTTGCCATTTTTGCGCTTCCAACGACTTTCATCTTTTTCTTGATCAAGAAAGTTTAAGTGATGACCAAGTACGTGATGTAAACGCCAAAGATGTGTTGTAACCCCTGTATGTAAGGCATAGAAAAACTCTAAGCCTCTGTTGAGCGCCGTATTACGAAATGTAAATAGGTGTTGATGATGATGATTCCAAGCACTAATTACACCCTTTGGGATAATCATTAAGAGGTAGAATAGTACTAAGAAAGTTGTACTTTCAATGGTGAAGTATAGAATAAAATCAAGCAGGCTTAATGATAGTATGATAATGACAGGCCAACGATCTTCCTTGTATCGAAATATGCCTGTCCCTTTTTCAGCGTGAAGATTTGCTTGCATAGAGTGTCCCTTTTGTGACTTTTTGAACTGAATAGCCTAGCGGATAGTATGCTATTAAAGGCACTATATCCAGAGCTTAGTCTTATATTCTAAAACTAATACTTTAGCATTTCTTTGACAAATGGCAGTTTTAACTTATTTTCTTTTTTGTAAATCTTTTTCACCTCAACTACTATGTCGTAATATTTTGGTAAATTAAGGATGACATGGACAGCTCTGTAGATACTAATGATCTAATAAAAACACCTTCACTGACATCCTTAACAAAGTTGTGGGCTAAAATTGGCATCTTGTCATTTGGCGGACCAGCGGCTCAAATTGCTTTAATGCATAAGCTGGTTGTAGAAAAAATGCAATGGATGACGGAGAAAGAATATCTTAATGCCTTGAGTTTTTGCATGTTATTGCCAGGCCCTGAGGCAATGCAATTAGCTGCTTATGCAGGCTGGCGCAGTAATGGTGTGTTAGGCGGTATTATTGCGGGTGCCTTATTTGTTATTCCGGGCGCAATTGTGATCATGGCGCTCGCCTGGGTTTACGCTATTTACGGTAATGTACCGTTGATTCAAGCTTTATTTTTAGGCGTGAAGGCGGCTGTGCTAGTTATTGTCGTTGAGGCTTTATTAAAAATTTCAAAGAAAGCCTTGCAAAGCACCAACCTTAAAATACTCGCTATTCTCTCGTTTATTAGTATCTTTTTCTTGAATATTCCTTACCCGTTGATTGTTTTAGTGGCAGCCGCTTATGGTTTCTTTTTAGCAGGCGGGCAGGCCCCTGATGCGCAAGCAGTGGTTGATAAGCCAGAGGGCTTTGGCGCATTGTTCAAAACAGTGTCAATCTGGTTGATAATTTGGTTGGTGCCACTGTTTGCAGTTGCGATGTTTAGTGATCAGCAAATTTTGATTGAAATTGGTAAATTCTTTTCTAAATTAGCCGTAGTGACTTTTGGTGGCGCTTACGCAGTGCTGGCTTATATGGGGCAGGATGTGGTTAACTATTGGGGCTGGTTAACGCCTGAGGAAATGATGGATGGTTTTGGCTTGGCTGAAACTACCCCAGGGCCGTTAATATTAGTGACGGAGTTTGTTGGCTTTTTAGCGGGCTTTAAAGAAGGCGGGCTGGCAATCGGTATTGCTGCTGCATTGATTACCTTATGGACAACATTCATTCCTTGTTTCTTATGGATATTCGCCGGTGCGCCCTATATTGAATGGATAGGTAGTCAGCCGAAACTAAAGAGTGCTTTGCAAGCGATTTCGGCCGCGGTGGTAGGCGTTATTCTTAATTTATCAGTGTGGTTTGCCTTACATGTGATGTTTAAAGAGGTGACTTTAACCAGCTATGGCCCGATTAAACTATGGCAGCCTGATTTGTCAACGGTTGATTGGCGCATTATTGGTTTAACCGTGCTGTGCGCATTGCTTATTTTAAAGTTACACTGGGGGATAGTGAGGGTCTTGACGATTTCATCATTGCTGGGTGCTGCGCTTGTTTATTTGGCCTAAAACTATTGACTGCAAACGCCTAAAGAATACTTTCAAAGTGCTCAACTTCTGGAAATGGGTCATAAAAGTGATGGAGTAGGCTGCGCCATTGTTGATATTCAGCTGACTCTCTGAAACCCTTTGTATGGTCTTCCAATGACTCCCAGTTAATTTAGGAGCTTGTCCGAGAACTAGAAACCTACTGCAAATCCCATAATAATCATAATTTGAGATTATCAAAATCGTTAAATAGCCGTGCTATTCGCCTCTTTCGATAATCACAACTTATGATAATTCTGTAATTTTCGCTACGGTCTTAGTTCTCGGGCAAGCTCCTAGCAAAATATAGCGGCTAGGATTTTCTATTGAGCGTTGTAACTCGTGAGAGATATAACCGTTCATGCTCGATATAATGTTTTGCGCCTTTTTAAAAGCAGCTTCAAAAGCCATGTTTTGATTGGGTTTGATGTCAAGTACGGCAACTTCTAAAATCATGGGTGGATAGCGCCCTGTTGAATGAGTTGTGTAAATAACTTTTTAAAAGCGGCGTTTTTAGTTAATGGCTTTAATGATTCGCTGGTGAAATAGTAATTTTCACACAGTTCTTGAATGTCCTGTTTAAGTTTTAACGGCAGTTCGACATGTTGCCCATCTGCAAAAAAATGTAAAATGTTGTTATCTTCAATATAGGCAAGTCTTAGCCAGCTTTCTCGCTCGTAATCAGTTTCTTTATGAAATACTTGGCTTGAATCAGGTTCATTAATTTCAGGCGTTTCCCCACGAGCTTCGGTTAAATATTTACCTAAAAATAACGGTAGGTTTTGTTGTTCTTTTTGTAGGGCGCTTTGCATCATTTGGCTTAAGGTTTGAATATCTTTTTGAGAGATTTCCCCCGAGTTTTTTTGCAAGCTTCTATTTGCGTCACTGAAGCGTTCTTTAAAACCGCTCTGCTGACTAAACGTTTCTAACCAGCTTTGTGTTAGCTCTAGTGTTTGAGGTGCACGAAAACCAACGGAAAAAGTAAAACATGGGCCTTCTGCTCTACCGAAATGCGGCATATTGGGGGGAAGGTAAAGCATGTCTCCTGTTTCTAAAAGCCATTCTTCGTCGGCTTCAAACTCTTTTAGCAGTGCAATATCTAAATCAGGGATTAGGGTTTTATCATAGTTTTCGCGGGTGATTACTTTCCAGCGTCGCTTGCCTTCGCCTTGGATTAAAAATACATCATATTCATCATTATGCGGGCCGACACTGCCTTGGTCTTCGGCGTAACTAACCATTAAATCATCAATACGCCAGTCGGGTATAAAACGAAACGGTTCCATTAAGTTACCTAATTCTGGAATATAGCGCTCTAAATCATTGACTAAAAAAGTACAGTGAGAATCGGGTAGGGTGGTGAAGTCTTCGTCTTCAAAGGGTGAGAGTTTTACTTGCCAAGGTTGATGTTTTGGCGCTAGTCCATTCTCAATGATGATGCGAGAGGGTGCATCGGTATCAATCGCTAAACCTGCCAGCTCTTCCGCAGTAAACGGCATTTCATAATCAGGAAAAGCGTTGCGTATCACTAAGGGTTTTTTCTGCCAATAATTAGCGAGAAAATCTTTTACTGATAAATCACCAAAAATGGAGCTAGTGTTCATAATTACAGTCAGCTTTTGCTGTTACACCTTTTTAGCTTGTTCAACCGCATTACCGATATAAGTAGCGGGTGACATCTCTAATAAAAGTGTTTTCGCTTCTTGAGGGATATCTAAAGTTTGAATAAACTCTGCCATCATGTCTGCATTGATGCGTTGTCCGCGGGTGAGTTCTTTAAGCTTTTCGTAAGGCTTTTCAATACCGTAACGGCGCATTACGGTTTGTACTGGCTCGGCGAGTACTTCCCAGTTTGCATCTAAATCATTTGCAATTGCTGCCTCATTAACTTCTAATTTTGAAATACCTTTTAGTGTTGATTGAATCGCAATGCTGGTATGACCAAAACCGACACCAAGTGTTCTTAAAACCGTAGAGTCCGTTAAGTCACGTTGCCAGCGAGAGATAGGCAACTTTTGTGAAAGATGGGTCATCATTGCATTCGCCATGCCCATATTGCCTTCGGCATTTTCAAAATCTATCGGGTTAACTTTGTGTGGCATGGTGGATGAGCCAACTTCACCGGCGATTACTTTTTGTTTGAAGTAGCCGATAGAAATGTAGGACCAAATATCGCGGCAAAAATCAATTACAATGGTATTGAAACGACCGGTAGCATCAAACATCTCGGCAATATAATCGTGTGGTTCGATTTGGGTGGTGTAAGGGTTCCAAGTAATGCCTAGACCCTCAACAAAGTTTTCAGCGAACTTTTCCCAGTTTGTATTCGGGTAAGCACTCAGGTGTGCATTGTAATTTCCCACTGCGCCGTTAATTTTTCCGAGAATCGTTACGTTAGCGATTTGATCACGCTGGCGTTGCAAACGATAAACAACGTTAGCCATTTCTTTGCCTAATGTCGATGGCGAGGCTGGTTGACCGTGAGTGCGACAAAGCATGGGGATTTCTGCATAATCATGGGCAAGCGCTTTGATGGCATCAATGAGTTGATCCATTTCAGGCAGTAACGAAGAATCTCGACCACCTTTTAGCATTAGAGCGTGAGACAAGTTGTTAATATCTTCAGATGTGCAGGCAAAATGAATAAACTCTGTCACTGCATGTAGCTCAGGATTAACTTCAATTTTTTCTTTTAAATAATATTCAACGGCTTTAACGTCATGATTAGTGGTACGTTCTATCTCTTTAATACGTTCAGCATCACTTTCATTAAAGTTATCAAGAATATCTTCTAGGGTTTTATTGGCCTCGCCTGAAAAACTGGGTACTTCTTTAATATCATCATTATTTGATAAAGCTTGCAACCAGCGAATTTCCACCTGCACACGATGTTTGATTAAACCATATTCACTAAAGTATTGACGTAAGGCGCTGGTTTTGCTGGCGTAGCGTCCATCGACAGGGGAGAGAGCAGTCAAAGCAGATAGTTTCATAAGTCAATCAGTCGTTTATTAAGATGTACAAAGTATAACTGATGCTTATTTGCTTACAAGCGCATCTTTCTTTATATTCCAAGAGATAATTATAAGTATAAATTATTCACTCTCATAAAATAGCTAGGAGAAACAAATGAAATTAATATTATTAGGTGCGCCTGGTGCGGGCAAAGGTACAGTCGCTAAATTACTCACAAAAGTAGATGGCTCAGTACAAATATCAACCGGTGACATTTTGCGCGGCGCAGTGACGGCAGGCACAGATTTAGGCAAAGAGGCAAAAGCTTTTATGGATGCGGGTGATTTGGTGCCTGATTCATTGATTATGAATATTATGGAAGCGCGTTTACAAGAAGATGACTGTAAAGCTGGCTTCTTGCTTGATGGTTTTCCACGCACGATCCCTCAAGCCGATGCGCTTGGCGTACTATTAGATAAAATTGGTGCTGAGTTAGATTTTGTTGTAAACCTTGATGTGCCACGTGATGTGATTTATGACCGTTTAACCACACGTCGTACTTGTGAAAATACTGACTGTCAGGCGATTTACAATGTTAAGAGCATGCCATCAAAAGTTGAAGGAGTTTGTGATAAATGTGGGAGCGCAACCATTCAACGTGCCGATGAAACGGTAGAAGCTATTAGTAAACGTCTCGATACCTATGATGAAATGACGGCACCGCTGGCGGATTACTATGACAAAAAAGGCCAATTATTTACCGTGGTGGCCACATCAAGTGATTTGGTACTTGAAGAGGTTACGAAAAAACTAGGTTAATTTTTAGTTTTTATTCTGCTTAAACCGATGTATAGAAAAGCAAATATAGAATGCTAGTTTTTGATTTCATATTTTAGTTTGCACAGTTTATTAAAAAGATATTAGCCTCACCCGTAGGTTAAGTAGGTATTTTTTAGGTGTGCTATGGAATCAAAGGCTTGGATTATATCCGTTTTCTATGTGTGGAGTTGGATTCTGAGCCTGCTTTGAAAGCAGGCTTTTTTATGTACACTAACTTATTTTAAGCAAACCTTGCAAAGGTTAACATAAGTCAATTTCTTGACTTTAAAGCCGTAAAAAGTAAGTTAATTATGACAAATTGACTTGACCTTTTTGCCTAGTTGAAGGAAGATGTTGCGGTTTTTTATCACATATATTAGAAGCTTCTTATTTAAGTTCTAATTTATGTTTTACAGATTTTTATAACTTATGTGGAGAACATGAATCATGTCAGATTCTGATTCAAATACGGTTAACAAAGGGCGTAGACGCATGCTCATTGCAGCAACTTCAGTAGTTGGTGCAGCAGGTACAGCAGCTTTTGCAACCCCGTTGCTCATCTCATGGATGCCAAGTGAACGTGCCAAAGCAGCCGGCGCACCAGTTGAAGCAAATATTAGCAAAATAGAGCCAGGTCAGTTAGTTCGTGTAATCTGGCGAGGGAAGCCCATTTGGTTAGTGAGAAGAACGGATCAAATGATAAAAGATCTTCCGAGTAATGATGCAATGTTGAAAGATCCAACATCGTCTGTTGAGACACAGCAACCTGCTTATACAAAAAATGCGATTCGTTCACGTAAACCAGAAATGCTCGTATTGATTGGTATTTGTACACATTTGGGTTGTTCTCCAACCTATCGCCCAGAACTTGCCCCTGCTGATTTAGGTGCGGCTTGGAAAGGTGGTTGGTATTGTCCTTGTCATGGCTCTCGTTTTGACTTAGCTGGTCGCGTATTTAAAAATGTTCCAGCTCCGACCAATTTGGTGATTCCGCCGCATTACTATAAAACGGATGATTTGTTACTAATTGGTGAAGACGGAGGTGCTGCATAATGGCTGCTTATCCTCGAACCACTGAAGCAACGGGTGTTTTAGGCTGGATTGATGAACGTTTTCCAATTCTTGAAACTTGGAAAGCACATATGTCTGAGTACTATGCGCCTAAAAATTTCAATGTTTGGTATTATTTTGGCGTTTTAGCGATGCTGGTTTTAGTTATCCAGATTGTATCGGGTATCTTTTTAACCATGCATTATAAGCCTGACTCAGAGCTCGCCTTTGCTTCGGTTGAATACATCATGCGTGATGTGCCAGGTGGCTGGTTTATCCGCTATATGCACTCAACGGGGGCATCTGCCTTCTTCATAGTGGTCTACTTCCATATGTTCCGTGGTCTTATGTACGGTTCCTACAAAGGTAAACGTGAGTTAGTTTGGTTGATTGGCATGGCTTTGTATCTTGCCTTAATGGCTGAAGCCTTTATGGGATATATGCTACCTTGGGGTCAAATGTCGTTCTGGGGTGCTCAGGTTATTATCAACCTATTTCAAACAATTCCGGTAGTTGGTGATAGTTTGTCAGTTTGGATTCGTGGTGACTTTGTAATCTCTGATCCTACCTTGAATCGCTTGTTTGCCTTTCATGTGGCTGCAGTTCCTTTGATTCTTGTTGCATTGGTCTTTGTTCATATTGTGGCTTTGCATACAGTGGGGTCAAATAACCCAGATGGCATTGAAATTAAAGCTCTTAAAGATGATAAAGGTGTCCCTTTAGACGGAATTCCATTTCACCCTTACTACACGGTGCATGATATCCCGGCAATTGTGGTCTTTTTAATGGCTTTCTTTGCAATAATCTTTTTTATGCCAGAAATGGGAGGCTACTTCTTAGAGCACGCAAACTTTGAGCCTGCTAATCCGTTGAAAACACCAGTGCATATTGCTCCAGTATGGTACTTTACACCGTTCTACACAATTTTACGTGCTGTAACGTTATCTCCATTCATGGGTACCTTAGCAATGTTTGGTGCAATAATTATGTTGTTCTTATTACCATGGCTTGATCGTAACCCGATTAAATCTTGGCGTTATCGTAATACTGCACACATGTTAAATCTTGCTATATTTGCAGCTGTCTTTATGATTTTAGGATATCTTGGTGTTAAGCCAGTTACACCTGAGTTAAAAGAGCTAGGTGTAAGGATGACGGAGATTTACTTCTTGTTTTTTATTGTTATCTTCGCACACAGTAACTCTGAGAAAGTGGGTCGTTATCTTGTGTGGTTTTTAGTCCTAGCAGCGGCGATTGTAGCTATCGATTTTTATCGTGCAAATCCTGAAGATGCTGAAAGTTATGGGCAGATTTGGTGGCAAATGATTTGGCCAATTGCTTACTTGGCAATGACCTTATTACTGCCATTTTTAATGCGCGGTTGTAATGCAGAAAAAGCTGTTCCAGAGAGGGTTACATCATGAGTAATAGTATACGTAAATGGATATTCGTATTAATTGTTCCACTGCTAGTTTTTGGAATTCTTGGTAGTGTTGGTGGCGGTGCAGGGCACGGTGTTGCTCTTCAAAGTGCCAATGTTAACTTTGATGATAAAGCTAGTATGCAACGTGGTGCTAAATACTTTCAAAACTATTGTTCTGGTTGTCACTCATTGCGTTTTAGCCGCTTCAACCGTGTTGCTAAAGACATTGGCTTAAATGCGGAAAATGGCTTTAGCGAAGATGATGTGAAGACGTTAATTAATGAAAATTTGATCTTTATTCGTGATGCAGAAGGTAAAAAAGTTAAAACAGGCTCTTTAATGAAGACTGCATACAACTCAAAAGCTGCTGCACAAGCGTTTGGCGCTAGTGTGCCTGATCTTTCGCTAGTAGGTCGTTCACGTGGTGCTGATTGGATTTACTCTTACCTTAATGGTTTTTACCTTGATCCATCACGCCCTACAGGTATGAATAATACGGTCTTTAAAGATGTGGGTATGCCACACGTACTGGGTAATTTGCAAGGCTGGCAAACGCTTGAGCATAGCGAAGGTGGGGAGCATGGGGTGCCAAAGTTGACTCTATCAAAGCCAGGCTCAATGACGGGTGCTGAGTACGATAAGTTAACCCGTGATATCACTAACTTTTTAGCTTACGTTAGCGAACCTGCTCAGTTATCGCGTAAAATGTATGGCATTTTCACCTTATTGTTCCTATTCGTATTATTTGGTTTTGCCTATGCTTTATCAAAAGAATACTGGAAGGATATTCACTAAAGTTGCTATATTGGGTGTTAATAGCAATACCCAAATACTCCTTTTTAGTATAGAATCCTCGGGCTACCTCATGGTAGCCCTTTTTGTTTAGATATAGTTGTAAACCAACTTTTTAGGAGTGTTTAATGACATCTGTTGCCAACCGCCGTTCGGTTATGACGCTGTTTACTTTACCTGATTGCCCACTTTGCCACAGCGTTCGTATTGTGTTGGGTGAAAAAGATATTCAGGCCGATATTTTGGAAATGGATCCAAACAATAAGCCTGAAGATTTGGCTGATTTAAACCCCTACAACTCAGCACCTACCTTGGTTGATCGTGACTTAGTATTATATGATTCGCATGTCATTATGGAGTATTTGGATGAGCGTTTTCCGCATCCTCCATTAATGCCTGTTGATCCCGTGTCTCGTGCACATACACGTTTGACTCTTTTTCGTATTAAAAAAGATTGGTTATCACTGGTGAGTGATTTAGAAAGTGATGAGGCGGAACGTCAAGATACGGCACGTATAATTTTGAGGGAGAGCATTTTAGCGGCGGGTGAAGTTTTCGCCATTAAACCTTACTTTTTAAGTAATGACTTTTCATTGATAGATTGTACTATTGCCCCCATTTTATGGCGATTGCCTAAATATGGTATTGACCTGCCTAATACGGATGAGGCTAAACCTATTCGTGATTATATGGATCGTGTTTTCTCGCGTGAGCTGTTTCAAATATCGCTAACGATGGCTGAGCAGGCAATTCGTCCTTAAATAGCAGTCTATAGTATATCTTAACTATACAATGGCGAGGTTTAATTAATATGCAATTTAGTTCTAACAAGCCTTACTTACTACGCGCAATCTATGAATGGGTTGTGGATAATGAAGGCACGCCCCATGTCGTGCTGTTTGCTGATAACCCTCAAGTAATGGTGCCACAGCAATATATTGATAATGGTAAAATCATTTTAAATATTAGTCCTACTGCGGCTGAAGAATTGCTCATTGATGATGATGGATTAAGTTTTAAGGCACGCTTTGGTGGTAGCCCTTATGAGATTTTTTCACCCATGAATGCGATTATGTCTTTGTATGCTAGTGAAACAGGGGAGGGTATGTCGTTTGATATCGAGAATGAAATACCACCTGATGATATGCCTCCAAAACCTACGGGCCCTAAGTCTTTGGATAAGTCTACATCTACCAAAAAACCAGCGATAAAATCTAGTAAATCAAAGCGTCCTGCTTTGAAAATTGTTAAATAGTTTTTTCGTCTTATGAAAATTTCCATGATTGCTGCTATGGGTAATAATAGGGTCATAGGGCTAAACAATACAATGCCTTGGCATTTACCTGCAGACTTAAAATGGTTTAAAAATACAACTTTTGGGTGTCCGATTATCATGGGTCGAAAAACCTATGACTCCATAGGCTTTCCTCTACCTGGTCGATTAAATATTATTCTTAGCCGCAATAAAGAACTTAAAATCAAAGGTTGTAATGTTGTAAATTCACTGGAAGAAGCTTTGCAGTTGGCTAAGCAAGAAGATAATCCCTCTCAAGAAATCTTCATTACTGGTGGTGCGCATTTATATAATAAGTTTTTAAATGATGCTGATAGGCTTTACCTAACTTTAATTGAAGAAGATTTTGAGGGTGATACTTTTTTTCCTGATTACACACAACTCAACTGGCATGAGGTTGATAAAATCACGCATCCAGCGGATGATAAAAACCCATACTCTTATACTTTTATAACCTTAGATCGTGAGCGTTAACTGAATATTGTTATGGGTGCTCTCTTAATACTCAATGCAAAAATAGTGAATGAAAATAGCATCACTGAATCTGATATTTATATCAGAAGTGGTCGGATTGAAAAAATCGCCAAAGATTTATCAGCCATGAAAGTACAGCAAGTTTTAGATGTAAAAGGTAAGTTTGTTCTACCTGGTATGATTGATGCTAATGTTCATTTTCAGCAAGATATTACAAATATAAATAGTTGCTGTAACGAATCACATGCAGCAGTAGTTGGCGGTGTTACGACTTATTTTGATATTCCTTCTAAAAAACCACTTGTCGATAATGCTGATAGATTAGAAGAGAAAATGCTGTTTGCCGCAAAGCATTCGTTAGCGAACTACTCTTACTATTTAGGCGCATCAAATAGCAACCTAGAAGCTATTAAAGCTTTGAATCCTAGTTCTAGCTGTGGTATTCATATTTTTATGGGCGGGGCTAGGGATAGTCGTTTAATAGATAAAACTGAGCAACTCAATGAAATATTTAAACACGCCCCCATTTTATTGAAAACTCATTGCGAAGATACTCCAACCATTGTAGAAAATGAAGAAAGCTATCGTCAAGTATATGGTGATGATATCCCTTTTCAGTTCCATTCTAAAATTAGAACCGCAGAATCCTGCTATAAATCCACAAAGTTAGCGATTGAACTTGCTACTGCGAATAATTCTACACTTAATATTTCCCATATCTCAAGCACTAAAGAAGTAGAGCTATTTAATGACATAACGCTTGTAGATAAACAAATTACAGCTGAAGTCGGTTATGAGTATCTTGTCTTTACGGATGAAGATACCTTGGATGATAGTTTGGTAAGTGGTGCACAATCCAGCACAGATGATAGCTTGAATGATAAAATTGAGAATGATGTTGATGAATTTAACACGTTAAGCAATGGCGCGCTGATTAAAATAAACCCTGCTATTAAATCTGATATTGATAGAGCGAGCTTATTTCAGGGTTTAATGGACGGTTGTTTAGACACCATTGCTAGCGTGCACAAACCCGTTAAAATTTCTGAAAAACAAGGGAATTATTTTGAGGTATTGTCTGGAGATCCATTAATTGAATTTTCCTTGCCTTCATTGTTAGAACACTATCAAGATGGAATATTTAGCTTAGAATCAATCGTGCAAAAAACCAGTCATGCTGTTGCTGATATTTTTCAAGTGAAAGATCGGGGCTATATTCGGGAAGGCTATTGGGCTGACTTAGTCGTGGTAGACACCGAAGAAGGCGTGTTAGCAAGCAATGAAACTATATTATCAAAAGCCGCTTGGACACCCTTTGACGGCTATGAATTTCGTTCCAGCGTATATGCGACGATTGTTAATGGTGATTTAGTCTATATCAACAATCAAATACGAACAGGTACGCAAGGTAGGCGTATTGAGTTTATTCGTGAGAATACATCCTAGATTTTAGTAACTTTAGAAGATGGTTTGCTAAGTATTAGAGAAAAAACGACTAAAAGCGAACCAATAAGCGTCAGCCAGCTCCATTTCTCATCAAAAAATAACCAACCCCAAAATACAGCTAACGGTGGCACAAGATAAAAATAACTAGCGACACGCGCTGCCTCACCTTGTCGAATCATATAAAGTAACAGCAATATCGCAGAAAGTGATAAAGCAAAAATTAGCCATGCAAGTGTCAATGCTAAATTAATGGTCCACTCTATTTCTTGTGTTTCAAGAAAAAAGGACATGAGAAAGAAGAATATAAAAGCGGCTAAATACTGATAGCTAGAACCTGTTAAGAGGTCAACATGCTGCGCATAGCGCTTTTGCAGTAAGGTTCCTGTAACTAAGCCCAACAAAGAAAAAACAAGCCATATAAACCCATCTATTGTAATTACGCCTCCCCAATTTGATGCTCCATAGAGAACAATTGCAACACCTAAAAAACCGAGACTTAAGCCTAGCCATTCGCGTTTAGTGATGGCATTGCTGAGTATTAAACCTGAAAAAACGGCAATAAATAAAGGGTTTAAGCTCACGATTAACGCTGCAAGCCCTGATGGGAAATTGCGATCAATCGCTGCAAATACACCACCTAAATAAAAACCATGAATCAATAAACCGACTAAGCCTTGAATCAGTGCGTCGAAGAAATTTATT
>Ga0256840_1001694_pt1 | contig 20304 bp, 23 predicted proteins | sample 355202metaG_FD_185969 | JGI IMG/M metagenome (GOLD analysis project Ga0256840, IMG submission 185969) | Hydrothermal vent microbial communities from Mid Atlantic Ridge, Atlantic Ocean - 355-202 | ecosystem: Environmental > Aquatic > Marine > Hydrothermal vents | place: Atlantic Ocean: Mid...
CATCATCGTAGTATGCTCCTATGCCTGAACAGCCTATGCCCAAATAGAGTGAAGCAACATAGAGTCGATGTCCTATGATACCTGCTTTTTGGTAGAGTGCCTGATAGTTCTTTGACTTAGATGTAAGAAAAAAAGCAACTGCTCCTTCTTAGGAAAGGCTATACTGTTCCAAAGAAAGATAGCCTGCTTGTTTAGCAAAGTCTCCGTGTTTGACATACTCACCATTTTTATACACCCCTAAAGGCATGTTTATCACACGGTTAAGTTCCATGTAAACAGATACATCCTCATCACAGTCTGAAGGGATAGGTTGATGTATAGCATCTCGTATGAAATTAAACTGCCCCTTTGTTATGGCTTCGGCATTAAATCCTCTTTGTGAACGTCTATTTAGTAGTGTATCTTGTAGTTTTGTCTTGTTGTACTCGAATATAGGTATTTCTTTTTGTACTTGACAGTCCACAGATACTAGTGTTTCCCTGTAAGCTTGCTCTATGAGTTCGTTTTTTTCAAAGCTTCCACTGGCGTCTACATAGGGTAATTCAAACTCAACTGCACTCACGCTAGACCCCTTTATAGCTTCTGCCATCACGGCTCCTGCTAAAAACCACTCTCGTTCTTCAAATCCAAACATACGGTTTAGTTTTTCTTTTTCTATAGTGTACACCATAGAAATAGACTGTTCTTTGAGTAAAGCTGCAGCTTCTATGCTTCCCAACAGATGCCCTGCGTCAAGTAGGCAGTATCTAAAGGCACGGTTTTTATCTTTCCATGATGACCTAAAGTAGACCGCTGAGACTAAAAAGAGATACCCTTGCATGACTGTGTCATAGCCAAAATATGGCTCCACCCCCTCAGCATCACTTATGCTATGTAAAAGCTTCAACGACGAGGTACTGACTTCAAAGTGATAGATACCATCTTCTCTTCCTTCTACACCACGAGCTTGAAAGTACAATTCATTGGGGTACAAGGCTCCTGCAGAAGGGTTAATCCGCAAGGATCGCTCTCCTCCTGAGTAGGTTTTTGTAGCAGAAAGCCCTGCGATATGATACAAAAAGTTGTCTTCTTCATTCTCTAAATCAATTTTTTGTTTTGTGTAGCTCTCTGGGTAATTTTTATAGGTACTTGGCTGCGTATCCCAGGAAAAATAGTTTGGGTTTGTTCTTACAGAGTTGTAAGAATGTTTTGTCATTGCATGGTACCAAAACATCAACATACCTCATCATGTTGAATGTGACTAGACATATGAACCTGCTGTTGAAGCAAACCCAGCGTTAACGTAACTTTTTGAGCTTTGTTAAAAAAGTGTCCTATCATATTAAGGCAGCAAAACATCAGGTTAGAATGCTTACATGTTGTACTTTCAAATGTTCCACTTTTTCGCATGCTTGCTTAAAGAGTACATACGCTCGTATGTCTTCCACACATAAATGTTTATGCCTATCATACGAAGCGATGACCTTTTGTGCTTTAGCTTCCAAGTTTTTTCTATTTCTCTTTATATGCTCAAACGTGATCGCCGCGTTGATGAGTCCTTTGGCTAAGTTCGCAAGAGGATTTTCACTTAGACGCAAAGGATGCCATGCTTCCTCCATCACTTCGTGGGCTTCAAAATATTCTTCTTCATCCAGTAGTTTTAGATACTCACGCAAGGCACCTTCTAGGTCTTCGTTCATTGTTAACATTATTGTACTGCCTCGTTTATTTTTTGTATGAGTTTTGTTATGTTTTGGTCATAAGCAAAACACATCGTGGTTTTACATGCAAGATACTCATCACTCTCTTGAACTGCACTTAAAAGAAACGGATACGCTACCCTATCAAGCTCATACTGAACCATAAGTAACTTATCTTTCTTGGCATGTATCACAATGTCACCTTTTTTTAGCCGTATATACGCATGGGCAAGCTTTGAAGCTGACGCTGCATTTTCATGAAGTACTGCCCCGTTTTTTTCTATGCTTTCTCTTGCTATTGCCTTATAGTGTGTCTTTTCGGTGAGTGTTGACAGACGCAGTAGGTTTTCCAACATGACTGAGAGTGCGGAAGTATAGTACCTGTCATCAAAGTCTGCATAAGCTTCTATGCCATCGTTACTTAAGTACCATCGTTTTGTTTTGGTATGTGAGTTGTCTCTGTAAAACTGCTTTATGGCATCTAGGGTCAGTGTTTCTGCTTCTTTTAGATACCTAGTATCATACGTTCGCTCATACGCCAAGATGAGTGCATCTACTAAAAAAGCATAGTCTTCAAGTAAAGCTTTTTGTTTGACCCCCTTGCCCAAAAGGGTTTGATGATACAAGACCCCCTCTTTTTTCATAAGTAACAACAATGCCTCTAACCTTTTTTGAGCTAATGCTAGATATGCATCAGCTATCTTAGCTGCGACAAAGAGTGCTTTTATCATCATAGCATTCCATGCAGTAATGATTTTTTTATCTATAAAAGGAAAGGGTCTTTTGGCACTTACTTCTTTTAAATACTTTTTGAGTTCATCTATACGCTTAGGTATAACATTGCCAACTATATGTGTATGAGACAAGTCACCATCTATGTTCCCGTCTTCTTCTATGCCCATATAGGCTAAGGCATCTTCTATCTCACTAGGCTTCCAACCTTTTTCTTTGAGTGCAGCTTTGACCTCTATGTATTCATAGATGAAATACCCACCCTCTTCGCCATTTGAGTCCGCATCTGAAGCAGCGAAGTACACACCCTCTTTACTATAGCCTTTTTCCATTTGAGCGATGCTTTCATCCACTACTTTTTTATAGAGACTGTCTCCTGTCATCTGGTATGCTTTTGCATAAACGGCTATGAGTTCAGCATTGGTATAGAGCATCTTTTCAAAATGTGGCAACTGCCATTGGTAGTCGGTGGTATATCTAAAAAATCCTCCACCTATCTGGTCATAGATACCTCCCCTTGCCATCTGTGTGAGCGTGTGAAGAGCCATTTTAAGTGCTTGTTTGTTTCCATTTAGCTTGTAGATATCCAGAAGAAGTTCTATCTTGCTGGCTTCTGGAAACTTAGGTCGCGAAGAAAACCCTCCATTTTTTGCATCATACTCTTTTGCGATGTCTAAGACAATACGTTCAAGTATCTTAGTATTTTTCTTTTCATTCAATGCTTTTTGAGGTGATATCTTAGCATGGCGTGCGAGTACCTCATCAAATGTTTTATTCTCTTTTTGTAAACGTACAAACGCAGGAAGTAACACTTCTAAACCTTTAGAGCCATACCCTGCCTCTTTTGGTATATATGTCCCTAGAAAAAACACCTCTTTTTTAGGAGACATAAATACAGACAGTGGCCAACCACCTCTTTTGCCATGCACTTTCATGTAAAGAGCTTGATATTTTTTATCTATCTGAGGGTACTCTTCACGGTCAACCTTTATAGAAACAAAATCTTCATTAAGTACCTTAGCTATGTCTACATCTGTAAAGCTCTCCTCTTCCATCACATGACACCAATGACAGGTGCTATACCCTATAGAAAGAAAGATAAGTTTATTTTCATTTTTGGCTTTTTCAAAAGCTTCGTCTCCCCAAGGGTACCAGTTGACAGGGTTGCGTGAATGTTGTTGGAGGTATGGAGAATGTTCTTTTACAAGGGCATTACTATAATTGTGTTCGGCATATAAAAAAATACTTAGCACATAAAATAAAAATAACTTTCGCACATCATTCCTTTTTGCTATAATTATTCTAATATACCATAAAGTGAAGAGATGACCAAACAAGAAAAACAAACTATCAAAGAAAAAATAGAACATGACATCCTACAACTCATAACACAGATACATACACTTGAAGAAAAAGTAAAACCCATCTCCCCAGACTGTGGGCTTGGACGTCTTACACGGCTAGAAGCCATGGGCGAGCAAGATGTTAACAACAAAGTACTCGATGAGTCCTGTCTAAGGCTTACACGCTTAAACAATGCCTTGCAACGCATAGACAAGCCCATGTTTGGTATCTGTATAGAATGTGAGGAGAGCATAGGCGTGGGACGTATGTCGGTACGTCCTGAGAGTGTAAAGTGTGTAAATTGTGCGAATTAAAGTGATTCTATATTACCCACCACTTTACCCACAATAGTCACTTCTTCAGGACTTATGGCTTGAGGAGGATACATACTGTTGTCTGAGATGAGTTCTATCATACCGTCTGCACGTTGTTGTATACGTTTGATGAAAAGCCCTCCCGTAGTTGAAGCGATGAAAATACCATTTTTAGCAATGTTCGTCTGCGTTCTGTCTACAAAAACGATACTTCCGTCTTGAAGGGTAGGCTCCATGGACTCGCCATCTACGTGGATGGCTTCTAGTTCTGTGTTGCCCATGCCTACCATGTTGTGCATGATTTTTTCGTCGATGCTGATGCTTTCAAAGTTTTCATCAAAAACATCTGCCCCACCTCCTGCAGAGGCACGAAGTTCTGCAAAGTATCGTACTTGGAAAAACTTTTCTGTCTCCTCTTTTAGCATATCTACTGCCTGATCAAAAAAGAGCCAATTCACCGATATCTTTTTAATAGCACAAAACTCAAGTATCTCTTCATAAGGGATAGAATTTCGTTTTTTCATAGAAGCAAATGTACCTTGAGGTATATTTAAGGCTTCAGCCACATCTTTATCAAATACTTTCTTTGAAATGGCACTTTGAGAAAGCACATCTTTTAACTTATCGACAATTTCACCTAAATTCATCATTTTAACTCCTTTAATGTATATATATAGGTAATAATATACTAAATATTCTTAAAAATATGTCAATTTGCAATATTTTTAATACTTTTTCTTATTTTTATGTATTATTTGACATATTATTACATAAAAGGATATACAATGAGTTATTCACAAGACAAAGAGTTATTAAGTTATGCAATTAAAATGGGATGTAAAACAGCAGCAGAGTTTGCGATGTTTCTAAAAGCAAGAGCGTCTATTTTAGCTTTATAATATATCGTAGGGGTAGATTCCATATCTACCCTCATGGTTATTTACCCAAAAAGTAAAACAGTCACTTCATCACCCACTTCTTTAGAGCTATCCTCTTCAGAAGTGACCAATAGAGCTACAGACCCAAGCATGTTAGTAAGTATGGCTGAGGAGCCTACTTTTTTGCCTTTAAAGTCTACATAGTATTCACCTTGAAGCAAAGAAACATTACACGCAGTAAACTCTGCCTTTTTGGCACGTTTTATAAAGGGTTCTTTGAGCTTAGCTTTAACGCTTTGCATGCTAGAAATACCGTGCTGTAACTTTTCTATGAGTGGTACAAGGTACAGTAGTGCCGTCACAGTAGATGAGTATGCAAAACCTGGTAACCCTATGATAAACTTGTCATCTTTGCGTGCTACCATGATGTGTTGTCCAGGTTTCACACGAACACCTTTAAAGACGACCTCACAGTCAAGTTCATAAATCACATCTTTTACAAAGTCAAAGTCCCCCACAGACACACCACCCGTGGTCACTACAATGTCAGACTTTTTTAAAGCCTCAGAGATTTCTTTGGTGATAGTCTCTTTGTCATCTTTTATGCACCCAAGTTGTAAAGCTCTGCCATCATACTTTTTTACAATGGCTTCTAGTATATAGTTATTTGATGAGCGTATTTGAGCGTCATTGGTTTGTTCTTCTCCCAACTCAAGTAACTCAGACCCCGTAGAGATGATAGCTACTATTGGCTTTTCATACACCTCTATATTGGCAACGTTTAAAGATGCCATCACCCCTATCTGAGGAAAGTCTATCTTAGTGCCTTTGGCAATGAGCAACTGCCCTTTGGCATAGTTTTCTCCTGGTTCACGTACAGAAAAACCTTGAGGTACTTCTGTTTTGATAACTATCTCATCTCCGACTACTTCTACGTTTTCTATGGGTATGAGCGTATCTGCTCCATGAGGCATAAGTGAACCTGTAAAGGTCTTGATGCACGTCCCGCCTATGACTTCTTCTTTTAATGCAGAACCAGCAGGGTTTATACTTGCAATCTTTAATCTACCTAATGTCATATCTTCATGTATGATGGTGTATCCATCCATAGCTGACGTTGGGAACTCTGGAGAGTTATGGTCTGCAACGATGTCCTCTGCTAACACATAGCCTTGTGCTTCCATGAGAGGTAGATTTTTTGTTTTATAGTTGTTTATTTCAAGATTACTTACTATCTCTATTGATTCATCAAAATGTATCATTTAAAAAAGTTCCTTTTGTCCGTAGGGGGCGATTGCCATCGCACCACTAATTCATCAGTTCAACATAAATGGTGCGATAGCAATCGCCCCCTACCATTATGCAAGCAGTCCCGCACCATCCATGGCTGTACTTCTATCCACTGCGTAGATACGTTCACCATTTCTAACATCATACTTCCATATGGGAGCATTGGCTTTAAAGTCTTCTACAAACGCGTCTATAAGCTCTAGTGCTACCCTACGTTTAGGTGAAAATACTGCGGAGATGTATGACGAAGTATGCACAGGCACATCCCCTTTGGCATGTGCCATCTTCACTACAGCACCTAAAGCCTTGGCTTTTTCTTGCCATGCATCAAACCATGCTTGTAACACAGGCTCGTAAATGTCAAAACTCAACGCTTCTATGTCATCCTCGGCACGTATGGTTCCCACAAAAGGGATGTACGCACCATAGTTTGACGCTGCTTGTTCATCTAGCCATCGACCAAAAATCTCTTTGGTGTCTAGTGGACCACTGTAGAGTTCCACTACTTAGCCTCCACACACTGGAGGGAGTATAGAGACTCTATCCCCATCTTTTAGTACTGTGCTAAGGTCATTTACCATGGTGTCGTTGAGTGCTACAGCACATTTGTCTAGCCACTGAGTGAGTGAGCTGTCTTCTTTTAGCTTCGCTGAAACATCTTCAAGTGTTGCTGCTTCCATCTCTACAGGGGCTTTGCCTATAGGACCTAAAAATTCTACTTTTATCATGAAAAATCCTCTGCATTTTTTGGGTTTTATCTTAACGCGATTATAAATCTACTTTGGTATAATCGTGCTTAAAAAAGGGCTTGTATGCTATTTGGAAGTATCTCCTATCTAAACCTCTTGCCCTTCCAAGTCTTCCTAAAACGCTACATCTCGAACAATGCAGCCAAAATGACCTTTCGCAATAAGCGTGCTGTACCCTCAGCCATCAACAAGGCTTTTAAACGTAAGTCCATTCACGCGGCGTTCATCTCTTCTGTGGAGTCACACCACTGTAAATGCACTGACTTAGGCATAGTAGCCCATAAAAAAGTCTACTCTGTTTTACTACTCAAAGGCAAAAACCAAACAGACCCAGCCTCTGCCACCTCCAATCAACTCGCCCGTGTCTTAAACCTACAAGGACAAGTCCTCATAGGTGACGCAGCCCTCAAACACTACCTAGACGGAGGAGAAGGCATAGACCTAGCCGAGGCATGGCACGACAAAACTGGTTTGCCTTTTGTGTTTGCCAGACTCTGCTACAACAAGCATGGGCAAAGTGTGAGAAAGATAGCTAAATCCTTTTCAAGAACAAAGACAAAAATACCCCAATACATTTTAAAACATGAAGCGAAAAAAAGAGGCATCAGCCCTAAGCAACTGACTTGGTATTTGGAGCATATTCATTATGAGATGGATTGGAAAGCGAAGCAGTCGTTGAAGCTATTTTTTAAAAAATAATCACTTATATGTCTCTTCACTTAATTTGCATATACTTCATCTGCAAAATATAATAAAAATATGTCAATATGCCATATTTTCAACTCCATTACAAAAAATACTCTATATTTCACTTGCACTCTTAAAGAGTGGTGTTTCTTTCTCTGATGACTATCGTTTATGATAGGGTGTAGTTTTAGTTTATTGCTTGAGCTGGGATATAGTGGGTAAATCATCAGGAGGTACATTATGGAAATTTTAATTTCTGTACTCGGTCTTGTGGTAAGTATAATTGGATTGTATTTCGGTTATGTGAGCTATAAGAACGCAAAGAACACCGACTGCTAAGCAGTTGTACCATTAAGGATAGAAAGAAATCACCAGTTTCTTTCTATTCGGTGCACTCTTACTAAAATTATACAAGCCTAAACTTATAAAAAAATAAAATTACACTACAGAAAACCTCTCCTTCTTGATTCAAATAATCATCGTACATATCCCTCTTTTATTGAAGCTTGATACTTCCTTTTCTAGCACAGTATCACCCCTCTACTAACACCTCTAAAAACGCCTCTCCATACCTTTCAAACTTCACTTCACCTATGCCGTGAACGGCTAGCATTTCTTCTTTGGTTTGTGGTACTTTTGAAGACAAGTCTTTAAGGGTTTTGTCTGAAAATACTATGTACGGAGGGATGCCTTTTCTTGAGGCTATCTCCGTACGCAATGCTCTTAGTTTGTCGTACATCTCTACGTCGTAGTCATCAAAGTAAGAGACTTTCTTTTTAGCTTCTACTTTTTGCACCGTGAGACGTTCTTTTTTGAGGTCTATAGTGTGAGCACCCTTAATGACCTCTGCACCAAACTCTGTGAGCTTGTAAACCTTGAACTCTCCTATGGCAACAGCTCCTAGCTCTAAAAGTTTGTCTCCTATGGTGAGCCATTGGTTTTTACTGTACTCATTGCCTATGCCATAGACTGAGAGTGCATCGTGCCCATTTTGTAGTAGGCGTTGTTCTTTGCTTCCTTTGAGTACGTCTACGATGTAGTGCAGTCCAAAACTCTGCTCTGTACGTAAGATAGCTGAGAGCATCATGCGTGAGGCTGTGGTGATGTCAACTTTTTCAGACTCTGGAGCCGTACAGTTGTCACATTTTGTGCCACAGTTTTCTATGCGGTCGTCAAAGTAGGCTGCAACACTCTGGTGTCTACAGTTTTCTGAGTTTGCGAAACGTACCATGGCATCTAGCTTGTTAAAGGCATGTTCGCGGTAAGGGGTGTCTGGCAGGTCTTCTATAAACATCTTTTGCTGTACGATGTCTGCTGCGGAGTAGAGCAACAGTGTCTCAGACTCTACGCCGTCACGCCCTGCACGCCCTATCTCTTGATAAAAATTTTCTATGGTTTTAGGTAGGGTCATGTGTACAACAAAACGAATGTTAGACTTGTCTATTCCCATACCAAAGGCGATGGTTGCTACAACTATCTGCACGCGGTCGGCTACAAAGTCTGCGTAGGTAGCGTTTTTTTGCTCTGCGGGGAGTCCTGCATGGTAGGCTTTAGCCTCCACACCTTTTCCTTGTAAAAAAGTAGCAATGTTCTCTGTGGATTTACGTGAAAGTGTGTAGATGATGCCTGCCTCGTCTGTGTGCAGTTTTAAAAACTCTAAGAGTTGTTGACGTCCATCTTTTATGCGGTGTCGTGCGTGTATGGTTAGGTTTTCACGAAAAAGTGAACCCCGTACACGCATAGGTGTTTGTAACCCTAAGTTTGCGGCAATGTCTTGCTCTACTGCGTTGGTAGCAGTTGCCGTAAATGCGGCTATGGGTGTGGTAGAAAACTGCTCTTTAAGTAGGCTCAAACGTCTGTAGTTTTCTCTAAACTCATGCCCCCACTCAGAGACACAGTGTGCTTCGTCTATGACAAAAAAGTTTATGGGGAGTTGGTGTAGAAGGTTTAAAAAATAGGCATTTGTCAGACGTTCAGGGGCTACGTAGAGTAGTTTTATCTCACCAGAACGTAACTGCTGTTCTATGGCTTGGCTCTCTTCAAGTGTTTGCATGGAGCTTAACATGGCAGCTGAGATGTCGTTGTTTCGTAGAGCCACTACTTGGTCGTGCATAAGTGCTAACAAGGGAGAGACAACTACCGTGATGCCCTCCATGAGCAAAGAAGGGAGCTGATAACACAGTGACTTGCCTCCACCTGTAGGAAGTATCATCAATACGTCTTCTTTGTTGAGTATGGCATCGACCACCTCTTCTTGCAAAGGGCGAAAAGCATCATGTCCGAAATAGTGTTTGAGGGTTTCTTTTTTATTCATGATGCAAGTGTAGCGTGAAAACCAAGAAAAGAAGAAAAATATGTCATATTGACATATTTTTTAGCTCACAGCTAAAGAATGTGGCACTATCCACACTTGCACTATTGACATATTTTTCTTCTAAATACTTCTAACTAAATTTATACCCCACGCCCCATACAGGGTGAAAGTAGTTTTGTTCATTTTGTGGGTCTATTTTGTTTTTAAGTCTGTTGATGGCGACGTTTACTGCGTTGTCATTGACACCTTCGCCATCACTACCCCATACCTCATCACGTAAGAAGTCTCGAGTAAGGTCTTTGTCTATGTGTTTCATGAAGGTGTAGAGCAACATAAATTCTAGCTTGGTAAGAGACACAGACCTAGCACCTACATAGAGGTCTTTTTTGTTTAAGTCAATGGTGAGTTCTTTGTGTTTTAGTCTGTTTTGTTTTTGTAAAGCACCTGAGCGTTTGAGTAGTGCCTTTACACGAAGTGTCAACTCTTTAGGAGAAAAAGGTTTAGACATATAGTCATCGCCACCAGCATCAAAGCCTTCCTCAAGTTCTTCTTCATTGTCTTTAGCTGTGAGGAAGATAACAGGCACGTCATAGCCCACTTCTCTAAGATATGCTACAAACTCAGAGCCCTCCATACCAGGTAAATTTCTATCTACAAGCATCAAAGCTGGTGTCTCTTCTTCTAGGAACTGCTCGACGTTTTGAGTAGACATAAACCCCGTTACCGCGTACCCCTCTTTACCAAGGTGATACTCTATGAGTTCCAATATATCTTCTTCGTCTTCAATGACGACTATTTCAATCTCTTTTTGCATAACAAAGATTATAACACAAGCCTGCACAATCTTTGAATAATATGCTATGATACTTAAAAAATTTAAAAGGCATATCGCTCATGAAGTATCTCTTCTTTTTCATTGCATCTGTTTCACTTTTTTACAATGGGGTACTCTTTTATGTAGAGATGCATATAGATCAAAAAGATCACAGTAAGGTCTACAATGACTCTCACATAACATGGTCAGCACGTGGCATTTATGACTCTTATGCTACGCAAAACAGTATCGACTCTTTTAAAAAAGCATTTGATGCGGGGTACATGGGTGCGGAGGTAGACTGTTATTATGATGAGTATCTCGATAAGTTTATCGTCTCACATGACAGAAAAAAAGTAAAAGATAAAAAGCAGTATCACTATAATCTCAAACAAGGTAAACTGCTTACACTTGAAAAACTTTTTACTACACTAGGTAAAAATCACTACTTTTGGATTGACTATAAAAATCTTGACAGGCTCCACACAAAAGAGACACTTCAAGCTATCAAGCGTCTTAATAAAATCACAAACATATACCATCTAAAAGAGAGGATTTATTTAGAGGGTTCAACACCAAATCATTTGCAATATTATTCAGATGCGGGATACAAAACGCTCTTTGCCTTTGGTCCTTTACCTAATAATCATATCTTTTCATCTATCTCATCCAATATCTACAAAATAGTATATTATTTTTATGACCTCAGTGCCATTGCTATCCAGTATGGCTCAATTGAAAACCCTAAATATGGAGAAGATTCTCAAAGAAATCTCAAAGGTATTCCCACTTTCCTATTTCATGTACCTAACGATACTGCTCTACTTAAAAAATTGACAAAAAACAAAGACATACGTGTACTTCTTGTCGGAAGAGACCTAAGTATCAACAGAACAGATATTTTAAAAAAGTTGCAAAATAACTTCTAAAGTTTACCGCCCATACGAGCAAATATGATACGCTGTGCTATGGAGTCTAGTCTATCTATAATCTTAAGGTTTTTACGGATGTACTTGAGTAGATTAAAGTACTCTTCTGCTAATCCGTCTGCACCACATATCTTTTGGATGACCTCTTTTTCAAGGAGGGTGTAGATGTCGTCTGTTTTTGAGTATTCTACATCTATTTTAGATGCAAGGTTTTTTATCTTGTCGTTGTCATCAAAGGTTTCAAACATTGCAAGTGTGTATTCAAAAGCATTTACTGTACACTTGTTAATGACCAGTGAACTTTGAATTAACTCAATAATCGTTGCATTGTCTTCAAGTAACATGCCTTGCATATTTTTCAGATAATTGTTGATGTTCCCTCTTACTCTGTTCATCGCAGATGTGATTTTGAGGTAAGAGACCATCTCTCTTAAATCTCTTGCTTCTGGTGTAAACTTTGCAAAGATGAGTACGATGTCATTGTCTATCTTCTCTGTGGTTTTAGAGATTTCTTTCAGGTTTTTACGTGCCTCTTCTAAGGCTTGTGCATCTTTAGCTTTCAATGCATTGAGTCCCGCCATGTTTGCTATAGACAGCCCTTTAAGCACCTCTAAAACACTGTCTCTAACCGAATGTCTTGCTTCACTATATCCTGTTAACATTATCCAAATCTCCCTGTTATATAATCTTCCGTCAACTTCTGTGTAGGGTTTAAGAAGATTTTATCTGTTTTGTCAAACTCTGCTAAGTCACCTAAGTACATAAATGCTGTGTAGTCACTAAGCCTTGAGGCTTGCTGCATGTTATGTGTTACGATGACTACTGAGATGTCTTTTTTAAGTTCGCTTATCAACTCTTCTATCGCCCCTGTAGATATAGGGTCAAGAGCAGAAGTAGGTTCATCAAAAAGAAGTACTCTAGGTTTAAGTGCAACAGCCCTTGCGATGCAAAGTCGTTGCTGTTGTCCACCAGATAAACCTAATGCTGACTCTTTAAGTCTATCTTTTGTCTCATCCCAAATGGCAGCACCCTTGAGGGCTTTTTCTACTCTATCTTGAAGTTCACTTTTGTTTTTAAGTCCTGAGAGTTTTAACCCATACGCAACGTTATCGAAGATACTCATAGGAAAAGGGGTAGGCTTTTGAAATATCATCCCTACTTCTTGACGTAAGTTTATGAAGTCATTTTCTTTTTTGAGTTCTAAAATGTCTTGCTTTGTTCCATCTGCTCTATAGAGATTTATCTTCCCCTCATAGCTGTTACCTGGGTAGAGGTCATGTATGCGATTCATGGCTCTAAGCAGTGTAGATTTACCACAACCACTAGGACCTATCATCGCTGTAATTTTATTTTCCTCTATAGGTAAATTTATGTTATTTAGTGAAGGCTTTGGAGCCCCTGCATAGGTAAAGGTAAAGTCTTTGAGTTCCATTACCAACTTGTCTTTATTCATCTTTGTATTCCTTTACTTTTTTGTTCTTATGGCAAATCGACCGATAAGATTGATACACAGTACAATCGCTGTCAATATAAATGACGCTGCCCAAGCAAGCTCTCTACTCTCTGAGTCTGGATAAGTAGCAAGGTTGTAGATGCTTACCGTAAGAGAGGGAAACTGTCCAGATAAATCCATAGTAAAAAACTGGTTATTTGCAGACGTAAACAGTAGTGGTGCTGTCTCCCCGATGATACGAGCAAAAGAAAGTAATACCCCTGTGGTGATACCCACTTTGGCAGCACGTACTACTATTTGCAAGACTATTTTATGTTTGGAGCCACCTAGTGCCATACCTGCTTCTCTTAACTCTGTAGGCACAAGAGCTAACATGTTGTCCGTGGTAGAAATGATGATAGGTATCATCATAATAGCAAGTGCTACAGAACCTGCCCAGCCATTATAACCGCCAAAAGGGTCTACTAAAATTGCATACACAAAGACCCCTATGACGATAGAAGGTGCTGACATCATCACATCACTTAAGTTACGGATGACCGCTGCTCTCTTTGAACCATGTCCGTATTCCCGTAAATAAATACCTGCCATCATACCTATAGGTACAGCAACCACTGTAGCCATAATCGCCATAGTGAACTGACCGACTATAAGGTTACGGATACCCCCTTCTACAAGGTCATTGGTAAAAGTACTCCATTGAATACTGGTTATCCCTTTGTAAGAAAGTGTTGCCAGTATCCAAAACAGAAAACTTATGCCTATAACTGCTGAGAGTGTTGAGAGTATCAAAATAATTTTATTGAGTAATAGTCTGTTCATTATTTAGCCTTTTTCATGAGTGGACTTCTTCCTAAAAAATAAAACTTTGCCACAGTGATAATGGCAAAACTCACTACAAACAAGATGAGAGCCAAGAAGTACATAGAACTCATCTCCAAGTCTTCTGCTTCTGCAAAGTTGTTTGCCAAAAGTACTGGTATGGAAGTAGTAGGGTCTGTGACTTTACCCACCGTAGTCATCACCGAACCTATGAGGAATGCCACAGCCATCGTTTCACCTAAAGCCCTACCAAGAGCTAAGATAATAGCACCTATAATGCCCCCTTTAGAGTAAGGCATAATGATATCTTTAATCACCTCAAATTTCGTAGCCCCCATAGCATAAGCTGACTCCTTAAGTACTGGAGGCGTAGTGTTCATAGCATCTCTAGTGATGGCTGCCATAAAAGGGATAATCATAATAGCTAGTACGATACCTGCTGTGAAAAGTCCTACCCCATTACCCCCAAATACCGACTGGACAATAGGGGCAAAATAAAACAATCCCCACATACCGTAGATGATACTAGGAATGGCTGCAAGTAACTCAATAGCAATAGAAACAGGTTTGGCAATGTTTTGAGAAGCAATCTCTGTTAAGAAAATAGCAATGCCCATAGCCAAAGGCGTGGCTATAAGCATAGCAATAATCGTACTGAGTAGCGTACCAATGATAGGCACATACCCACCAAAGATACCTCCCTCGTCATCTTCTCCCGGTTCCCAGTCTTCTGTCCATAAAAAATCAAAACCAAAGGTATGAAGAGACTCTTGAGCATACGTAAAGAGTATAGAGAAGATGCCTATGAGTAAGAAGAAAGAAAGTGTTGCTGAGAAAAATGAAAAGTTTCTAAAAAGTGTGCCGCCCATGTCTTTTATGCCTTTATTATAATGTACGCGATTGTAATAAAAAGTGGTAACATTTTGGTAACCAATAACAAAAGTGAAAATTACAAAGAGAAATTGTTAGTGGCTACTAAAATGGTACCACATGCACCCAAAAGGTGCAATAAGTGGTGTGTATTCAAGGAGAGGGGAAAGACTATTTAATCTTTTTTGCTTCCCAGTATGCTCTGATGGCATCTTTTGTTGAAGTAGGAAGAGGTACATAACCAAGCTCTGCTGCTGCTTTGTCTCCGTTAGCGTATGCCCATTCCATAAATGCTGTTACTTGTTTATTGGTTTCCATTTTTTCTTCTGGAAGCAAGATAAACGTTGCCGCAACGATAGGGTAAGAAGTAGCTCCTGCTGGGTCACCTATGACTGCATAGAAGTCATTGTCTGCTGTCCATGAAGCATATTTTGCTGCATCTTGGAAAGATTTTACCGTTGGGTTAATGAAGTGACCTTCTTTGTTTTCCACTTGTGCTGCTGGAAGACCCAATTTAATTTTATAAGAGTACTCAATGTATCCTATAGAGTTTTTGATTTGTTGGATGTTAGCTGATACACCCGAGTTTGATTTACCTGCAATCACTTTTGCTGCTGGCCATTTTGGTTTTTTACTTACTTTTACATCTGGATTGATTTTGTTCAAGAAGTATGTAAAGTTAAATGTTGTACCAGATTTGTCTGCTCTTACACACGTTGTGATAGCTGCGTGAGGCAGCTTTAAACTTTCGTTTCCTTTAACTATAACTGCGTCATCCCAGTGAGTTGCTTTACCAGAGAAGATAGCATCAACTGCTGCACGGCTAAGTTTAAGTTCACCATCTTTTACACCATCAATGTTGTATGCAAGTACGATAGACCCAACTACTGAAGGGAACATGTATAGTTTAGCATCTCTAAGTTTTTTTGGTTTAAGTGGTTTATCTGACCCTGCAAAGTCTACCATTCTTTTTTTGATAGATTTGATACCATCACCTGAACCTGTTGGTGTGTAGTTTACTTTTTTGCCTGTAGCTTTAAAGTATTCTGCTGTCCATGCTTTATATACTGGACCAGGAAATGATGCTCCTCTACCTTTAAGCTCGTCTGCTTGTACTGCTGTTAATGCGACTGAAGCAACGACTGCTGCTGTTACAAGTTTTTTAAATGTCATGTTGTTTTTCCTTTGAGAAAAGTGTGATATCCATTTGGATTGAGTGAAGTATAAAATAACTTGGAAACATTTTGGTTACAGTAAACCCAAATTATGCAATAGAATTGCCAAAATTAGCGATAGTGCTTGTGCTGTGGGTGTTTGCAAAGAATTTGAGTTTAACCCAAAGGTTAGTCGATGATTATTTGTAAATGCCCACGGTGCAATGACTTTTGCTAGTTTGGTGATTTCTATTGCATATTTTGAGTTAAAATATAACGCTTTCTTTTACTCTTTTTCATACGTTCTAAATCAACCAAGATAAACCCATCTATGCAATAGTTAAAGTTTTTATCATAACCAAAATCCATAAAACTAACCCCACCCTCTTCACAGACTTCGGCATATTGTTTGTAGAGTGTTGGTATCGTGTAACCCATATAAGAGAGTTCTTCTTTAAGCCTACGTTGGTCTCCACGATAATCTGTACCTGTAAATACCTCTTGACAGTAGTTTTTCATCTCTTTTGTCAGTTTATACCGTGCCTTATGCTTAACAAGTCTCTCTTTGGGAGGAAAATAAATTGTATAAAAATAAATGAGAAGTGCCTTTGCCTGTGCGGTAAAGCTATCACTAAGACTTACTGGTCCAAACAGATAACGTATATTTGGACGTGTCCTCACATACGCTCCTATACCTTGCCACAAATAATCAAGTGCTCTAGAGTTCCAGTATTTTGGCTGTACAAAACTTCTACCTAGCTCTAAACCCTGATTAAAATATGGTTCAAACGCTTCTTGGTACTTAAAAAGTGTACTGGTATAGAGTCCCTCTACCCCAAAATCTTCAACAATCTCTCTACAGTCTCCTATACGGTATGCTCCCGCTATTTCTAAATTTTCATCATCCCAGATAACAAGATGTTTATAGTAAAAATCATAGCTGTCTATATCACGTTTTTCTCCAGAGCCTTCACCTATATGCCTAAAACTGATTTCTCTTAGACGTCCTATCTCTTTAATCACCGCATTTTCAACCACACTCTCATAAAGTATGATTTGTTTTCCATCATTTGTACTTCCTAAAAGCTCACCCTCTTTTAGTTTAGACTTTATGTCTATGGGTGCTTCTGCCAAAGAGATACCCTTTTCGACTTTTAGTATCGTTTTTTTACCTTTAGCCACCCTGTAAAAATGTCTTCTTATGAGCTTCACTACCTCTTTATGTGAAAGGTTCGGCATACTATAGCCTTCGTAAGGTATGGCATTGCCTACGGTAAAGCCTATCTCTTTTCCTTTGGCTTTGAACATTTCATGCGGTAAAGTCGCTGTGGCAAATCCTCTATTAAGCATCGATAACATATAAAAACTTTTAGAATTTTTTGCATCAATATATATGGGTAAGATAGGGGACTGAGTCTTAGAGGCTATCTTGTAAAATCCTGTTTTCCAAGCCGTATCTCTCACACCATTTGGTCTTGCACGGCTCACTTCACCTGAAGGAAAAATAATCACTGCTTCTTCATTATCTAATGCAGTGTAAATACCATCTAGTGTTGCCTTGGTTGTTTTGCCTGTTACATTGTCCACAGGTATCACTAACTCTTGTAGATTTTCAAACTGTCCTAAAAATGCATTGGCAACTATCTTGATATCTCTACGCACCTCTTTTAAAAGGTGGATAAGTGCCATAGCATCCAATGCTCCTAGAGGATGGTTGGCTATGATAACCACACGTCCATAAGAAGGAATGTTTTGCATTTCATTTTTGTGAATATGTATAGCTACATCAAAATAGTCTACTACTGCTTCTACAAAAGAAAAAGTATCTTTATGGGCATTGTCTTCTAAAAAAGTATTGATTTGCCTCTCATGAAAAAGTTTTTTCATGCCTGAGAAGAGTAATTTCTTTGCTAACGCAGGATAATGTTCTACCCTAGGATAATGGTGAATTAGATAGTTTTCTACGCTAAGCTGTTGCATTAGGCTATCCTGTAAATATCGTTTATCTCACGTACCAAGTGTTCTTTAACTGCTTTGGCTTTTTTATGTGCTGCAAAAAGTTCTTCTACCAATTCCCACTCTTCATAGATAATCTCAAAGGCTTCTTCTGTAGAGATGGCAAACTCTTTGCCTAACCTTTTGGCTAATTTTTCTAACTTTTTCTCAGATATTGTCATCAACTCTTGCATACATACACTCCATTATTCAAATAGCCAAGTATAAATAAAAATGATAACAATTTGAAAACAATTTAAACTTATGCACTTTTATTATCTATAAATCGTACCCTTACCTTCTCTAAAGATTTATCAAAAGCAGGTATCGACTCTTTTAACAAAAGCTTTTCTCTCTTATCTATGTCATGTCCTAGTTTTTTTTCAAAAGAAGCTAATTTTATTCTTTTATACAAATCCAAAATCTTTTGATTGGTCAGCCCTCCTAAGAAATTTCTTAGAAGTAAAAGTTTTTTATATCGTATCTCTTTCATTTTTAATCCACTATCTTCTAATGCTCTCAAAGCTTTTTTGTACGTGCTACTATCTATCAATTCCCTATCAAAATCTTGATTGATAAAATAGTCTACTACTGTTGTAAAATAATGCCTAAAAGGTTTTTTAATATTTTGTACTTTTTTAGAACCCCATAAATATTTTGCTGCAATCTGGTGAAAATCTTTTCTTAACTGCTCTATCTCTTGAGAGCAAGGCACAAGTAAACCATGACTATCCAACATAAAATTTCTATGAAATGCCATTGAGATACTATTCATCACATTTTGGAACTCTGTTTTGGCATGGCTTTCTTGATTGAGTAGGCTTATCAGTAACTCTTTTATGGTCATTTTATCTATGTGTTTTTCACTTTCAAAATGTTTCACATATATCCTACATACTTTACGTAACTCTTTGACCCGTACATCAGATGTTATGCCTCGAAGCAGTATCTCTTTTAACTTTTGCTTAGAGTAAATGTTTAGTGCATCTATGATATCGGTCACTCGGTAACGGTTTTCATCTGCTATATCCATAGCTTGACATAGTATCGTCTTACTGGTGCTATTACACACTTCTATACCTTTTGTTTTTAGGTACTGTTCTTCTATGCTTATCGCCTCACTTAAATAATCTTTCATATACATATACTCAGGGTACTCTCTTAACTCTTTTCTACGTTTTACTAAAGAAGCAAAAGCATAATGCTTGATGTCCTTTGGAAGCATGTCAAATAAAGCATATTTTTCTATCCGCCTAAAGTTATTGAGGTTTGCATTAAAGCGTATAGAAGTTGAGTAAGATTTACTCGCCTCTCTTAATACCTTGTCCAAAATCATCTCACCATCATGACTAAAAGCGGTATGTCCTATGTCATGTACCATCCCGATGATTTTAGCTATGTGAAAAAAGTTAAGGTTCACGTCGTCTCCAAGTTGCCTACTTACATGACTTAAGACATACTCTGTACCTAGTCCCACTTCAACAGAATGGCTATATCTATTGCGTATGCTGTCTTTTGTTTTTTTAGAAAGGTACATCGGAATGTCCTTCATACGTACAAAAATCTTATGACCCACAATGCGCATTTCACACTCTTCTATGATACTTTTATCTACTGCTTCTATCTCATGCTCCTTTAAACTTTTGAGAGAGAAAGTAAATTGTCATACCAAACTTCTGTACTAAGTCCCTCACTTTCTTCTATCTCTACATTTAGCCCTCTACCTGAGAGGTCACTTTTCACGATATATTTCATAGGTATTTTTAATATCTTTACACAATACTCTTGTGCATACTGCGAATGAGAAAATCCTCTCAAACACCAGGCACTGTCTATTTCCATAATAGGGATAAGTAGTTTTTTATTCATTTATCGTCCTTCGTATAGGACTAGCATATAATTATTTGGTTACAAAAGGGTTTCAAGGGGGTACAGAAAAAAAAGGGAGGAAGAAGAGCTATGAAAAAGAAGTGAGTGTCCCTACTTCTTTTTCATAGATATTAACGTATTATGCTACTTTTTTGATTGCTTTTTTAGCAACTTTTTTTGCAACTTTTTTCTTAGTTGGAGCTTTTTTCAATACAACTTTTGTCACTTGTTTAGCAACAGACTTAGTGTTTTTCTTTTTAATCACTTTTTTCGCTACTGCTTTTTTAGTTGCTTTTGCAACAACACTTTTTACTACTTTTTTCTTAAGTACTTTTTTCTTAGATACTTTTTTGCTAGGTGCTTTCTTTTTGCTTACTGGTTTTTTAACTACTTTTGCCATGGTGACATCCT
>Ga0256840_1001695_pt1 | contig 20304 bp, 14 predicted proteins | sample 355202metaG_FD_185969 | JGI IMG/M metagenome (GOLD analysis project Ga0256840, IMG submission 185969) | Hydrothermal vent microbial communities from Mid Atlantic Ridge, Atlantic Ocean - 355-202 | ecosystem: Environmental > Aquatic > Marine > Hydrothermal vents | place: Atlantic Ocean: Mid...
CTCATTCTTGATTTCTACACCGATTACCGGCATTGACTCTATCTTCGCTACTTATGGAATGTTTGGTTGGATTTTTACTATATATAGAGTCATAACTTCTATGATCATCTCTATAGCAGCCGGAATCATCTCCAATATATATGTAAAAGATGATGTTAAAGAGGTTATAACAGAGGAGAGTTGTAATGGAAGTAGCTGCTGTTCATCTAGCTGTTCGGAAGAAAAAGAGATAAAAAAGAAAATATCTTTAAAAAACATTCTTAGATACTCTTTTGTTACTCTTTTGGAAGATATTGCCAAGCCTCTCTTGATCGGTCTTCTTGTAGGTGCATTGATAACGGTATTGATTCCTGATGATTTAAGTAAACTATTGCAAGAGTATACAATGCTATCTTATATCATAGCGCTTGCTATCGCACTTCCTATGTATGTTTGCGCAACAGCTTCACTTCCTATAGCTGCAGCCTTGATGCTTTCCGGTGTATCTGCCGGTGCAGCTTTTGTTTTCCTAAGTGCCGGACCTGCTACAAATACGGTGACGATAGGAGTTGTAAAAAAAATGATGGGAGTTAAAACTCTTTTTATATATCTAGGAACCATTATACTTGGCTCATTACTCTTTGGTTTTGGGCTGGATTATATTTTTAGTGGAGTCAATGTAAAAGAGATAGTAAATGTTAGCGATAAGACCGGTATTTTATCTACTCTATCGTCGATATTGCTTTGGTTGCTTGTTTTTAAAGAGATGATACCACATTTTTTTCAAAAAGAGGCGAAAGAGGAGTGTAGCTGCAAAGCTTAGAGTAAAAAGCCTATATCACCTTTTACTTCTTTGCATCTTCATCTCTTTGTAGTCTTTTATCCATGTAGAGAGACATAACCTCTTCATTTTCTTTAAAGCGGTTATAGATATATGTAAAAGCAAAAACCGATGATAAAACTACCATACTTGATATAAGTGATGATGGTGAATGTAGAGCGTTATATCCGATGAGAGTACAAATAGCTACTAATGACAAAATAAAGCCAAAGAGAGGGATATAGCGATTAGAGTGAGTCTCTTTATAGAGTCTAAAATTGGCAAGGTTAACAAGAGCAAAAACGCTTAAAAATCCCAGGCTACCTGCTGTTGATATGTTTTTTAGATCAAAAAGAAGAGCAAAAATTATGGATAACAAAGATATGATAATCATTCCCTCATATCCGTTTTTTACTTTTTTCTCAAAAGTTTCAGGAAGTTCACCGAATTTTGCAATGAGGTAGCTTGTTCTCCCGCTGCCGTAAATAGTGGCATTGATAGCAGAAGCAGTAGAGAGTAGAGCGGCTATGCCTATCAGGATAAAGCCGGTTTTACCAAAAAACGGCTCCGCAGCTTCAGCCAATACATAGTCTTTGGCAGCCATTGCCTCTTTGAAAGAGAGATTGCCGACCGCAACTATGGCTATGAGTACGTATAAAAATATAACAAATATGACTGAAGTATAGTAGGCTCTAGGAAGTGTTTTTTGCGGATCTTTCACATCTCTTGCAGTATTTGCTATAAGCTCAAACCCTTCATAAGCTAAAAATATCATTAGGCCTCCTGCAGCGACATTTGTAAGAGGCATCCAGTTTTGGATGCTTAAATGCTCCCAATTTACACTAAAAAAACCGGCAATTATGAAAACTATAAGTATAAAAAGTTTTAAAAGAACCATAATATCTTCGGTCTTCCCACTCATAACTGCTCCAAGCAGGTTGATAAAAGCAAAAAGTGCCAAAACAGCCACGGCTAAAAGCTTGTGTAGCCATAGAGTGTCACCACCTGTAAACAATGCTGCACCATAACTTCCAAAAGCATAAGCATAGAGCGCCAACATGATGATATAACTTAATAACAAAAGAGTATTGATCATAGACGAAAAAAGAGTATTGCCGAAAGCTTGAACTATAAACTCTATAGTTCCACCTTCGCTTGGGTATCTAAGGGTCAGTTTTACATAGGAGTATGTTGTTACAAGGGCTATAAAACCTGCTATAAAAAATGCTAGAGGTGCAGCGCCTTTTGATAGTGAAATGGTAAGTCCTAAAACAGCAAAGATGCCACCGCCGACCATCCCCCCGACACCTATACTAAAAGCTTCCAAAAAACCTATCTTTTTCACTATAACCCTCCTTGGCTCTGTTTTTTGATCTTTTTTCTGTGTAATAGCCTTAAAAAATACTCTATAAAAAAAGATACTATAAAAGCCCAGACTATATAGTATTTTATTTGTGGCATCTTTGTTAATGTGTAACTTATGGCAAACCAGGCCGCGCCAAAGGTCAATACCACAGTTACTATGAGCGTATATAAGTTGGTTTGAGTTTCATTCCTTTTTGCTATATGCCCAAGGTGGGTAAAACCCTGTATTAAAAGGACTGCAATGGCTGCAGTTGTAGCAATTTGGCTCAAATTTAAAAATATAATCATAGGGATTATAAGTAGTGCGGATATGATAAGCCCCTCGTTATTATGAAAGATATTATACTCGTACTCTATGGGTAAATCTCCGTCTTTTGCCAATGTATAGCTGATCTGAGTTACGGAGTATAGTGCTGCATTTATAGCCGAAGCAGTTGCCAAAAGTGCAGTTGCCGCCATGATTTTAAAGCCTATAACGCCAAAAGCAGGTTTTGCAGCTTCAGCCAATGCAAAATCTTTGGCTTTTTTTATCTCTTCAAGAGGCAAATTTCCAAAAACAGCTATAGAAACACTGATATAAAGTAAAGCTACAATTAAAATGGCAATTATCATTGACTTTAGCATTGTTTTTTTTGGATTTGGCATATCTTCTACGCTGTTTGTTATGACACTAAAACCTTGAAAGGCAAAAAAAGTCAAGCCTAAAGCATAGAATATATGGATGATAGATGGAGCGGCGGAAGGTTTTAGATAGGTCGGGTTTATAAAAATAAGAGCAGCTATGGTAAATATAGCAAGTGCCGAAATTTTAACTATAACTATCCCGTTTTCCATTTTAGCAACTATGCTAGCTCCCAAAAGATTAATCAAAACAAAAAAGAGTAGAACACCAAGAGCAAAAATATCGGCATAAAAACTCATATCATTTGTATGGATATAAGTTGCTGCATAGGTCCCAAATGATTTTGCTACCGCTGCAAGTGATATAAGCTGAGAGAAGTAAAAAAGTATCCCTAGAGTTCCGGAAAAGTATCCCTCTCCATACTCTTGGACAAGGTATTCGATGATGCCGCCTCTACTTGGATATCTCATCGCAAGTTTTGCTAAAGAGTATCCGCTAAAAAGTGCGATAATAGCCCCTATAAGAAAGGAGACGGTTACCAAGTTTCCGGCTATATCTCCGGCTTCTCCGATAACTATAAATATACCGGCTCCCACCATCGAGCCTATTCCTAAAAATACTGCACTCCAAAGGGAAAAAGCTTTTTTGTTAGAAGATTTCATTGGCTACATCATCCACATGATCTTTTTTTCCTTTTTTGACATATATCCAGGTAATTAGAGCTGCTATCAAAATAGCCAATATTATAAAGTATAGAAAATTAAACTCCATATAGATATAATAATCTATCATTCCAAAGAGTGCCGTAAAAAGAAGAAAATAAGTAGCAAATATTTTGAGATATCTTTTTGTATTAAATTTTTTTCTATGTTTTTTATCAGGCATAGTTAATCTTTTTGTTGTTTTGCTGGAAATTATACCATCTTAAAGTAAACAACTCCTAATGGAGGCATTGTAAAAGTGATGGAATTTTCTCTGCCCCAAGCTAAAACTTTTTCACTCTTATATCGTTTAAACTCATCACTATACCAACCCTCATACTTTTTATCCTGTGAGTTAAATATCATCTCATACTTACCCTCTTTTGGAACAGCAACTCTATAATCTTTTCTCAATTCATCTGCAAAATTGCATACAACTATGATGGTTTCATTATCACTTTTTCTAAAGAACGATATGGTGCTGTGAAGATTGTCGTTTCTCTCTATCCACTCGAAACCTTTATGCTCAAAATCATACCTGTAGAGAGCCTCTTCACTTTTGTAAAGGGTGTTTAAATCTTTTAGCATATTTTGCAAAGCTTTATGTCTTTTGTCTTCCAAAAGGTGCCAATCAAGTGAGCTATCAAAGTTCCACTCTCTAAATTGTGCAAACTCTCCACCCATAAAGAGGAGCTTTTTGCCGGGATGAGCTATCATGTAGGCGTATAGTGCCCTTAGATTGGCAAATTTTTGATTTATGTCACCTGACATTTTGTTTATGAGCGAGCCTTTCATATGGACTACTTCATCATGGCTTAAAGGAAGTACAAAGTTCTCATCAAAGGCATACCAGATGCTAAAAGTGAGCTGATCTTGGTGAAACTGCCTGTATATCGGGTCTAACGAGAAGTATTTTAAGCTATCATGCATCCATCCCATATTCCACTTCAAACCAAAGCCAAGACCTCCTATATAAGTTGGTCTGGTTACCATAGGATAAGCCGTTGACTCTTCTGCTATCATCACTATATCTTTAAACTCGCTGTAAACAGACTTGTTTAGCGCCTTTAAAAACTCTATCGCTTCTAAATTTTCATTGCCACCATATCTGTTTGGTCTCCACTCTCCATCTTTTCTTGCATAATTAAGATAGAGCATAGAGGCTACCGCATCAACCCTGATGCCATCTATATGATACTTTTCAAACCAAAAAGATGCACTGCTTATCAAAAAAGCCTTCACCTCATTTTTGCCGTAGTCAAAGATAGCACTCTTCCACTCGGGATGATATCCTCTTTGCGGGTCTTTATGCTCATAAAGTGCACCTCCGTCAAACCTGTATAGTCCATGTCCGTCTGTGACAAAGTGTGATGGTACCCAGTCAAGTATAACTCCTATGAAGTTTTGGTGCATAATATCCACAAACTCCATAAACTCTTCCGGCGAACCATATCTTGCTGTAGGGGTAAAGTATCCGGTGACTTGATATCCCCATGAGCCTTTGAAAGGAAATTCGGTGATAGGCATAAGCTCTATATGGGTATAGTTTAACTCTTTTAGATAGCCCGCTAGCTCAAGTGCCGCCTCTTTGTAAGTTAGGTATCTGTTATCCTCCTCGACCTTTCTTCTCCAAGAGCCAAGGTGTACTTCATATATGTTTATAGGTTTATCAAGCCCGTTAAATTTTGCTCTTTTTTTCATCCACTTTTTATCTTTCCACTTATAGCCCTCTATATCGTAGATAAGGGTAGCGGATTTAGGAGGTTTTTCAAAATATTTTCCATAAGGGTCTATCTTTAAAAGAGTTTGATTCTCTTTGGTTATTATGTGGTATTTGTAGGTGTAACTCTTTTTTACTCCCTCGATAAAGCATTCCCATATACCGCTGTTGTCACCTCTTCTTTTTAAGGGATGAGCTTTGGGGTTGTAGTTGTTAAAATCAGCCACTACGCTTACACTCTTTGCGTTTGGTGCCCAAAGTGAAAAATAGACCCCCTTTTTACCCTTTCTTGTATCAAAAAAAGAGCCAAATTTATCATAAAGCTTGGTGTGAGTTCCCTCTTTAAAGAGGTAGATATCAAGCTCGCTAAATCTGGTTATATCATAATATATTTTCAAATAACACTCCTGTAAACTTTCAAATACTCCTTGGTTGACTCCATCCAACTAAATCTCTCTCTCATCCCTCTTTTGAGAGCCTCTAAAAAACCTCTTTTTTCATTTTTAAAAATATCCACAGCCCACAAGGTTGTGTTGTAAAGAGCTTCCGGCGTTGCATCCCAAAATTTAAAGCCGTTTGAGTTTTTTTCAGGATAGTTTATGATAGTATCGTCAAGTCCCCCGGTAGCTCTGACTATTGGTAGAGTACCGTATCTTAAGGAGTATATTTGATTTAGCCCGCAAGGCTCAAAAAGTGAGGGCATCAAGAAGAGGTCACATCCAGCCTCTATTTTGTGGGCTAACTCGTTGTTATATCCTATAAAAGAGCCAAATTTTCCTTTATATTTTGCACTCATTCCTCCAAAAAAGCTCTCTGCCCACTTTTCTCCGCTTCCCAAGATGATAAATTGGATCTCATTTTGCATCAACTTTTCAAAGATAGAAGCAAGTAAAACTATACCTTTTTGTTCGGCAAATCTTCCTATAAAGCCTAAAAGTGGGATATCTTTATCAATCTTTAGGTTAAAAAATCTCTGGATATCCTCTTTGCATACCGCTTTACCTTCTATAGAGTCAACATCGTAATTTTTTGCAAGATATCTATCTTTTGAAGGGTCCCACTCATCATAATCAACTCCATTTAATATGCCAAAAAGTTTATAGGCATTTGCTCTTATATGATCTTCCAAACCAAAGCCAAACTCTCTTGTTTGTATCTCTTTCGCATATTTTTTGCTTACGGTTGTTAAAGCATCACAAAATGCGATACCGCCTTTTAAAAAGTTGACATTATCAAGTGCTTCCAACTCAAAAGGGTTAAAATGCTCCCATCCTACACCAAGTATCTCCATGGCTCTTTTATGAAAAACTCCCTGATGTTGGAGGTTGTGGATGGTTAGAATCGATCTGCTTTTATCAAAAAAAGGATCATTTTTTAATGTGGTTTTTAAAAGTATAGGTATGCTTGCTGTGTGCCAGTCGTTTGCATGGATGATATCAGGTTTGAAGTGGAGTGCCTTTGAAAGAACCAAAGCGGCTTTTGATAAAAATATAAACCTTATATCATTGTCGCTATAACCATTTCTATGTTCATCGGTATAAAGCCCGCTTCTTCCATAAAATCCTTCGTGTTCGATAAAATATATCTCAACTTCGCTATCTGGAAGGTACCCTTTGTAAACTCCTGCCCAAACTTCACCTAAGCTTCCCATATCTACCCCCAAAGAGATAGGCAACCTCTCAAGTGATTCTCTGTTTATGGCATAGTATCTGGGCATAACAACCTTGATATCAACTCCAAGTTTTTTTAAAGCCTTAGGCAAAGCCCCACTAACATCGGCAAGGCCGCCTGTTTTTGCAAAAGGAGTAACTTCACTTGAAACAAATAGTATATTCATAAAAACCGCCTTTTGAATTAAGAATTAAGAATTAAGAGTTAAGAATTGATATTTGTTTTATACTATTATTTATTGGCAAAGCCAATAAATGCATCCAAAATTCTTAATTCTTAATTCTTAATTCCCTCGCTCCTTTTAGAGAAGCATCTTTTATCTCACTCTTTTTTATAATCAACCCTTTTAATGAGCTTTTTAGTACGTATTTATCGATATTATCTTTTACTAGATCTACTAAAAAGGTGTTGGACTCTATAATGCCACCTCCAAGGATTAGCTCTTTTGGATCAAATAGAGTTGTTATCGTTGCTGCTGCTCTTAATAGCGCTTCGCAAAAATTTTCATATATTTCATTAAACTCTTTTTTTGCTTTTATTTCGGTTAAGCTCATTGTCTTAAAGCCTTTGAAATGAAGCCACTTTTCAAGCCCGCTTCCGCTTGCAAAAAGCTCTAGGCAGTTATCTTTTCCACATCCGCACAAAAAAGGAGCTTTTTTAAAAGGAACATGTCCTATTTCACAAGTGATATTGCCTTTACCTCTTATGATCCTACCATTATCTAAAACACTACTGCCAAGTCCTGTACCAACATATAAAAGAGCTATATTATTTGAACTGCTCACTTTACTTTCGGCTAAAAGCGCGCAGTTTAGGTCATTGTCTATATAAAGACAAATACCGTACTTTTTTTCAAAATATTTTTTTATCTCTTTTTTTGATACTCTTATATTTGGTGAAGAGATGATAACTCCATCATCCACCTGTCCCGCAAAAGATATAGAGATATCTTTTATATCATATTTTAAAAGCAGTTTTTCGATATACTCTACCAAATTATGATCTTTAGTCAGAACCCTCTTAAGTTTCCCATCAAGCTCACTTCTTAAGTATGTTCCTCCGATATCTATATATAGGTTTGACATTTTTACTCCCTTAAAAGCTTGGCAACTCTCTCAGGCTCTACAGGGTTTATCAAAACATTACTTCCTATTTCAAACCCACCTATCTTGTATAGTCTTGGAGTAATTCTTATATAAAATTTACAAAATTTCCTTATCTTGTCAAAAAACTCTTCATTTTCATAGTTTTTATTGACTGGAGGCTGGATGATATTTAGATTATAATCAAACCCGCCAAGCTCTTTTCTTAAAGCTTTTAGGCTCTCTTTTAAGGTGCTTGATAGTTCATTTAAAAGATTGTCATCTAGGTCATTTAGATAACTGACATCAAAAGTGGGCATGATGATAATTTCAAAGGCAAAACCGCTGGCATAGGGGCAAAATGATATAAAATTTTCACTCTTTTTTACAATCCTTTCGCTATTATCTACCTCAAAATCTACGATATCTTTAAAGATAGATCTTCCATTATATTTATAGTAGTTATAGTAGTGCCAAAGAAGCGCTAACTTATTTCTTGGAGTAAAAGGTGTTGCTATAAGTTGGGTATGAGAGTGGGGTAGGGTGGCTCCGGAGTTAACTCCCTGGTTTTTAAAGATAAAAAAGTGAGTAAGTCTTATATCATTTTTTAAGTCATTTACTCTTGACTTTAAACATATAAGCCACTTTAGCATCTGTGAACTATCAAGCTTATCAAAATATAGTTCATGATCAGGTGTATCTATGATAACTTCACTTGCTCCAAAACCATCCATCTTTTCATAAAGTCCTTGCTCTTTTGAGTTAAAGTCGGCCTCTATACTTAAAGCTCTGTATAGATTTGGCACAACTCTTACACTCCATTCGCCGCTACTATCTTTGATGGAGCAGATCTCTTTTGGAGTAAGATTTTCATTGCCTTTGCAAAATGGACACTTTTTTATATCTTTTTGCTTCTCTTTTATCTTTAATATATTTGGTCTGGTTAGCCTCTCGGGAGCTATAATAACTTCGCAATTATGTAAAAGATCATACCTTATCTCACTCATCTTCTATCTCCATATATCCTTTAAGTTCAAGTTCTTTTTTGAAAGGAAGAATAAAAGCAAAGCTAATGCCTTGTAGTATGCTATCATACCCTTTTTCACTTTTTGAAACGCTAAATACAGGAGTCGCAAGGAGTCTAAAACTTTTTTCAAGGCTAAAATTAAGTCTCTTTTTGGTGTAGCCATCTCTTAAACTAAAGCTTTTTATATCTTCCAACTCTATCTCATTATCTAGTGATATTTTATCATTCAAAAGTACATTTTTAGCATTCGCAAAGTGTAGGTTAAACTCCAAAGCATAGATGTAGTCTTGTGGGCTTTCGCTGTTTAAAGATAACTCAAAACCTATCCTCTTATCATCAACTCTAAACCTCTTTTTTATAGTTGTTTTAAACTTTTGATCATAGTAGATGCCGCCCTCTCTAAAAGAGTTTAGTTCGTTTCCATTTAAACTCACTTCAAAAGGTTGATTGGCAAAGTCTCCATACTCCCAAAACGAACACTTCTTAAAATTTTCCAGAGTAAAGCTGCTATTGGTTATATGATCTACAAAGGAGTTTTTTATATACCAGTCGAAGTGGATCTTATCTTTTACCTCATCGCTTATAGTTGTTTTTAAGTTGTGTATGGTTTCTACTTCCTCATTTGTATCTTCACTTCTCTTTTCTTCAAGAAGCTCTTTGTGATAGGCTTCCTCTCTTCTAGTTAGAGTATTTTGAAAGTTGAAGTTTTTATCTCTAACTATTAGCTCTATCATCTGAGCTCCATTTTTTGCATCAAATCTTACGATAAGATCTTTTGAGACGATTTTTGCCTCTAAAAACCCATCTAGATTTGTATCAACTAGTTCGGAGTAGTTTTTATCTTTGTAGCGTATATTTTCACACTCACTTAAGTATCTGTATGCATTATCTCTTAAGTTTGGAAGATACAACCCTCCAAAAACACCATGCCAAAAAACATCGTTGGTTTGGAGTTTGCAAAGAGTATCCAAATATCTCTTATCTTTACTTTTATATTTTGAGAGTTCTAACATCCTTTTATGAAGTCTGTTTGATTCATCATACTTAATAAAAAAGTTTTTCCAGATTCCGCCTTTTATAAACTTCTCTTTATCTTTTAGATCTATTTTCTCTTTTATCTCTTCAAGCTTTATAGCATCATTGCTTTTTAAGCTCCACTCTCCCATCTCTTCGTAAGAGACATTTTGCAGATATGCCAATCCTTTTGCTCTATTTTTTTTGTGAAAGTCGCTAAAATGGATACTCTCTATCTCTTTATCATCTTTTAAAAGTGATAGAAACTCTTTTAGCCACTCTTTTTCATAGACCCATTCGAAAGTTTTTGGCCAAAGTCCGAACTTTTCGCCATCATCAAAAAGTATAGCGCACTCTTTTTCTTCTTTTATCTTCTCTATGGCATTTTTTGGCTCTTCAAAAGGGATGGCGTATCTTAACTCTTGGTTGATAGGAAAGAGTGATAACTTCTCTCCCCCGTTTTCCGTATAAAAGTAGCCATCAAGCCCCTCTTTGTCAAAACCGCTTGCTATAAAGTGATAATCATCCACCATCACATACTCTATACCGCCACTTTTTATATCGGCTATGATCGCATCATCCCAGACTCTCTCAGTCAGCCACAACCCTTTTGGAGTTTGAGAGAAGTTTTTTTTGATAAATTTATTTAGCTTTTTTATTTGTGATACCCTATATTTTGAAGATATGGAAGATAGCACCGGCTCATAAAATCCGGCAGTGAAAAACTCTATATTGCCTCTATCGTTTAAAAATTTTATATTGTTAAAAACATCTTTATAGTCTCTTTTTAATTTCTCAAAGAGCCATCCGCTACAATGCAAGGAAAATTTAAAAAATTCAAACTCCTTTACAACTTCAAAAAATGGCCTGTAGCACTTGTTGACTGCTTCATCTACAGCCTCTTTGAAGTTATCAACAGGTTGATGCAGATGCACTCCAAAAAGAAACTTTACGCTTTTACTATCCATCTATCCCCTCCATCTTAAATCTATCTCTTCCGCTCTCTTTTGCTCTGTATAGTAACTCATCAGCCTTGGATATAAAATCCTGACTTGATAGGTTGTTATCAGCTTTTTGACAAACCACTCCAACTGATATGGTTAAAATCTTAGCTACTTTTGAACCGCTATGCTCTATCTTTTTATCTTTAATGTTGTCGGATAATTTTTTTGTCATAAGCCCACTTTGCTCTTTATTTAGACCTATAAGTAAAACTCCAAACTCCTCTCCGCCGAGCCTAAAGGTAAAGTCTTTTGGTCTTTGGAATGTTTCTTTTAATGAGTTGGCTACCTCTTTTAGCGCATTGTCACCCTCTATATGTCCATATGTATCGTTATACTGTTTAAAGTAGTCGATATCGATCATCATGAAAGTAATATACTCATTGGATCTTATAGCACTTTTTAACTCTTTTTCAAAGATAAGGTTGAAAAATCTTCTGTTATACAACTTCGTAAGTGGGTCTTTGATAGAAGCCTCTTTTAGCTTTTTATTGATCTCTTCTATCTCTTTTTGGTCTTTATTGATGCTATAAAATACATACAAAAGAGTGATGATAACTATAAAGAGGATAAAGAGGATAATATAGTGAAAATTGGTTAAAACTTGATCATAAAAAGATAAAAACTCCTTTCTCTCCAAAGCAGCTTTTTTGTTTTTATACTCTATAAGATTTTCTATATCCGATACAACCGAATTTATATAACTTTTTTTCACTCTTTTTTTTAAAAGCCTATTTGTCTTAGTTATTTTGTTGTCTAAATAGTTAAAGTATTGTATCTCATCTTTTGATTTATAGTGTTTGCTGTAAGTTTTCCATAGTTTATCTATTTGGTGAAGTTTGGTGCTTCTGTTTTTATTGTTTATTTTGATATATAAATCTTTTAAATTGTTTAACTCTATATTTTGAACAAGATATTTGAAGTAGAGTATATCTATCTGTTTTTTCATCTTATTTATATAGTGAGTCCCTGTAAAGGAGACTGCGATAAGAGATAAGGTTACCAGTGTAAAAAGAAGTAGAAGTTTTATCCTTAGTTTAACAGTTTTTAAATAGTCCAATTATCTGCTCTCTCTAAATAAACCAATTTTCATTATAGCTATCTTCAAAGGTTATATCGGCAGAAATCGGCACCAATTCATTGACAACCCCTCTTTTTCCTATCAGTTTTACTCTTATTTGATTTTTGCATATATTTTTATCTATCGATATTTCCAATACTTCATCAATTTTGTAGCAAATTCCACCTTTTTTATAGCTTTTTTTGAGGGGTAGGGTGTAGGATTTGCTGTTTTGTCTGCACAATATCTCAATCTCTTTGAACTTTTTTAAAAGTTTATCCATATCTCCATTAAGCCTTAGATAGAGAAACTTTTTATCTTCGCAAAAATAGATCTTTTTTACAGTTACATCCAACCCATCCATAGTAGAAAGTAGAGAACTCTCATCTACCTCACCAGCTCCTAACCACTCATAAAACGAGCTATCTTTTCCATCAATTTTTGGCGTAATATACTCTTGTGGTTTGGTAGAGAGGATTTTTAGCTCTCTTTTTTTTATTATAGGTAGAAGAAGATTGGCAGGTATATTTTGATTTGCCAGTTTATAAATGGAGGCTAGATTGGATCTAAATAGCTTATCAAACTCATCTAAAAAGTCACTATAATGGTCATCTCCATACCACCAAAACCAGTCACTGCATTCACATAGTAAAAAGAGCTCTTTTATCTTTTTATCTCTGCTTTTTATCTCTCTTTTTGCTTGAAAAAGAAGCTCCCAAGCTCTGTTTTTCTCTTCATTTCCCACCCATGTATCGAAAGTGCCGTATATCCAACTACCGGGGTGGATTTTCTCCAAGGAGGTGGTTTTAGTTTGCGAAATTTCATCAAGCGTTACTATTTTTATCTCTTTGGAGTTTGAAAGCTTTTTGTATAAGGAGGTAAAAAAATCATACCCGTTATTTTTATAAAACTCCCAAGCATTCTCTCCGTCAACTATAACCGAAACAAAGGCATTATCTCCTAAACTCTTAAGATACGCCATAAAGTCACTTGACGCTTCATCGGCATCTAAATACCTGTAATGAAACCCAATCTTATCACTTAAGAGGTGATCTCTAAAAGCTATAAAAACATCGTTGAAACTATACTCTTTATAGATCAGCTCTTTTTTTTCGGATCCTAAGCTTTTTAAAAGTATAGCCTCATCGGTAGCTATCCATCTGATGCCATTTTGTTTGTATATTTTGATGCTCTCTTCATCTACTGCACCCTCAGCCGGCCAAAAACCGGTAGGAGTTAAGGAGAAAGTCTCTTTATATAGATTTATAGCCTCTTTTACCTGAGTGATAGCATCATCTTTTAAAGATAGGCTATCTTTTGGCAGGGTAGTTTTTGGATTTGATATTTTGGCATTTTGCATATTGATTAGAAGTGGCAAAATGGGGTGATTTAAAGGCGTAGTAGAGAGAGCTATTTGCTTTGAGACGGCAAGTTTTTTATAAAATGGCAATATAGAGGGGATAAAAGTTAAAAGCTCTTCTAAGAGTACTCTCTTGTCATCCTCGCTAAAGTCCCTCTCTTTTTTGATCAAATCCTTTACAATTTTGGAGTTTTTTCTCAAGTAGTTTCCACACCATGAAAGCAAGAAGAGAACTTCTATCTCTATCATCTCTTTATCGTTCAACTCTCTTTTATCGTATAACTCTTTTAAGCGCTCAAAGTTTTCTATCATAGCAGGAGAAGCGGATTTGCAAATCTTAAGAAGAGCTTTTTTATCTTTTGGATGCAGCTCATTTGGCCTTTTCATCCAATTCAAAAGAAACCTGTCTCTTTTGTACCCAAACTCCTCATATATCTTTAACTGCTTTATCAAGGGCGGAGTTATGTTAAAAGTAGCCTTGATGGGAGGGTATTTTGATACTATCCAAGGCATATCGTAGTAATCCTTGATAGCATGCAAAAATACCCAAGGCATACTCAAAAGTCCGTCTTTGTCCATATAATTTGGCTGATGCATATGCCACAAAAAAGAGAGTTTTATGCTCATAGCTTAACCAAATATTAAAAATTTTACAAGGCAAGGCCTCGGTGTGAAATTTAAAGTTTGTTTCAGGAAAGCCAATTTTCTATCTTCTCTTTGTAGATTTTGTGAAGATCTTCACCTCTTTGATTTGTTTTTGCTTGTATGTGTAGGTGAAGTTTATCTTCAAACTGGTCAGGTATCATAAGAACCCAATCATCCTCGTTAACCCAAATCTTTACTCCATCTACTGTTGAAGATTTTTTATCTTTGGCTTCTTGGAGGAATTTTCTCATAATTTTGCCTTTTAAAGCTTGAGAGCACTCTATCTTGGTATGGTTATAGTAGAATGTTTCAAACTTTTTGACGATTTTAGAGAGCTTTGCACTATGTTTTGAGATAAGTTCCATTATCTTTAGGCTTGCAAAGATAGCATCTCTATGCAAAGAGAACTCGGTAAAAGCAAAGTTTCCATCAATCGTAGCTATGAGATCATATTGCTTTAATTTATTGGCTTTAAAGTTTGCATACCTGCCTCTATGGATTAAGAGATTTGAAAATAGATTATCCATAAGGTCAGGCGCCCAAGTCGGTAAAAAAACAGAGTAGTTTTTATCATCAAGATTTAGTAGATACAAAACGCTAAAGAGTCCCTCTATCTTGTTTAGTATCTCTCCTTTATCGGTTACTATCCCTATCCTTTGACCATTTGGATACAAAAGAAAGCCTACATCACACCTTAAACTTTTAACAATGGCAGAAACTTCCTCTTTTGATCTCTTTTCCACATGAGTCATATTTGCCATCTTTTGATGATCTATATAAGCATTCAATAAAATATTGTCTATTTGAAGATCACTCAGAAGTTCAGGGTAGATATCCTTTGTCCCTCCATACATCAAATCAACAACAACCTTAAAATTCTCTTTTAGGATATTGGAGTGATCTATAGTGTGTTCGACAGCATTTTTGTATTTATGACACTCTTCGATATGATGAAAACTATTTTCTCTTATCTTTCCAACTCTATTGTAATCAACTCTCCTATATTTTTGTTGAAAAAAGGATTTCTCTATCTTTTTGGACATATCAGAATCAATCCTCAAACCCTCGTCACTAAAGAAAGTAAACTCTACACTGGTTGGATCAAACATAACTTGTCTAAAGTAAACTCCTGCTACTATCTCATCATCATTTCCAAGATTGTGTCTCAATACTGCAGGAGGCATAGCTTTTAAGTCAATGATATTTATACCACTTGCTAACAATCCACCCAAAAATGCTCTCTTTAGCATTCTTGCACTTGCGCTATAGTCTCTCGCAACTATTACAGTGCTTCCAACTGGCAGTTGTGCTCCAAAAGCTTCGGCCAATTGACAAGACATTTCACAAGATAACTCTATATTGCTCTTTCCAACAACTCTGCCATTTTCAAAGATAGAGTTTTTATATTTGCTTCCCCATATTACACTGTTGTTTACTATAGAGGTTGGCTCTATACTCTTGTGAGGCCATATAGTTACATCCTGTTCAAAGGTAGAGAGTTTTCCTACATCACAACCTTCTGCGATGATAACACCGGCTTTTGCTTTTACCATATCATCAATGTGAGTGGTATTGCAGATGACGCTATTATCAAAAAAGCACTTTTTACCTATATAAACATCACTCCAAATGACTGAGTTTCTTAGTTTGGTGTCTGCTTTTATAGTTACATTATCACCGATGACAACATTGTGCAGTTTTACATTTTTACCTATTTTTACATTTTTACCGACAACTACCGTATCTATCACTTCAACACTTTTATCTATCTTGCTCTCTCCTGTTAGATATAGTGTTCCATCACCTCTTTCAACTTTTTTACCGGGTATTTTAAAGTCAAATCTATGATTGAAAATATCATCATAAACCTCTCTGTAGCTGTCTGGATTACCTACATCTCTCCAGTAACCTTTGGCATCGTAGCTCATAAGGTCTACACCCTTTTGCATAAGTAGAGGAAAGAGATCTTTTGCAAAGTCAAAATTTGTCTCTTTTGGGATATACTCCAAGATTTCCGGCTCTATGACATAGATACCTGTATTGATAGTGTCACTAAAGACTTCTCCCCAGCTTGGTTTTTCCAAAAATTTCTCTATCTTTCCCTTCTCATCTGTGATAACCACGCCAAATTGGAGTGGGTTTTCTACTGATGTTAGAGTGATAGTTAGTTTTGAGTCTATCTCAAAGTGGTGATCTACTATCTTTTTAAAGTCAAAGTCACTAACCAAATCTCCACTGACTATGATAAATGTAGTATCCAAAAACTCCCTCGCACACCCTACGGCTCCGGCAGTTCCGTAGTCTTCATCGGGTAAAACATACTCTATATTGGCACCAATTTTGCTACCATCTTTGAAATAGTTTTTGATAATTTTGGGCTTAAAATATAGAAGTATAACTATATCTTTTATACCTATTTCAACAAGCTTTCTTAGAGTATGCTCCATCATTGGGATATTGCAAATGGGTAACATAGGCTTTGGTATGGAGTTAGTAAGCGGCTGAATCCTCGTACCAAAGCCACCAGCCATCATGACGGCTTTTATCTTTTTTGCCATTTCGTATCCTTTAAACTTCTATAGCAGAGTTTATACTCCCGAAACTATTTGTAACACTTATGGCATCCTCATCGTTTGCCCACTCTTTAGAGTTTAAAAGATATCTAAACTCATAGATTTGTCCGACAGGTAAGATCTTTGTTATATAAAAGTCACCATTTTTTTTCTGTTTTAGATCCTCTTTTTTCCACTCATTCCAAGAGCCTGCTATTTGGGCTTTTTCTATCCCATCTTTTGCCTTGATGGTAAAAGTAACCCAAGCCTTTGCACCGTTTTTCTTAAGCTTAATCATGATAACCTCCTTTAAAAGTCATACAATTTTTCATAATACTCCCTAACCATTCTTGAAGAGTTAAAATAACTTATGTCATTCATCCCGTTTTTAATGATTTGCACCCATCTTTTAGGATCGTCATAGTAGATAGGCAATATTTCATTTTCGAGTTTATTCATCATGTTTTCATAATCCAATCTATCTTGTTCTCTAATATCAAGGGAGGTATCTGCATGGTGAATCGTAAATGAGTTATAATTATCTTTGTAAAATTCATCATGCCAACCATCATCTATGGAAAAATGAACAGAGCCGTTTATAGTAGCACTCATGCCGCTTGTTCCGCTGGCTTCTCTTGAAAATCTAGGTGTATTAAGCCAAATATTACTGCCCTGTTTCAAAAGTTTTGATAGTTTTAGTTCATATCCGATCAAGACAGCTACATTTTTAAACTCTTTTGATACTGCTATTAAATCATTAAAAGTATTTATAGCTCTGTAGTCAAAAGGATATGGTTTACCGGCCCAAATGATTTGAACAGGGTATTTTGTATTGGTTACAAGTTTTCTAAACCTCTCTAAGTCATATGTCAAGAGCCATGGCCTTTTATACTCTGCAAACCTTCTTGCCCATACTATCGTTAAGACTTCGGGGTCAAATATCTTTCCTGTTTGGTTCGCCACCTCTTCAAAAAGTATCTTCTTAAGGTGTTTTTTTCGCCCCATCAGTTGATAATCCTCGTGCTCTTCAAACCAACTCAAAAGCTGCTTATCAGCCCAATATCGCATATTTTGTGCATTGGTTATGCCGATGATCTCACATTTTCCATCTACATTTTTCCACATCTCATTGGCAACTTTTTCATGTATCTTTGAAACCGCATTTGCTCTTTTTGAAACTTTTAAAGCCCCAATAGTCAAAGAAAAATTATCATCATAGTAGTTGAGCATATTTTTTACTTCATCTATCTCAAAACCGTTGAAAAATCCCATTCTTTGCAAAAGGTATATATCGTGTTCCTCATTTCCTGCCATCTCGGGAGTATGTGTGGTAAAGACTACCTTGTTTTTAACCAAATTTATATCTTTATTGTGCTCTCTTAAAAGTTCAAATGCCAAAGGTAGGGCGTGTCCTTCATTTAGATGATAGATATCGATCTTTTCTCCTAGAGCTTTTAAAACCTTGACTCCACCGATGCCAAGAACTATCTCTTGAGCAATTCTTGTCTCCTCATTGGCATCATATAGATGGTGAGAAATGGTTTTTGCCAAGTAGTCATTCTCAAAGACATCTGTTGATAGAAGTATCAAGGGTGCAGTATCAAAGCAGTTTGACGGTAGCAAAAAAGCCTTTACGGTTATTGGTTTTGAGTTGATATGAACCGTTACTTTGATATTTAGGTCTTTTAAAAAGTAGTAAAATTTTCTTATAAAGTCTATCTTTAGGGTATTATCCTTATTTCTTGCCTGATCATAGTAACCATAGCTCCATAGCATCCCGACACCTATAGTATTTTGTCTTAAATCATAAGCGCTTCTTAAATGAGAGCCGGCTAAAAACCCAAGCCCTCCGGAGTAATTTTTAAAAGCTTGGTCTATACCAAACTCCATAGAAAAGTATGCCACTTTTGTTTTGTATTTTTCATCTATTTTGTAATCAAATAGCTCCATTAAGTTCTAATCCTTTTTAAATTTTTTTTGAAGTATTTTTTTGCCATATTCAACCCCTGGTTGATTATATGTATCTATATCTAGCATCACTCCGCAAGCTGAAGTCAAAAGTTCGAAGTAAACGATAAGCTCTCCTATATTTTTTTCACTTATTTTATCCAATATTATTGCATCAAGGGGTATTTCATTAGCCTGAAGACTCTCTTTTGTCGCATCACATTCTGCATTTATCAGTTCATTAAAAGAGTGAGTATTTATATAGTCGGTTTTTTCTATATTTTTTAGGCTTATATCAGGTATTTTGAGATCGTTTTCAAAGTCATCAACCTTTATAAAAGTAACAAATTTATCTTTTGGGCCCTCCATGATAAGCTGTAAAAATGAGTGCTGGTCAATAGAGCCTATATGGCCAATGGGTGTTAAACCGACACTTTTACCGCTTTTATCAATTTTTCCAAGTGATTCTCCCCAAAGCTGCACAAACCATTTGGTAAAATCTTCAAGAGTATCGCTATATGAGAAGAGAACACTTTGAGTGTAAATTTTGGAAAATTTTGTTAGAAAGTTGGCTTTTATAAGGAGATGTTCCTCTTCTGAAGCAAAAAAACGATCCAAAAATTTCTTTGCACCATCTAAAATATTTTCTACATTATATCCGGCTAATGTCAAAGGAATAACCCCGACACTGCTTAAAACAGAAAATCTACCACCGACATTTTTTGGTATTACAAATGTTTTTAACGAGTGGTAGTCACTAAAGTTACATAGAGGTGAGCCTTCATCAGTTATGGCTATGATTCTTTTATTGTTTGTTAGCTCCAAGCCAAAATGTTCTATCATTAGTTTAAATATAGATGTTGTTTCTATTGTCCCACCCGATTTTGATACTATTATAAAAATTGTCCTCTTTGGATCAATCTTTTTTAGATTTTCCGTTATAGCTATAGGGTCAGGATTTTCAAAAAAAAGTAAAGTTTTCAAGCTGCTATATTTATGTTTTAAAAGTGAGTCAATAGCTTTTATACCAAGGGATGAGCCACCTATACCTACAAGTGCGATGGTGTTTGTACTATCTAAAAGCTCTTTATTGTGCTCCATATATGATTTAACATCTTGGAGCAAAATATTTGAGTTTTCCGGCAAATTATAGTATCCGCTTACTCCCTTTTCATATTCTCTTACCAAAGAGCCAAAAGTATTCATCATTTTGATAGTATCAGACTCAGCTATCTTGTGGTCAAAATCCCTCTCATACTCTATCACAATATCTCCTTTACTATCTTTTGTGCATCAAGTTGCAACATATCCAAATGCTCTTTCGATATAAAACTCTCCGCATAGATTTTATATATATCATCTGTCCCTGAAGGTCTCAAGGCAACCCATCCGTTCTTTGTGACTATCTTTATGCCTCCTATTATAGCATTATTTCCTTTTGCTTTGGAAAAAATCTGTTCTATCTTTTCTCCGGCTAAAGATTTTTCTTTAATTTATTGTAACCATTCAGCACCCAACCCCAACAGGAGTGTAAGCTTTTCCATCTAAAGCACTTTTAAGTCCCTGCAGAACAGCAATATTATTCTTTTTCAAAGTAGAGATATAACTTCTAATCCTGCAGAATATCTCTCCACCTTTAAAACTAGCAAATGAGCCAGAGATTTTCTCTTTTACTTTAATCATTCTCAGATCTCTTTCTGCTAAATTATTTGTAAATGGTACTCTAAAGTCACTTAAA
>Ga0256840_1001696_pt1 | contig 20301 bp, 19 predicted proteins | sample 355202metaG_FD_185969 | JGI IMG/M metagenome (GOLD analysis project Ga0256840, IMG submission 185969) | Hydrothermal vent microbial communities from Mid Atlantic Ridge, Atlantic Ocean - 355-202 | ecosystem: Environmental > Aquatic > Marine > Hydrothermal vents | place: Atlantic Ocean: Mid...
TAGGTTGTTTGTGTATTTTCATAAGGTAAATATACAACTTTATACTTTGATTATCAAATGTATAACTATGTGTTTTTAAATAAATTTAGAATGTTTCCCCTTGCAACGGTCTTAATTCATTAAAACACAATTTAATATAAAAATTCATCAACACAAATATAAAATTAAACTATTCATATATAAAACAAAATGGGTGTAAAAAATAGACATTCTAATGTTTATCATATATTACAATACCATAAATCATATCTGGTTTTAATGGAAAAAACGACTAAAATTTAAAACAATTTAATTGTTTTATCGTATATTAAATACTTGATTTTTAGAGGTTAAAATTTATTAATAACCTTTTTAATAGCCACAAGTTTCGTTAATAAATCTTCGAGATAATCTAATTTTAACATATTTGCTCCATCAGATTTTGCACAACTTGGGTCGTAATGAGTTTCTAAAAATATGCCATCTACTCCAACTGCGATTCCTGCTTTAGCGATGGTTTGAATGAGTTCGGGTTTTCCTCCGGTAACACCGCTACTTTGATTTGGTTGTTGCAAAGAATGTGTAATATCTAAAACGGTTGGTGCATATTGTTGCATAATAGGAATTCCTCTAAAATCAACTATCATGTCTTGATATCCAAACATGGTTCCTCTATCGGTTATTACTACTTGGTTGTTTCCGGAATAGGTTACTTTTTTAACAGCGTGTTGCATTGCTTCGGGACTCATAAACTGTCCTTTTTTTAAATTTACAACTTTCCCGGTTTTTGCTGCAGCTACAACTAAATCCGTTTGACGAACCAAAAAAGCCGGAATTTGCAAAACATCTACATAATTTGCAGCTAATGTTGCATCGGAAACCTGATGGATATCCGTTACAGTAGGAATGTTGAAATGTTCTCCTACTTTTTTTAATATCTCTAATGCTTTTATATCACCAATACCTGTAAAACTATCTAACCTAGAACGATTAGCCTTTTTAAAACTTCCTTTAAAAATAAATGGAATTTCCAATTTATCGGTTACTTCTTTAATTTTTTCGGCAATGGTAAAAGCCATTTCTTCACCTTCAATAGCACATGGTCCGGCTAATAAAAAGAAGTTTCCGCTTTTGGTATGTTTTATGTTTGGAATTAATTCTAAGTTCATTGTATTTATTTTATATTTTGCAAATATACATATTAAAAATACAATTATTAAGAGGTTAATTCGGCAAAGACATTGGTTAATGTTTTTTCTTTTGTTAAATCATCCAAAGATTTATCTGCAACAATTTTACCTTTATTAATAATAATAACACGATTACATACAGCTTCTACTTCTTGCATGATATGCGTGGATAACAAAACCGTTTTTGTTTTGCCGATTTCTTGAATTAATTGTCTAATACTTAGTAATTGATTTGGATCTAAACCTGTGGTTGGCTCATCTAAAATCAACACATCCGGATCGTGCAATAAAGCAGCTGCCAAACCAACTCTTTGCATGTAACCTTTAGAAAGTTCTTTAATTTGTTTAATTGAATGACTCTCCAATTGAACCAATTGAATAATTTTTGTAATATTTTCTTCAGAAACCTGATGTAATTTAGCAATAAATTGAAGATATTCTTTTACATACATATCTGCATATAACGGATTGTGTTCAGGTAGATAACCAATGTGTTTTTTCATTTCTTTCTGGTTTTTAGAAACATCTAATCCATTAACTAAAACCACGCCATCGTCCGGTTTTAAATAAGAAGTAATAATTTTCATAGTGGTAGATTTTCCGGCACCATTAGGGCCTAAAAAACCAACAATTTCTCCGGATTTAGCGGAAAAACTAATAGCATCTAAGGCTTTTTGTTTTCCGTAATATTTACTTATATTTTTAATTTCAAGTGACATTTTTAAGGCAAATTTCTTATTTTTAACGAAATTACATAAAATTAGTTGGGTAAAAAATTAAAAATATCATAAATATATGATTAGAAAAAAGCGATTTTACATATTAAGTGTTTTCATCATTATATTAATTCTATTAAAAATAAATTTCACCCTACGTAAAACAGACAAACAATTAAAAAAACTATTTGATGAAAAAAATCAGAAAATAAGTATTTTTTACGATACTATTCTAAAACATAAAATCCGTTATATCACAACAGGAAAATACAACAAAAAATTACCAACGATTCTGTTTGTTCACGGAGCTCCGGGATCATTATCAGATTTTTTAAAATATGTAGAAGATACAACACTTCAAAAAAAAGCAAATTTAATGGCAATAGATAGAGTAGGCTATGGTTTTTCTGATTTCGGTAAACCGGAAACGTCTATCGCAATCCAAGCAAAAATTGCAAATGAAACGATTAAAAACAAGAATAATATAATTTTGGTTGGTTGGTCATACGGAGGAGCAATAATTGCCAAAATGGCAATGGAAAATTCTAAAATAAAGCACATAGTAATGCTTGCTCCGGCAGTATCACCGAAAGATGAAAAATATTTTTGGTTAGGCAATTTAGCAGATTGGAAATTCACAAAATGGTTGGTTCCAACTCCTTTAATTATTGCTGAGGCAGAAAAAAAAGCTCATAAAAAAGAATTGGAAAAGTTAGAAAAAGAATGGGATAAAATAAAAATTCCTATTACTTATTTTCATGGCGATAAAGATTTCTTAGTGCCATATAAAAATATGAAATACTTAAAAACAAAAGTAGATTCCTCCTTGTTAAAAAACATAACCTTTAAAGGAAGAAATCATTTTATTCCGTTTACGGAATTTGATAGAATTAAAGTAGAAATCATAAAAATACTAAATAACACGACTAACCGTTAATCCATCACGAATTGGCAGTAAAACAGTTTCTATCCTTGGATCGTTTTTTAGCAATATATTATATTCTAAAAGTGTTTTTGTGCTAATATCATTAGGATTTAATGTTTGAATTACTTTACCGCTCCATAGAACGTTATCGGATAAAATTAAACCACCGGAATTCATTTTATCGATGATTAAATGAAAATAATTAATATAATTCGGTTTGTCGGCATCAATAAAAACTAAATCAAATTTAGAATCAATTTTTGGTATGATATTCAATGCATTACCGGTAATTGATTTAATATTTTCTTTAAAAGGAGATTTATCAAAATACTTTTGCGAAAAAGACGATAATTCTTCGTTTTTATCAATTGTAAATAAGGTACCGTTTGGTGCTAATCCTTCTGCTAAACACAAAGTAGCATAACCGGTATAAGTACCAATTTCAAGAATTGTTTTAGGTTGTTTAATTTTGGAAAGCATACTCAATACTCTCCCTTGAAAATGACCACTTAACATCCTTGGGTTTAATACTTTTTGATATGTTTCTTTAGATAAAGATTTAAGCAATTTCGGTTCTATTTCAGAATGTGAAACAACATAATCATCAAGTCCTTTTGGTAAAAAATCCATCTTTTATAAATAAATTATTTTGAAATTTTTAAAATGCGATATGCTCCTTGTAAAACAAGTATAAAAACTAAGGTTCCAACAATTAAATCAGGGACGGCACTTTTAGTAAAATAGACTAAAACAGCTGCAATGATAACACCAATATTTACAATAACGTCATTAGAAGTAAAAATCATACTTGCCTGCATATGAGCTTCATTACTTTTACTTTTTTGCAACAAATACAAACACCATGCATTAGCTATCAAAGCCAAAAAAGATACAACAATCATAGTTTTAAAATCAGGTATTATCTGATTGGATAAAAATCTCCTTAAAACCTCAACAAAACCAAAAACAGCTAGAATAATTTGACTATAACCAGCAATCTTAGCTACATTTTTTTTAAACTTTACCGTAGTACCTACTGCTAATAAACTCAATCCATAAACAAATGAATCTGCAAGCATATCTAAACTATCGGCTACTAAACCCATAGAATGTGAAATCCATCCTGTTACAATCTCTAAAAGAAAGAAAACAAAATTAATTAGCAAGACAACTAATAATAATTTCTTTTGATTAGATTGTTCAGATAGCTCAACATTATCTACTGTAATTGTGTCTTTTAAAGTAGCACCTAAATTTAATGTTTGTAAGGAATTTAATATTTTGGTTGTATCTGTATTATGATGTATCGTTAAATTACGATTAGGAATATCAAAATCCATTTTATGAATTTCAGGAATATCTGAAAGTTTCATTTTAATAAGATTCTCTTCAGACGGACAATCCATTTTTGCTATGTGAAAAATACTTTTTTTCAATATTAAAAGCGATAAACTAATTCGAGCTTATACTCTTTTAAAATGTTTTTTGTTTTTTCAAAATCCTCTGTAAAACCAAGGATATAACCACCTCCACCCGAACCGCATAATTTTAAATAATAAGCATTCGTTTCGATACCTTGTTGCCAAACTTTATGAAATGGTTGTGGTATCATCGGTTTAAAATGGTTTAAAACCACTTTAGAAAGTTGCTTTACATTACCAAATAGAGATTTTACATTACCATGTAAAAAATCATCAATACAGGCGTCGGTTACTTTTGCAAAATCTTCGCTAATCATTTTACGGAAGCCCTCATTTTTCATTTTATTCATAAACAAATTAACCATTGGCTCTGTTTCACCGGTTTGATTGGAATCTAAAAGAAAAACTGCACCTTTACCGTCTTTTTGCATCGGTATTCCGGTTGCTTCTAAATTATTTTTGGAATTGATTAAAATAGGAATACTCAAATACGAATTTAACGGGTCTAAACCGGAACTTTTACCGTGAAAAAAAGATTCCATTTCTGCAAAAATCGTTTTTAACTTAACCAATTTATCCTTGGTCAAATTTTCTAAAACCGTTATTTTATCATTTGCATATTGATGGTAAATTGAGGCAACCAAAGCACCTGAACTACCAACACCATAACCTTGTGGAATCGTAGAGTCAAAATACAAACCGTTATCTATATCATTTTTTAATTTATCTAAATCAAAAGAAACTATTTTAGAATTGATTAAACTTAAATAATTAAAGTATTCCTTTAATTTTTTATTGGAAGCAATTGCAGTCTGCGAATCGTTATTATCCATTTTTAAAGCTCCTTTAAAGGAGTTATATGGAATTGCAAGTCCTTTGGAATCTTTTATAATTCCGTATTCTCCAAACAATAAAATTTTTGCGTAAAACAGAGGTCCTTTCATATTAATTTTCAATTTAATCCAATAAAATTATCACAATTTAAAGTGAAACTCTATCACAAATATACGATTTATTCTGACAATATATTAGCAATTCATTTACGATAAAATTATGTATCTCATTTTTGAATTTTTCCGGATAAAGCACATGCACGTTTGCACCTGCATCGAGAGTAAAACTAATTGGCAAATCGGTTTCTTTTCTAAATTTCCAGATTTTATTTATAATCTCCAAAGTATTTGGTTTTATTAAAATAAAATACGGATTACTACTCATCATTAAGCCGTGTAAAGTTAAAGCTTCACTTTCAATTAAATTTATAAAAGATTTTAAATCACCTTTTTGTAATATTTTTTTTATTTTGGTAATATTTTTATTTGCCTGCTTAAAACGTTGTTTTGCAAAGGGATGTTTTTCCATTAATTGATGTCCTACTGTGCTGGAAACTGTTTTTTCTCCTTTATCTACCAACAAAATAGTATCGTGATAGTTCTTAAAGATTGGATGAATTTTATACGGAAAAGGAATTGCAAATAAATTGGAAGAACCTTTTATTTTTTTATGTTTTCCCCAAACTGCAACACCTTTATAAATACTTCTACTTGCAGAACCGGAACCTAATCGTGCTAAAAAAGAAGCTTTTTTATTAAAATAATCATCTGAAATATTAGGAAACAATTGCTTTTCCAATTGCATAATACACAATGCCAATGCTCCCATGCCACTTGCGGAAGATGCAATTCCGGAAGAATGAGGAAAAGAGTTTCTTGTATTAATTGTAAAAGAAAAATCTTTAATAAACGGTACGTATTTTTCTATACGCTTAAAAAAAGTGTGTATTTTCGGTTTAAAATCAGGTTGCTTTTTTCCTTCAAAATAGATTTCAAAATCGAAATCGGCATTGTTCTTTATTTTGGTAAACTCTAATTCGGTTAAAGTAAAACAAGCCGAAAGTGTAAAACTTAAAGAAGTATTTGTTGGGATTTGGTTCTTTTTCTTTCCCCAATATTTAACTAAGGCGATATTACTTGGTGTTTTTGCTTTAAGCTTTCCGGAAATAATTCCTTTCGGTTTTTGCTTTTCCTTTAAAATAAACTCTTTTTTCTTCAAAATAAAAAACTTTTTACAAAGAACGTTAAATTAAATCTAAACCAATATCCTTTCTGTAAAATTTCCCTTCAAAATCAATTTTCTCGGCATTTTTATAGGATTTCGTTCTTGCTTCTTGAATACTGTTCCCGAAGGAAGTAATTGCGAACACACGTCCGCCATTGGTATAAATTTTATCACCATCTTTTTTTGTACCTGAGTGGAATACAATAGAATCAGTTATGTTATTTAAACCTTTAATTTCTTTTCCTTTTTCATATTTCTCGGGATAACCTCCCGAAACGAGCATTAAGGTTAAAGCAGTTTCTTTAGTAATTTTTAAATTATACTCTTTTAAATTACTACTTGCTACTTTCTGGAATAATTCCAATACATCGGAAGTTATTCTTGGTAAAACCACTTCGGTTTCAGGGTCACCGAAACGCACGTTATATTCAATTACAAACGGATTGTTATTCACTTTTATCAAACCGATAAAAATAACTCCTTTATAGGTTAAATTATTCTTTTTTAAACCTTTAATTGTAGGTTTTACAATGGTTTCTTTAATTTTATTATAAAATACCTCATCTACAAATGGCACCGGCGAAACGGATCCCATTCCTCCGGTATTTAAACCTTTATCACCATCTAAGATTCGTTTATAATCTTTTGCGAAAGGCAAAATTTTATACGATTCGCCATCGGTTACAACAAAACAACTCAACTCGATACCGTCTAAAAACTCTTCAATGACAACTTTATTGCTTGCTTTACCAAATTTTTTATTGGTTAGCATATCGGATAATTCTTTCTTGGCTTCTTTTAAATTAGTTAAAATTACTACGCCTTTTCCTGCTGCTAAACCATCTGCTTTAAGTACGTAAGGCGGATTTAAAGTGTCTAAAAATTTATATCCTTGTTGTAATGTTTCTATATCAAAACTTTTATATTTTGCCGTTGGAATGTTATTTTTTATTAAAAATTCTTTGGCGTATTCCTTTGAGCCTTCCAGTTGAGCAGCTTCTTTGGATGGTGCAAAAATGTGTATTTTTTTGAGGCTTTCATCTGCTTTAAAATAATCATAAATTCCGTTTACCAAAGGATCTTCCGGACCAATGACAACCAAATCAATGTTATTTTTTAAACAGATTTCTTTAATTGCATCAAAATCATTAATATCTAAGTTTAGGTTTGTTCCCAATTGTGCTGTACCTGCATTTCCGGGAGCAACAAATAACTGATGTAACAAATCACTTTGAGTTATTTTATGAGCAATAGCGTGTTCGCGACCTCCTGAACCTAAAATTAATACATTCATTTAATATGCTTTTTCTTCGCCTTTTATAGCGTTTTTTACGGTTAAATAAATAATTTTTAAATCTAAATAAAAGTTCCAATTTTCGATGTAAAAAATATCGTATTTTATACGGTTAATAATATCGGTATCAGTAATTATCTCACCTCGGTAACCTTTAACTTGTGCTAAACCGGTAACGCCCGGTTTCACGAAATGACGAACCATATATTTATCTACAATTTTTTTAAATATTTCCGATTGACTGAGCATATGTGGTCTTGGACCTACTACGCTCATTTCGCCTTTTAAAACATTAATAAATTGAGGTAATTCATCAATACTACTCTTCCTCAGAAAAGAACCTATCTTAGTTACTCTTGTATCATTCTTGGTTGCTTGAATTTTATCCGCCAAATGGTTGACTCCCATAGACCTATATTTATAACATATAAAAGGTTCGCCTCCAAGACCTTCTCTAATTTGTTTAAAAAATAAATCTCCTTTGGTTTCCATCTTCACTAAAACATATAAAATTGGTGTTAGCCAAGATAAAACACCAACAATAACCAAAGAAGAAAAAACAATATCAAACAAACGCTTATATATTTTATTAATAGGCTTTTCGAGAGGTAATTCACGAATAGACAAAACCGGAATAAAACCATAATACTGTACTTTTGTTTTACTGATTAACTCTTTTGAATCAGGTACTAATTTTACAGTAATGACATTTTGATCTCCAAAATTAATAACCTCTTTAATTTGTGCATTCGTTAAAACTGATAATGAGCAATAAATTTCATCAATTCTATTTTCTTTAATATAATCAAAAGCTTGATTTAACTTTCCTAAATAATTTGCTTTAGCAGAATTAATATCGTCAAAATAACCCTTATAATGGTATCCGAATTCTTTTCTAGTATTAAAAAAATTTATTAATTGATCAACTGAATTGTTTTTTCCTAAAACAACTACATTTCGGTAATTATAACCTCCTAACCGATACCTACGAAGTGCATAAATATATAAAAGTCGCGTACATGTAATGGCAATAAAAACAAACACTAAAAATTTTACTTGATGTTTAAATACTAAATTTTGGTCTGAAAGTGCATAAAAACTCCAATAAGCCAGTGAAAATATAACATATTGAAAAAATAAATTTTTAAGGATTTCAGGAATTTTACTATAACGTGTAAAACGGTAAATCTTAGTAAAATAAGCAATTAATAACCAAGTTACATTAATATATACTATTTGCCATGAAGATAAAAAAATCTCTTTATTAAAATAATAAAATCCAACATTTAAAATTGTTAGATGAATTAATATGGATATTGGGATAATAAATATGGAAAACCGTTTTTGCAATTTTAGTTTTTTTTAAAGGAACAAAATTACGGATTTTTAAGATACAATACTTTATTTTTTATTACTAAATTTTTCTTTAAGTATGAGCCAAATGAATTTTGAATTACCTAATAAATATCGTTTCCACATACGTTTTGGCTCTTGTAAAAAACGATAAAACCATTCTAAACCGTATTTTTGCATCCATACAGGTGCTCGTTTTACTTTACCTGCAATGACATCAAAACTGCCACCAACACCCATAATAAAGTTTACATTTTTTAATAACTCTTTGTTTTGGTATAAAAAATTTTCTTTTGTTGGTGTGCTTATTGCCACAAATAAAATATTTGCACCACTATTTGCTATTTCTTGAGCAATTCGCTTTTCGTCTTCTTTTTTAAAATAACCATTGCGGTAACCTGCAATAATCTCTTTTGTATATTTTTTAGAATAGGTATCTAGTACTTTTTTTACCACTTCTTCTTTAGCTCCAAAAAAAAATATTTTCCAATTGTTTTGATGTGCTTTTGCTACAAGGTTGGTCATTAGGTCAATTCCGGCAACACGTTCTTTTAACGGCTTATTCAATATTTTTGACGCCCAAACTACAGCTTGTCCATCAGCATTTATTAAGTCACTTTCATTAACACTTTTACGTAATTCCGGATCTTTTTGCATGGCAACTATTTTACCGGCGTTTACTACTACATGGTGAATTTGTTGGTTATTATGAATACTTCTTTGTATTACGTCCAACGTTTCCTGCATTGAAAAATTGTCTATTTTGGTATTTAGTATTTCAATTTGGTTTTGCTTATGCATTGTGTGTTACGTTTGATTTGGTTTTATTAAATCCAAAGGCTATGTTATTATCTTCTACATCCTTAGTTATGGTTGCATTTGCTGCAACGGTAGTGTTTTTACCGATAATTATTGGACCGATTATAACGGAAGAAGCATATAAAATCACATTTTTTTTAAAATAAGGTTGCTTTATAATCTGTCCATTATATTCGGATGTTTTATTATTACTACCTCCAATGGTAACATTTTGATAAACTACCAAATCTCCTTCTGAAATTACATCTCGCCCTATAACAATACTCATAGGATGTACTAATCTTAATCCGGGACCTAATTTTGCTCCCGGATCTATATCAATACAAAACAATAATCGGTTTAATAACCAAAAAATTTTAGCAACAATAAAAATATGATTTCTATAAAAGAAATTGGATATTCGATACAATAGAACCATGTAAATACTTATATCTAAAAATATTTTTAAAATATGTGATTTTTTATAACTTTTATATAATTGTATGTCTCTAATAAACGATTTTATCATTTTGCTAACCTACAAAAATAAATGTTTTACTAAAAGATATTCTACCAAAAAAAATAAAACATAAGTGTTAAAGTTAAAAAAACAATCTTTCTCATTTTAAAATATTCTTATTTTGTTTTACAATTTTTAAGATTAAGTAATTTAACAGCTTCTTTATCAAAAAATTCAACACCTAATTGATTTAAGTGATGAGAATCTGAAAAATGTATCGTATCTTGAACATTTAACAATTTATTAAAATTATAATAATTTCCATATTTTGAAATTGAGTCATCAAAATATTGAGTATTAGTATATGAATTATATAAATTTTTTGTAATTGGTACTTGAACAAGAATTAACTTTATATTTCTTTTTTTAATTTTATTAATACAATTTTTAAACGCTTTAAACTGATCGTCTTTTATATTAATTTCATGTTTATCTATCGGCTCAGGTTTGTAAAATTTCAGTTTTTTCTCTACAAACCCACCGGATACGTAGTAATCATTTCCTTTTTTCTTTTCTTCAACAAAATCAGCATTAAGCCCCATATAATCTCTCCAAAATCCAATAATAGCGGTATTTATAGTTTTAATATTATTCCATTTTATTAATTTTGTTACTGTTAATAAATCATTTTTATCATTTGCAATTAAATCTAATGAAGATTCAACTCCATCACTTGAAAATAGCATTGGAGAAACTTCAAAAACTACAATTTTAGGATTTAAAGAGTCTAAATACCTATCTAGTAATACTTCTGTTTGTATTGGTGTTTGACCGCTTGAACCAAGATTAAAACTTTTGCAACCATATTTTTCAAAAATTCTGGTATCAAATCCTCTATACGAATGAGATGATCCTAAAAATAAAAGATCAATATTCTTAAATTTTTTTATTTCTTTAATTCTAGAATACATATGTCCATAGGAACCAATCCTATAATTAACATTTGGTTTTAAAAATTGAGGTAATACTTGACCAAAGAACAAAATAAATATTATATACATTGATACCGTAAATGGAATAAATAGAAGGGTGTTTTTTATAAATTTTTTTATATCTTTCATAGTATTTAAAATTGGAAATAAATAAAAGGCGTTTCTGTTGTTTTCATATAAAACATTATTAAAAAGATAATAAAGGAGTACCAAACCCATCTATAAACCCTATTCCAACCATTACCAATCTTAGCTATTGCGTATTCTTCTTCTCTTCCAAACCATTCTATTAAAATAAATATTATTATTAAAATAATAGTTTTTAAAGCATCACCCATTTTAGGGAAATTAGGAAAAGTGAATAACGATCTAGAAAAAATAGTTGATAAATAATTAAATGCATGATTTATATTTTCTGCTCTAAAAAAAACCCACGCTAATACTGTTAAACCAAAAGTAACGCTCATTTGAATAAACTCTTTTACTGAAGGAAAATACCTTCCTTCTGCAATAGTATTAGTATTTATCCTGTTTTTATTTAAAAGCAGTAAGGGCAAAAAATAAATTGCATTTAAAAGTCCCCAAAAAATAAAAGTCCAATTTGCTCCATGCCAGAATCCACTGACAATAAATATTATAAAAGTATTCCTTATTTTCATCCAAACTCCTCCTCGACTACCTCCTAAAGGAATATACAGATAATCTCTAAACCAAGTTGATAGAGATATATGCCATCGTCTCCAAAATTCTGCAATATCTCTTGAGAAATAGGGAAAATTAAAATTTTTCTTTAAATCAAAACCAAATAATCTCGATGTTCCAATTGCAATATCTGAATAACCTGAAAAATCACCATAAATTTGAAAAGTAAAAAATAAGGCTCCTAAAAACAATGTACTACCTGAATAATTTGATGAATTATTAAAAATTTCATTGGCTAATTGTGCTGCATTATCGGCAATTACAATTTTTTTAAAAAAACCCCAAAGCATTTGTCGCAAACCATCTACGGCTTTATCATAATCAAATATCCGTTTTTTAAGAAATTGAGGCAATAAATGTGTTGCTCTTTCAATAGGACCTGCAACTAATTGAGGAAAAAAACTTACAAAAGCTGCAAAAGCAATAAAATCTTTTGTTGGTTGTAATTTCTTTTTATAAACATCTATTGTATAACTTAATGTTTGAAATGTATAAAAACTAATTCCTACAGGTAAAACAATATTTAACCCTTGTGCATTTATTTTATATCCAAAAAATGAAAATGCATTTACAAAATTATCAAGGAAAAAATTGTAGTATTTAAAAAATCCTAATAATCCTAAATTTACAAGTATACTAATCCAAAGTAATAATTTTCTTTTTGTCTTGTTTTCTTCATCATCAAGCAAAACTCCTATTGTATAATCAACCAGAGTGCTAAATAAAATTAGTGATAGAAACCTCCAATCCCACCAACCATAAAATAAATAACTAGCTACTACAATTAAAAAATTTTGCCATCTTAAATTTTTATTTATAACAAACCAATATAATATAAAAACTATTGGTAAAAATACAGCAAAATCTATTGAGTTAAATAACATCTATTTTTATAATATTTTTTTAAAGTCTCTCTATTTTAAACATTTCGGACATCTTCATTTATAAATATTTTGATTCAAATTTTAAAAGAAAAATTTAGTTGAAAGATTAATTTTTTCAATGGACAAATTTATATGATTAATTCCTAATTTTATTAAATTTCATTCAAAATAATGTTTTGTATTCAATTTGCGTCTTTTTTAATTAAATGGTCAGATTTTTTGGAGATATTATGTAAATCAGCATTTTTATAATTAGCTATTAGTAACATAAAAACTAACGAATATGCAATAACTGTTGTGTTAAAAAAATTACCTGCTAAAGCAGTTAAAAAGAAAAGTAATAGAAAAAAAAATTTAAAGGAAAAATTTTTATTTTTTATAAATAAAAAAATTAAACCTAAATAAAAAATTAAACCTAATATACCAAAATTAAAGAAGATATCAATTAAAGACATTTCTGCAAGAGTTTGTTTTCTATTTATTCCTCCTATTAAATAATTATAAAAAGACCAATGATTTTGTATATAATCAAAAATTTCTCTAAGGTGTATATTCCGGTAAGAAAAAATAAATGTAATTACGTCTTGGTTATTATACAAATCTATTAAATTACTGAAAGTATTATAAAAATAAATTTTTAATTTTGATTGAAAAACAAACAGTGATACTCCTATAACAGTCAGCAAAATAAAAAAATATCTATTTTTAAATAATTTTTTAGTTACAAAAATATATAAAATAAATACTCCTAAAAACATATATACCGTTTTGGTTCCTATCAACAATGCAACAATAAAACTAAAATATAGAAAGTATTTTATATCACTTATTTTTTCATTATAAAAATATAATATCATCAAATTTAAAATAATAAAATAGCTACTGAATGAAGATGGATATAAAATGCCTGAGTATCCAAATCGATTACCTCTGTATGTTTCAAAAAAATGTATGGAAAAAATAAAACCAATAAGAATAGTAATTTGTATTAACAATGAAAGATATTTATAAGTATTAAAAATCTTTATTATTTCTTTTTTCTGAATATCCTTAAAAGATAAATAAAGAAAAAAAGGAAACATATAATTTATAGGTGTTCTAATTATATCTATTAAAAACTGTTTATTATCCTTGTATTCATTTAAAATACTTAAAGACCCTAATATTTTTAAAAACATGAAAATAAAAAAAATAACAAAAAAATATTTTAGTTGTTCTTTAGGTTGAGACCAAATTAAATAAATAATGAAAATAAAATCTAAAATCCAAATAAATGGTGTATGAATATTAAAACTAAAATAGTTTTCTTTATAAATTAAGATGAAAAATAAATTTATACACCAAAATATAGAAAAAAGAGCTATTTTTTTATTCATTTTTTGATATTTTAATTAAATTACTTGAATGATATGCTATCACTGTAAAAAACAATAATGCTGTAATGCCTCTTTGCCTTTCTAAAATAGATTCTGTTAAACCAAACATTAAAAAAACAAAGATAATATCCAGTAACATATGTTTTTTATGAACTAATGCATCTACAAACAAATATCCTATTAGAAGAAAAAACAGAAATAATCCGAAATTACCTAACGATGCCAATATTTGTAAATATTCATTATGTGTATTGTATTTTCGTTTCATACAAGGCCAGCATTGTATGGATTTCGTTTTATAAAAATTAATGAGTTGCTCTTCTACCTGACCATAACCAACGCCAAACCATTTGTTTTTTTTCCAAACTCTTGTGGCAGCTTTAATTTTTGCAACTCGTAAAGACACACTGCCGTAGTCGTTATTATCGTAATACGAAAAACCTTTAAAATTTTTTAATTGTGTTATTTTTAATCGGAAATCCGGTGAAAAAGAATACGCAAACACTCCTGAAAACAAGATTAAAATTACAATTTTTAAATAAAATTTTCGCTTATTAAGTATCGATTTATATAGAAAAAAGAGAACTAATGCAATCATTGCTATTCTACTTGCTGTAAGAAAAATTACGAGGCTAAAAAAAAGAATTAACATTTTGGATTTGCTTTTATCAAATAAATGCACATTGTCTATTATTATAATTGCAATCAAAGCATACATTCCTAAATATGTTGGATGAAAACCAAATTTTGAAAAATATTGATAATAAAATCGTATTCCGTTATGATTATTTGTTGTTAATAGAAAAAAAGAAATTCTAAAAAACAAAATAATAATGGATAGTATCAAACCAAAAATGAAAGATTTATATATTGTTTTAATATTTTTAATCAATTCCGGAATAAAAATAAGAGGAATCACAATAAAAGATAAATTTTTCTCTACATACCGAAGACCTAAACTTAAATTCTCTTGATCAAAAAGAGTTCTAATAAGTTGATATAAAAAAAACAACAAGTAAAAATAAAAATATTTTTCTTTAAAAATAGAGTGTTTGTATTTAAACCGCAAAAATACTGCTGTAACCAAACTTAAAATCATTAATATCGGTGCAATTTTTCTGTTTAATGACAGTGAAAAAACAAGCAAAACCAATAAGAAATTATATAAAGAAATTATATCAAAATCTCTCTTTAATATACGTATCATACGATTCTATCATTTTATTAAAACTAAATTTTTTATTAAAAACATCAATACTGTTTTTAGACAATCTTTTGTATTCTGCTTCCTCTAATTGTGCAATATTATTTAATTTTTCTACCAATTCATTAAAAGAATTTACTAAAAAACCATTGTATTTATCTTCTAAAATCTCTAAATTTCCTCCTACATCATTACAAATAATCGGAATGCCGTACGCTTGTGCTTCAATTAAACTTAAAGGTAATCCTTCTTTTTTAGAAAACAACAAAACAAAATCCAAATTTTTATAAAATTCCGTCATATTTTCTACAAATCCTACGGACTTAAATTGCTCGTCTTTACCAATAACTGATTTTAATTTATGAAGCATTACGCCATCACCGGCAAAAACAATATGTATAGATGGATGAATTTTATTTTTTAAAAATTTTACAATTTCCACTTGTTGTTTTACCTCAGTAATTCTTCCCGGCAATCCTATAATAATATTATTTTTATTAAATTTATTATTTCTTAAATTACTTTTTTCAGGTTTAAACCCATTAAAAATCACTGTTATTGCTTTAGGTTTTAATTTAAAATATTTTAGATGATTATCTTTTACTTTTTGCGATACTGATATAATGTTTTCAGGTAAAAAAGTAAATTGTTTTAAGGTTGAAAATTCGTTATGAGCTATATGAATTATTTGTATCTTTTTTCTAAACAATTTAGCAGTTAAAAGTAAAAGAGTTGTTGTTTTACGATGATGTGAAATAAAAATAAAATCGCTTAATTTTTGTATTAATTTATAAGCATTAAATTTAATATAATTGTCCTTTGGTATCCTTTTAATATATTTTGAGTCAATTGTTTTATAATCATCAAAACTAGACACAAAGCCTTGACTGTCTTTATTTAATTGTAACAATCCATAATGAACATCCAGACAAACTTTTTGAGCTCCTCCAACATTTTTAAAATGACTATAAACACTAATTATTTTCATCATTACTAATTTGGTTGTAAAGGTCTGTGTATTTTTTTAAATTAACAGATAAAGAATAGGTGTTTTTTGCAAACAAAGAAATCTCTTCTTTTTCTTTTAATGTTGACTTTGATAAATTCATTATATTTAACTCATCTGTATTTTGAACAACAAGACCTAATAACGGATTGTTTATAATATCCTTGGTATATGCACCTGCATTTCCAATAGCAATTACTTTTAATCCTTTCCCCAAATATTCGGTTACTTTTGTTGGTGTTGCTATTTTATTAAAATCATGATTGCTTCTGTAAATTATGCCATAATCAAAACTACCTGTTAATTTACTTAATTCTTTTTGCTTAAGATTGTGATAATATGTTACTCCCTCTTTTTTTACTTTTATGGGTTTTGAAGTTACTATTGTTAATGATACACCATCCATTTTAGAAAAAAGTTGTTCAATTTTATTAATATTTTGATAACTCTGATTTCCTCCGATATAAATTATTTTTGTTTCCTTTGAAGTATCTGATTCCGATGAAATAAACTTAAAAACGGCATCATTATAACCACTATTACAAAAGATAACTCTATCTTTAGGGATAGTATATTTTTTATTGTATAAATCATATAAATCCTTAGAAACAAAATTATAATAAATGCCATTATCTACAGAAAATAATGCATCATTAAGTTCTTTAAAAATTTTGAATTTTGTTTCTCTTTTAAAAAAAAGCATTTCGCCTTCTACATAACCTCTTACATCATATATAATATTAATATTTGGAAGTATTTTTTGCTTGATTATTAAACCGATATAGGCAGCCTCTATGTTTCTACAATGTAATATTACATCATTAGAATATATCTTCTTTGCTATTTTTTTAGCACTTTTTACATAATCAAAACCCTTATTAAGGAAAAAAAAACGCACTTTTTTATCAAAAAATAAATTAAAGAACTTTTTTATTGGGATTCTGGATTTTATTAATTGTCCGATAAATAAATTAAAATCAAGATTTTTATCCTTAGAAAATTCTTTTTTTAAAGAATGTACTTGAGATTCAAACACAGAAGATGAAATCCCTTCCACCGTTAGATAGTAAATTTTTTTCATTGAATATTTTTTTGTTTTTGTAAACGAAAAGAAATAAAATACAAACTAAATACGTACAAAACATTGTACAAAATATGACCAGTCAAAGCCATAGAAATGATAATTGGAAAAAGAAGAATGAACTTTGTGTGTAAATTTAATTTTCTTACAGGATAATATAAAATTAAAAGATAAATTAAAAGTCCAAACCAACCTAATTTCATTAAAATTGTAAGAGGACCATTATCTAAAATAAAAAAAGGAATTGTTCCTAACCAATCGTTTAAGTGTAAATTCATTGTTGCTCCGGGACCAAATCCAAAAAGTTGTGTAGTTAAGCCGGAATGATTAAATTTCTTTAAGAATAAAGAATTTGATATTAATCTATAAACAAATGAAGAATCTTTTGAAGGATGTAAAATTCCGTAAATTCTTTCGGAATTATACATCGTTATTAAAACAGAGCTTATAATAAAAGCAACTAATGCATAAATAATATGTTTTAGTTTTATTTTATCATAAATACCATATAAAAAAGACCACGCTACAAGAAATAGCATTACTACCAATTGCATTCTTGAATTTAAGAAAAAGAAAATCACAAAAGCAAATAAAAGATACAAAAAATAAAAGTAAAAAGGTCGTTTTCTATTGACTAAAACAAGATAAATATAAAGATAATTTAACAATATTAAACTTGGTCCAAAAACCGTGTTTTTATGTTCATCTTTTTGAAAGCTTTGTGGAATATAATAGAAACGTAAAGATGGTATATAAGGAATTATTATATAAATAAGCACCGTAATTAACATTAACTTATAGTAAAAGGACTCTAAATTAAAATTGGATTCCTCACCTATTCTATAGCCGGAATAAACACCAAATAAAATAATAATAAAAAATCTTAAATCACTAAGTATAAATTTATTATGATAAGAAATTGATGTCGTAAATGAGAGAAACAAAACCAAAAACCAACTGAATAAAAGAAGCATTATAGGGAAATTGATTTTATATCTAAATAAATAAATAAAACTTGCAATCAACAAAAAATCTACTACTCTAAAGCCCAAAAATACTTTACTTGAAATTCCTGCATATAATACAGCAATAAATAATGTTAACAGCTCTAATATGGTGATTTTTTTATTTAACATATTTATAATAAATAAAGGCCGTGCGTGTAAAAAATATAGAGCTTAATGCGTAAATAATAGCGATAATACTATATCCAAACGTTTTTAATACCAAAATATTTAATAACACGACAACTATTGTTATTATATTTAGATTAATTAAATCTTTATATTTTCCTTTTGCTCCTAGAATTGCTGAAAACAAACCATATGTTAGTTTAATTAAACCTAAAAAAAATAAAGCAAAAATTAAGAATTTATCCTTTATTAAATCCACTTCTAAAAACCTCCCATTATCAATTATCACAATTAAGATAGTTACTAAAGTTATAGCAAATCCTATTGCTGTAATAATTTTTATTTTTTTTAATATTATTTTTTTGTCAATTTTCTTTTTAAAAAAAACCAATTCTTTAAAACCAACATATTGTTGTATTAATGTTAAAGGAAAAATAAAAATTGTTAAGTAATAAAAGTATTTTCCAAATGCATCTATTCCTATTTTATCTTTTATTAATAATCTTTCTCCAAAACCCAAAGCGGTTAACAAGCCAATATTTATCAAAAAAGAAAAATATAATTTGTAAAAGTCTTTTGTATTTTGATTATCAATTTTTATATATTTTATAATTGCATATAGCCCAATAAAAGCCAAAAAAACAAGAATAACACTAAAAGTGTACAATAAATTTAGTTTAATATGCAGTAAATAGAAAGAAACTATAATCAAAAAAAAACTTATTTTGTAACTGTTTTTAAGTGCTTGAGAAAATAAAAAATCTTCTTTTAAACGATATGTGTTATAAGCATACATAATAATATTAATACTCCAACCTGTTAGTAACAATATTATAATATTTAATGACGGATCATCTTTAAAAAAAAATAAACTTATTACAGGAAAAATAATTAAAGCGAAAAATATAAAATAATAAAGCCTTTTTTCAATTAAAATTGAATTATTTTCTTTATGACTTGTCCTTAAAAACATTTGATCAAAGCCCAATAAACCAAAAGAACTAACAATACCAATAAATGTGATATATAAAGAATACGAATTAAAAATTGAAGGATTGTATTTTTTAATAAACAAAGTAGATAGCATCCCAAAAAATGCAGCAGATGCCATTATTAAAAACGACGTGTTTTTTTTTATTTTGGAATAAATAAACTTTAAATCTATCTTTAATTTCAATCGCTTTTAATTTAATGTTCCACAAAAATCTAATATGGTTTTAGATGATTTCAAATTTTTAAACTCTTTATGATCTACTAATATTGAAATAATATCTGCATCTTTAAGTGCTTGTTCTAAAGAATACACATCAAAATCTTTATACTCAGAGATATTTGGTTCTACAGGTAAAATATGAAAACCTTCATTTAATAGCGATTTTGTTACATATAAAGCCGGAGATGTTCTCAAATCATCAATATTTGGTTTAAATGCCAAACCTAAACAAGCTATTTTAGGTTTTCTGCCATTATTAATCTCAAAATGAAGTGCTTTATTTTTTATTTTTTCAATTACCCAATCTGTTTTATAGTTATTTACTTCTCTTGCGGTACGGATAATTTTTGCTTCTTTAGAAAATGCCGAAACAATAAACCACGGATCAACAGCAATGCAATGCCCACCAACACCGGTTCCGGGATTCAATATATTTACTCGTGGATGTTTATTGGCTAATTTGATTAATTCCCAAACATTAATACCTGCTTTATCGCATATCATCGATAATTCATT
>Ga0256840_1001697_pt1 | contig 20301 bp, 24 predicted proteins | sample 355202metaG_FD_185969 | JGI IMG/M metagenome (GOLD analysis project Ga0256840, IMG submission 185969) | Hydrothermal vent microbial communities from Mid Atlantic Ridge, Atlantic Ocean - 355-202 | ecosystem: Environmental > Aquatic > Marine > Hydrothermal vents | place: Atlantic Ocean: Mid...
AACAAAAATCTTTACTTTTAATTTTTCTGATTGGATTTCTCTTATTTTGTGAACTTTTAAATTATTTCGTTTTTCATCTAATTCTATACCCAAATACGAAAGATTTTCACAAACCATTTTTCTAATTAAAGCTGAATTCTCCCCTATTCCTGCTGTAAAAACAATTGCATCCAAACCATTTAAAACTGCTGTGTACGCTCCAATATATTTTTTTATGCGATATGCGTTCATTTCTAAAGCCAATTGAGCCATTTTATTTCCGTTTGAAGCATCATTTTCGATTTCACGTAAATCACTTTTTCCTGTTAAACCGAGCATACCGCTCTTTTTTTGTAAAATAGTTCCAATTTCATCGATACTATATCCAAGTTTTTGAGCTAAAAACAACACAACAGATTGATCAATATCGCCACTTCTGGTTCCCATAATTAATCCGTTCATTGGACCAAATCCTAAACTGTGATCCATACTTTTTCCATTTTTAACAGCAGTCATGCTACAACCATTACCTAAATGAATAGTAATTATTTTGCTGTTGGCTTTATTTAAAAATGCATTTGCTTTTTTAGATACATACAAATGACTGGTACCATGAAATCCGTAAACGCGAACGTGGTGTTTGTTATAAAACTCATTTGGTATGGCATAACGATGTGCTTTTTCGGGAATTGTTTGATGAAAAGCCGTATCAAAAACTGCAATTTGCTTTGCTTTATTAAATATTTTTTCTGCAACTTTTATTCCTAATAAATTGGCCGGATTATGCAAAGGAGCTAAATAAGAAAGTGCTTCAATTTCCTTTTTTACTTCTGTTGTTATTAAGGTTGTTTTGGTAAAAATACTCCCTCCGTGTACCACACGATGACCAACAGCATCAATTTCATCGGTTGATTTAATCACACCAATATTTTTATCTAAAAGCAATGCTGTCATTTTTTTTAATCCTTCTTCATGATTTAATATTGGAAGAATGCGTTTCTCATTAGTTTTTGTAGTCTTATAATGAAGAATCGCATCATTAAATCCAATTTTTTCGATTAGACCTTTGGCGATAACTTCGCCTTTAGGCATTTCTAATAATTGGAATTTTATGGATGAACTACCGGAATTTATTACGAGTATTTTCATATTATTCTATTTCTTGGGCTTGAATTGCGGTAATGATTACCGTATTAAAAATATCATCTACGGTACAGCCTCTACTCAAGTCATTTATAGGTTTGTTTAGACCTTGGAGCATTGGTCCGATTGCTAAAGTTCCGGTTTCACGTTGCACGGCTTTATAGGTATTATTTCCGGTATTTAAATCCGGAAAAATTAACACACTGGCTTCACCTGCAACTTCTGAATTTGGTAATTTACTTTTTCCAACGGTAATATCTACGGCTGCATCGTATTGAATAGGTCCTTCTACTTTTAAATCCGGACGTTTTTCTTTTACAATTTGTGTTGCTTTACGCACTTTATCCACATCTTCACCAATTCCGGATGCACCGGAAGAATACGATAACATCGCTATTTTAGGTTCAATACCAAAAGAAGCACTAGAATCAGCTGAGGTAATTGCTATTTCGGCTAATTGTTCGGCATTTGGATTAGGATTTATGGCACAATCTCCAAAAACAGAAACACGATCTTCCAAACACATAAAAAATATGGATGAAACAATAGTCGCTCCAGGTTTTGTCTTTATAAATTGCAATGCAGGCAATATAGTATGTTGCGTTGTGTGAGCTGCTCCGGAAACCATTCCGTCTGCATGACCTTTATACACCATCATTGTTCCAAAATAAGATACATTAAGCATTTTATCTTCTGCCATTGCCAAATTGATATTTTTATGTTTCCGCAATTCGTAATATGTTTTGGCATAATCCTCAAAATAGATAGAAGTTTCGGGATTAATAATCGTGATTCTATCTGGATCAAATTCTAAATCCAATTTTTTTAAATTTTCTTTTACCTTTTCTTCTTTTCCTAATATTGTAAGTCTTACAACATCTTGATTAATTAATTTAATTGCTGCTTGCAGAATTCGTTTGTCTTCGCCTTCAGGCAATACAATGTGTTTCTTTTCTTTTTTTGCTCTTTGTAACAGATTATATTGAAACATTCTTGGTGTAATTCCTTTTCCTTTAAAGGTAATAAGCGATTCTGCTAAACTATCTACATCGACATATTTTTCAAAAACACGGATAGATAATTGAATTTTTTCGATGTTATCAGGATAAATTTTAGGTTTAACATGGCTCACTTTATTTGCTATGGAAAAAGTGCCGCCTTGAGCTAGTAAAATAGGAATATTGTGATTTAATCCTTCGATTAATTTTGAGATTTCCGGTTGAGGTTTTAATCCTCCGGTTAATAAAATACCGGATAATTTAGGATAACTGTCTGATATATGAGCTTGTAAAGCACCCAACAACAAATCTGAACGATCTCCCGGCGTTACCATTAAGGAATTATTTACGATACGAGGCAAAAAATTATGTAATTGCATTGCTCCTACTACAAACCCTGAGATCTGATGATGCATTCTATTTTTTCCGAATAAAATTTCTGCATTAATATCGTCTTTTATTTCTTTAATAGTAGGTTGTGACAATTGCTCTATTTCAGGTATTGCACTAACAATAACATGCTTTGGCAAACGTTGTTGCAATGCTTTTTCTACCAATACTAAATTTTCTTTTCGTATTCTATTTGCGATAATTGCAAGCACTTCTACTTCATTTTCTTTAAATAGATCATAAGCTGTGTACATATTATTAGCAAAATCTTCCATCGATTTATTGATGCCACTTTCAACAATAATCGTTGGTATGCCGAGATTTTTTGCTATATCTGAATTTATTTTTAATTCTGTTGCGGTACCTTCACCGGAAAAATCGGTTCCTTCAACTAAAATAAAATCAAACTTTTGCTCAAGAGCTTTATATTTTTCAATTATCTTGTCTATAATCAAATCGTGATTGCCATTGTGTTGCATTTCTAAAACTTCACTTTTTGTGAAAGCATAAGCTTCATCAAAAGAAATTTCAAGATTAAAAAACTGACGTACGGTATCAATATGATTGTCTTTTTTATCATTTTTAAAATCGCTTATTATTGGTTTATAGTAACCTACTTTAGCTACTTTACCTAACAACATTTGCATTAAACCTAAAGTAACGATTGATTTTCCGCTACCGCTTTCCATGGTTGCTATATATACTGCTTTACTCATCATAAAATATTAGATTACAAAGGTACGGCAACTATAAATTTAGGCAAAAGAAAAAGCCAAAAATCAGTTGTTTTTCTTACTGATTTTGGCTTTTTTATTATATAGACTTATCTAAGTTTCTACTATAAATTGAGATTGATATTGTTTAATTGATTCATATCAAAATTCATATTTTGTATATTTTTGAGTAACAATTGCATATCATCAGGATTCATTTTATTTCCTAAAATTCGTGCTAAGAAAAACCCATTATCTTTATCAGTTGCAAAAAGTACAATTTCATCTATTGCATCATCTGTACCAATAAATTTGATATCAATTTTTGTTTTACCGGATTTTAATTTAGATAATGTTTGGTATTTATTACTCTTTAAAATCTGTGACAATGATTGCTTTTGTTTTAGGTATTCCTTTTCATTTTTTTTATCTTTTTTAAGGAATAATACATTTAATTTCTTTACACTTTTTATCGCTTTTTTTTCTTCTTTACTTAGGTTTGTTGTGTTTTTAACCAAACTAACCGGAACATCTACAATTACAATATCGTCATTGTCTTCATTTGCAACAAAGTATTGTTCCAGTGACTTCTCGCTTTTGCAAGAAAACAACAAAACGGATAGTAAAATAAAGGTAATTTTTAGTATTTTCATTTTAATCTTATTTAAGTAAGGTGCGGATTTTTATAAAAATCCGCACCTTGATTTATGTTTATTTTTTACTTGCTTTTTTTAACTCATTTCCTCCGGGAATATTCATTTTATCGGTGAGTTCGCCTATTTTGTTTAGATCGATATTTCCGGTTAAGGAAACTACTACTACTTCCGGTTTTCTACCGTTAACATTAACTTTGTCTTTTAAGCTTGTTATGTACATAAACAATTCGCTTACGTGATCTTCGTCTTTACCTTCTTTTACAAATATTTTTACGTTTGCATCTTTGTCTTTAATTCGCATTAACTCAGACAATTTGGTGCTTTTTAAATATTTCTGAATATCTTTTATCATATCACCGGCAATTTTAACATTATCCGTAGTGTAAACGGCAAGATAATCTAAGTTATTAACCATTTCTTTATATGATTTTGCTTCAGGCGAATCACTGGCCACTTTACCCATTAATTTAAAAGCGTGTTTTGTAACGACTACTGTTGATACATCGTCTAAATCTTCATATTTTTCAAACATGCTGTTTTGAGCAAATGTGATTAAGGTAAATACAAATAACAAGATTGTTAATTTTACTTTCATTTTTATGTTTTTAATAGTTTTCATTTTTATGTTTTTTGAGGATTATTTTTTAAAAATTTTCTTTTTTGAGATTTCAAATTCATCTAAATATGCAACTGCAACATTCCCTTTATTTAGGTTTTGAGAAATGAGTTTTAATGCTTTTTGCGTCTCTAAAAAAGCTATTTGGGCTTCTTTTTTTTCGGCTTTGGATATGCCTTTTGGATAAATAGCATAACCAATTGCCAAGAGTAAAAGAACAACTGCTACTTTAGGCAACCAACTAATATTCCAAGACTTTTTACTAGGTTTTACTTGTATATTTTGTGGTGCTTTTTCTTTTTTATTTTGAGCAAAATAGGCAAACATTGCTTGGTATTGCTCCAAATGTTGAGGAACATCGGTTTGGGTAAAATATTCTTTAAGAACGTTTTCTTCTTGTAGAGAAGTTTCGCCTTCAAAATACTTATCTAAAAGTGCCTCTATGTTATTATTTAATGCCATAATTATGGTATTTTATTAGTTTTTGTCTTATCGTTTTACGTGCTCTACTTAACGAAACACGTATTGCTGTTTGTTTTATTTCAAGAATCTTGCCAATTTCTTCAAATGTGTATTGTTCTACATCTCTTAGTTGTATAATAATTCGTTGTTTTTCGGGCAATTCATTTATTAATTTCTCAACAATCGAAATACTATCATTGGTTTCTGTTTCTTTAGACAAATTACTGTTTTCGTCTTTATAATTAGAATGTACAATTTTTAAATTTTGCGCATTTTTCAATTTCAATTCATCCAAACATTTATTTTTAACCATCGTCATTGCAAAGGCTTCCACATTTTTATACATGGTTATTTTAGAACGATTAAGCCATAATTTAAGCAAAACATCTTGTGTGGCGTCTTGGGCTGCATCATGCGAAATTAAATAACGTTTTGCCAACCGGAATAATTTATCCTTAAAAGGCAAGACTATTTTTAAAAACTCTTCTTCGTTCATTTTTATTGTTTGGTTACAATCACGACGAATGTACTTTATTTTTGTTACATCAGCTATAAAATATTTTAGTATATTGCATCGTTAATACTTAAACACCTTCTAAATTATGAAAAATAAATTTATTGCCTATACACTGTTTTCATTTTTACTTATCGGAATTAGTTGTACCGAAAAAGACACCATTCCTCAAGATATTGAAATCCAAAATTTCATCTGGAAAGCAATGAATTTGAATTATTTATGGTTGGAGGAAATTCCGGATTTACAAGATAATCGTTTTAAAAATCAAGATGAACTAAATGCCTATTTACAAGGAAAAACACCCGAAAATTTATTTGAAAGCTTGTTGTATTCCGGCGATCGTTTTAGTTGGATAACCGATGATTATATCGCTTTGGAAAATTCTTTTCAAGGACTTAGCAAAACAACAGGAATGCGTTTTGGTTTAGTTAGAACCGCGGCAGATTCAGACATAATTTTTGGTTATGTTCGCTATGTTCTACCAAATTCGAGTGCTGATTTAGAAGGTGTACAACGTGGCGATATTTTTTATGCTGTAAACAATACACCATTAACAGTAGCTAATTATTACAATCTTCTTTTTAACGAAAACGAAACTATTACCTTTGATTATGCTGATTTTTCAATGGCAAATAACCAAGTTATTCTCACACCAAACAGTATACATAAAACTTTGGTAAAAGAGGTTTTACAAGAAAATCCGATTCATACCGTTGCAATAAAAGAAATTCAAGGTCATAAAATTGGTTATTTACTTTACAACCAATTTGCTTCTAGTTTTGACACAAATCTAAACCAAATATTTGGGCAATTTAAAACTGAAAACATTACCGATTTAGTCTTAGATTTACGTTACAACGGAGGAGGTTCCGTAAATACCGCAGTAATTTTATCGAGTATGATTACCGGTCAGTTTACCAATGAATTATTTGCTTCGGAAGAATACAACTATAAATTACAACCTTTTTATGAAGACCATACAAAACTCTATTTTACCGATAAACTAACAAATGGTCAGGCAATTAATAGTTTGCAATTAAACAAATTATATGTTATTGTTTCCGGAAGCTCAGCATCAGCAAGTGAATTGGTAATTCAAGGCTTAAATCCGTATATTGATGTTGTTTTAATCGGTACAAAAACCGTTGGGAAAAGTGTGGCATCGGTAACCTTATATGATTCGGACAATTACCGTAGAGAAGGTGCAAATCCTAATCATACGTACGCGATTCAACCCATTGTATTAGAAATTAAAAACAAACTCGGTCAAAACAACCATACAGGATTATTACCTAATATTTTACAAGGCGAGAATTTTGCTGATTTAGGAGAACTCGGCAACGAAAATGAAACTTTATTTGCTTCTGCCATTGACGTTATTTTAAACACTAGAAGAATACAACGTACAAATAAAATATTGCCATTGATAGATGACAATCAAATTAAAGAGACAAAAAATAACATGTATGTAACTTTTTAATCTATGAAATCCCTCTGTTTATATTTGTTGTTGCTTCTGAATTTATTTACGATAAATTCACAAACCGACACATTAAATATTCACTATAAAATAGGAGAATACAAAATTAACAAAGAAAATTACAAGAAAATACAAGAAAAACTGGCACAACTACCAAAAGATAAAAAAATGACCGTTGCTATTATTTCGAGTTGTGATTTTTTAGGTAGCAACAAAAAAAACTTAGAACTCTCTTATAAACGAGCATTAACTGTAAAAAAGCTCATCGAATTACACCACAATTTAACCATTTCATCCATTACTTATAAAGGAATTGGAGAGCTTAAAACAGGAAACAGAAAACGCACTAAAACCGGTTTTAAATCTGACAGAAAAACCACCTTGATTTTTAAAGATGAAACACAACGTATTTTAGATAATATGGCAAATTCTAAAAAAGGTGATGTCTTTATTTTAAGAGATATTCTATTTGAACCCGGACGTCATTTGCTAAAAAAAGAATCCTTGCAAGTTGTAAAAAGATTATTAAAAGTATTAAAAGAAAACCCTAAATTAGAAATTGAACTTATTGGTCATGTTTGCTGTGGTAGAAGTCCAACCGATTCATTAGATGGTTACGATAAAGATACACGAGATTATAATTTATCTAAAAATAGAGCCAAACACATTTATAAATATCTGGTTTATAAAAAAATAGATTCAAGTAGATTATCGCATAAAGGATACGGATTTTTAAAACCACTCTACTATCCCGAAGAAAATGATTTTCACAAAAAATTAAACCGCAGAGTTGAGATAAAAATTGTAAATAATTAACAATTATTTTGTAGTTTCGAGGTTTTAAAAAACGGTTAAAAAAACATGGCAAAAGTAAAACCTTTTAGAGCAGTAAGAGCACAAAAAGATAATGTAAACAATGTTGTTACAAGATCTTACGACACGTATACCGAAAAAGAAATTCAGGATATTATCGAACAAAATCCGAATTCTTTTTTACAAATAATTCATCCGTTTTTTAAAAAGAATACCTTTCATTCATTAGATGAAAAATTTGAAGCCGTTAAAGAAAAATACAATTTTTTTAAAGCAAAAGATATTCTTAAAAAAGAAGAAAAACCCCTATTTTATCTATATAAAAAACAAACTGAAACAGGTGATTTTATTGGACTTATAGCTGCTACAAGCACAAAAGATTATAAAAATAATATTATAAAAAAACACGAAAAAACCTTAAAAAAAAGAGAAATCCTATTTAAAAACTATCTAAAAAAAACAGGTTTTAATGCCGAACCTGTGCTTCTTACCTATCCTGATGAACCAATAATAAACGAAATAATTAAAAAATACCAACAAGAAAAACCGGAATATCAATTTACTACTAAAAACGGTAAATTACACTCCTTATGGTTGATTAATAATGAAGTCGATATTACTACAATTCAAACGATTTTTAAAAAAATAAAATCTCTTTACATCGCCGATGGTCATCATAGAAGTGCTTCTTCTTATTTATTAGGAAAAGAATTAAAAACAAAAAAAAGCAAGTATTTTTTAAGTTACCTAATATCTGAATCCAATTTAAAAATAGCATCGTTTAATCGATTAATCAACACCTTAAACGGATTAACAGAAAATGATTTTTTAGAGGCTTTATCCAAAAAATTCACTGTTTCTTTATCTGAAAAACCATTTTTTGAACCCCAAAATTCACACGAGTTTAGTATGTACCTCGGTGATAAAGCTTACCTTTTAAAATTAAAGAAAGAGAGCTACAATTTTAAAACATCTCTACATCATTTAGACACACATATTTTACACAAAAATATTGTAAAAAACATTTTGGGCATTAAAAACGTACGAACGGACAAAAGAATTACGTATATTGCACAACATCACGGACAAGAAATTTTAAAAAACAAAGTGCTAAAAGGAGAGTTTAAAGTTGCTTTTGGTCTGTTTCCTGCAACAGTAGAGCAAATGAAAAATATATCTGATGAAGGTTTAACGATGCCTCCAAAATCAACTTATATACTTCCTAAATTAAAAAGCGGTTTAATCATATACGAGTTTTAAAATGGTAGAAGCAACAACACAATTACGCGTACGATATAGTGAAACTGATCAAATGGGCTACGTATATTACGGAAATTACGCCCAATATTTTGAAGTAGCTCGTGTTGAATTTCTTAGATCGAAAGGTGTTTCTTATAAAAAATTAGAAGAAGAAGGAATTATGCTACCTGTTTTAAAACTAGAAGTTAAATACCACAAACCTGCAAAATACGATGATTTATTAACCATTAAAACAGTTGTAAAGAAAAAACCGAGTATTACGGTTGATTTTCATTTTGAAATTTATAACGAACAAAATGAATTATTAACTACCGGTTTTACTTCTCTTGTTTTTATCGATATGAAACGAAACAGACCGACCAGACCACCAAAAATTATCCTGGATTTATTTGATACAATCTAAAGGAAAAAGCTGTTCTTTATTATAGAACAGCTTTTAAATTTATTATGAAAACGTAACAAATTATTAAATAAGATTTATCACTTCGTCACTGGATAGTGATTTCACCTTCTTTTCCAATGTTTGTAATAACTCAAACAATAATTTTGAATATTGCTTTAAAATTACATCTAATTTTCTGGCTTTTTCTTCTCTTTCTGCCATTTGTTTTTTGGCACTATTAAAAAGAGAGCCTTCAATTGGCTTTTTGTACAAACTATAAATTTGTAAATACGTATCGTGTACTGATTGATGAATTTCTTCAATATCTGTATATTCTGAAAATTCACTCAATCTTTGGCCTTCACCATAATACCATTTACCAAAATCACAAGAAGTATAATTTACAGGTATAGTTGTATTTGCCTGGTGAATATCGCCTAAACGAATTAAAATTTGCACATCTGAAATCCATTTCATATGACTTGTTTTTGCCATACGTAAATTTGAAATGATTTCTGCCTTGATTCCTCTAGCGTTTTCTACAACATCTACATCAGAAACTATCTCTAATTTTGTTTGTTGCAATTTTTTAGACTCTTGTTGCTGCTGTTCTTTTTGAGCAATTAAATCCTCAATTTTTCTTTCTATTTCACTCATTTGTTGTTAGTAATAAGGGGTTTATAATTTTTCTTTTTCGCGTGCAAAGATACTATTAAAATTTAAATTACCAAAATTATTAATAACTTTATTTATTCCTTTGCAATGTTAACACATCTAGTTCTCTTTAATTCTTCAAGTAATATGTCTTTATCTTTTTCTCTAATTTCAATGGTAAAGTTGCAGTTCATTTCCATTTTACGCTCAATAATTGTAGCATTAGTTTCTTTAAGAACACGCAAAACTTTATCCATATCTTTATATTCAAAAGTAATGCCAAAAGAATAATTTATTGTTTTATTTTTAATTTCGGCTGTTTCCAAAACCATTTTTGCGGCTGTTTTATAAGCACTAACCAAACCGCCAACACCTAATTTTGTACCACCAAAATAACGTACTACAATAACCAAAACATCAGTTAAACCAAAAGAATGTATTTGTCCTAAAATAGGCTGTCCGGCACTATTGCTTGGTTCTCCATCATCGTTTGCTCTATATTTAGCTTTATCATTATAACCTATTTGCCAAGCATAACACCAATGTCTGGCTTTATAATGCTTTTCCTTTACATCTTTTAAATTTTTTTTTATCTGTTCTTCATTTTTAACAGGGAATACATAACCAATAAATTTACTTCCTTTTACTTTATAAACCTCGCTCTCAAAGGATTTTTCAATTGTTTTATAAGTATCTTTTGGTGTTTCCATTTAATAAGAAATCATTAATAAATAAACGGATAATATAGCAAAAAAAATTCCTAAAATATTTTTTTTGCTAAATTTTTCTTGAAACAAAAGAAAACCAAACAATGCAGATACCAAGACAATACCAATATTATTTAAAGTAAAGACTTTAGAACTATCGTATTTACCCATTGTTTGCAGTGATTTTACCAAAAAAAACATTGCATAGTAGTTAAATATTCCTAATAGAATACCTCCAATTATATTTTTTACATTAAACCTTATTTTACGTTTTGTGCTTTTAATCAACAAAACTACAATACCAATCAACATTGCATTAAAAAAAATTGTTCCAATAAAAATGGAAACTTCATCTGTTGCCACATAATTTTTTTCGAAATATTTTAATAAAGTATCTAATAATCCGGAACCAAAAAAAAGAATAACAGGTAAGTATAACAGTTTTATATTTACTTCCATTTTTTCTTTTATTGAAGTTAAATAAACAGCTGAAAGTGCTAGAAAAATAGCAACTATTTTTAATAGGTTTACCGGTTCTTTATATACCATAATACCAAACAAAACCGGAATAACCATACTCATTTTGCCGGAAATCGCAGCTACCGAAACTCCTAAATACTGCGTTGTTTTTGCCATTAAATTAAATAAACTAATAAATAAAATTCCTAAAATAATGGTGGCAAAAAACCATTTTTGATTAGGTATTTTTAACAAACCATATGATACATTAGCTTGAGAAAATGCTAAAGATGAAGCTATAAGATAATTTATAACAATAGCTTGTAATGTATCGATTTCTTGTTTTTTAAATACTGTGAAAACAACATATAAGACACTATTAAATAAAATGGAGAGTAGCAAAAAAATCATTTAAAAATATTTTTCTAAAATTAATAATATCCTCCGTTTCTGGATTAATATGCCATGTATTAAATCCCATTTTTTTAGCCGTTTCACAATTTTCTAAAGTATCATCTATAAAAAGTGTTTCTTCCGGATTTATACCGGTACGTTTAATAACATATTTAAAAGGAGCTTCATCAGGTTTACGCATTTCAATTAAATGCGAATAAAATATTTCGTTAAATAAGTACAAAAATTCAACATACAAATCATCATCTAGCATCGAACGAATATGTTTTAGATGTAACGGATTAATATTACTCAATAAATAAAGATTGTACTTCTTAGCTAACTTTTTTATAAAATCCATTCTATATCTTGGCAAATCTAATATAATGGAGTTCCAAGCATCAATTAACTCATCATCGGTTGCTTTTGGAATTTTAGTTTGATAAAAACATAAAAATTCTATGGTATCTATTTTACCTCTTTCGTATAATTGATTGATTTTATGCATTTCTGCATCGAACTCATCGAGACCCAATTTATTTAATTCTCTTTTTGTGGCTTGCTTATCCAAATTGATAATCACATCGCCAAAATCAAAAATTATATTCTTAATTTCCTTCTTTTTCATAATAATTTAAAATCTCTGAATCAATTATTGTTTGTTTGATTAATTTTTTATTGTTCAAAATTGGTGATTTTACACCGTTTTTTAATAAAATATCTCCTATAAATATTCGTGCTTCATCCCAAATACCGGATTTTATAAACGTCTCTAAAGTCTGCTTTCCTCCTTCTATAATAACCGATTGTATTTCGTGTTTTACTAAAATGCGAATTATTTCTTCGATTAAATCGGAAAAATTAATCTTTTCATAAAAAATAGTTTTATCAGATTGTTTTTCTTTTTCTGTAAGAATAATCGTTTTAACAGCACGATCAAAAACAGCAAAATTTTGTGGAATTCGCAAACTGCGATCCAATACAATTCTAACCGGATTTTTACCAAAAACCTTACGTGTTGTCAAAGAAGGATTATCACTTAAAACCGTATTTGTTCCTACTAAAATCCCTTGTTCTTGCGAACGCCAAAAATGCACTAATTGTTGCGATTGTTGACTGGAAATCCAAATTGGCTCAGCTTTATCTTTGTGTAATTTACCTATAAAATCATCTTTTGATTTTGCCCATTTTAAAATAAAATAAGGTCTTTTTTTGTTGTGAAATGTAAAAAAGCGTTTATTTAATGCCAAACATTCTTTTTCTAAAACACCAATTGTGACATCAATGCCGTTTTTTTTTAGGTGTTTTACACCTTTTCCGCTAACTATTTCATTAGTGTCTAATGCTCCAATGATTACTTTTGGGATTTTACTTGCCACGATCAAATCGCTGCACGGAGGTGTTTTACCAAAATGTGAGCAAGGTTCTAAACTAACATATAACGTTGCTTTTGATATGAATTTAACATTTTCCGGTTTAACCGAATTGATACAATTTACTTCGGCGTGATTTCCGCCATATTTGCTTGTAAATCCTTCGCCAATTATGCTATCGTTATATACTAAAACTGCACCAACCATAGGATTAGGGGCTGTATTACCTAAACCTTTATTTGCTAATTGCAAACAGCGTTGCATGTATTTTTTATCGGTTTGCATTATTTTAAAAGAATTTCATCAGTATAATTTAACGGATAGTCATAATGAAAATTACCTAATGAGTATCTAATTTCTCCTTTGTAAACAATCCGTATTTTTTTATTCCGGATAAAATTCATCACATTTGATAATAAATTTTGCTTATTGTCTTTATAGATTTTTTCGTAAGGAATTACTACCGTTAACGGCAAAATAAATTCCTTTTTTCTCGGTACTTTAAACGGTTCCGAATTTAATGTTGCTACCTGTAAACTATCAATTAACACCTTAATATTATTAGCTTGAAGCGTACCTCCTATACTGTTTTTATTTAAAAAACGCAAATCGGTTCTTAATTTTATTCCTTCTCTATTTGCCTGCAAAACTTTTACGGATTCTACTTTAATAAGTTCCGGTTTTTCTGTTACTTTACAGCCTAAAAAGGTGGTAATTATTAAAATCAGGAATATTTTTTTCATTTTTAACACATTATAATCCGCAAAAATAAGAAATAACACTATGCAATCGCTTAAAATAAGAAATATTCTTCCTTCCGACAATCCAAAATTATCTTTTGTAATAAAATCCGTTTTAACGGAATTAGGTTGCAATATAAAAGGAACTGCTTATTACGACAAAGAAACCGATGAAATGTTTGAAGCTTATCAAACCGAAAAAACTATCTATTTTGTAGCCGAATTAAACAATGAAATCGTTGGTGGTTGTGGTATTGGTATTTTAGAAAATAATACTTGCGAATTGCAAAAAATGTATATTTTACCAAAAGCAAGAGGTTATAAAGTTGGTTATCAATTATTGCAAAAATGCATCGATTTTGCTATAAAAAACAACTATGATAACATTTATTTAGAAACGTTTCCGCAGATGAAATCCGCTATTTCATTATATCAAAAAAATGGCTTTTTTAGAATTGACAAATCCTTGGGAAATACTTGTCATTATTCTTGTAACGTATGGATGCTAAAACCTTTAAAACGAAATATTCTCACTTTAAAAACGGAATTTATTTCCGCTTTAAGCGAAATTTATACAACGAAAGAAATCAATCATTTTTTTACATTATTGGCAACAGAATACCTTAATTTAAGTAGAGTAGAAATCGCCTTGCAACCCAATTTAATGATCAATGAAAAGAAATTACATCTCTTTTACAATGGGTTGAAAAAATTAAAAAACCAAGTACCAATACAATACATTCTCGGTAAAACAGAATTTTACAACAATCATTTTTATGTAGACAAAAACGTTCTAATACCAAGACCCGAAACCGAAGAATTAGTAGATTGGATTGTTAAAGAAAATCAAAATACTAAAAAAACACTAAATATTTTAGATATCGGAACAGGCTCCGGTTGTATAGCAATAAGTTTAGCAAAAAATCTACCTTCTACGGTTACAGCAATAGATGTTTCGGAAAAAGCTCTTGAAATAGCTAAAAAAAACACACAGTTAAATAATGTGAAAATAACATTAATAAAGAGAGATATTTTAGAAAATAATGACTTTCAACTACCTGAAAAACAAGATATTATTGTTAGCAATCCGCCATACGTTAGAGAACAAGAAAAAGAACAAATGCAGAAAAATGTATTGGACTACGAACCACATCTTGCTCTTTTTGTTAAAAATGATAATCCCTTACTTTTTTATGCTGCAATAGCCGATTTTGCCTTAAAAAACCTAAAACCAAACGGTAAACTTTATTTTGAAATAAACGAGTTTTTAGGTAACGAAACAGTTACTTTATTACAAGAAAAAGGGTTTAAAAATGTGATTTTAAAAAAAGATATTTTTGGTAGAGACAGAATGGTACAAGGTTATTTAGTTTAATTTTTAAGATCATCAGAAAAATGCCCTTTATGTTTTCCTTTTAAAAATTTTTCTTTGTTAAAATCTTTTGATTCTCCTTTCGGAATAGTTAGGCTTTTCCATTGATTGCCTTTAAGCATTTTTCCAATAAAAACAATTTGCCCAATATGAAACGAGTAATGAGCCAATTGTCGGTTTATAGCTTCAATAATGGAGTGTTCTTGATTTCTAATATAAATTTTTATTTCAAAATTTTCTTCATTTACAGACTTTAAAGCATCAAATAAACATTTCCAACCTTCCTCCCATTTATCCAACAATTCCTTTTTTGTTTTTATAACCGATTCAAACTCCAAATCTCTGTTTCTCCATTCTTTTTCTCCATTTGATGTTAAAAAATCCATCCAACGAGATTTCATATTTCCCCAAAGATGATTTACAATTATCGCAATTGAGTTTACATCTTCATTAAATTACCAAAAAAAATCACTTTCTTTAAGTTGGTCAAAGGTTTTTTTGCCAACTTTTTTATAATATTCAAATTGCTTTTTTACGCTATTTAGATATTCCTTTTTCACTTTTTTGATTACTAATAAAAAACTACTGTTAATATGAATTTTGAAGGACTAAACTTTAGGTTTATCACATAGCCTAATTACGTTTTTTATTCTGTCAACTTACTCATTAAATCCATTCTTTCATGTAATATTCTTATAACCTCTATTTCATATTCAGAAATTTTATAATAAAATATTATGTGTTTTCCTGATTTAAAACCAAATAAATTTCTGCTTATTTCTGAATACATTTTTCCAATAATTTGATTTTTACCAATTTCTTGACAAGCAACCTTAATTGTTTCGTAATATATATCTGCCTGATTTTCAGACCATTTTTCAAATGTATAATCCCAAATACTATTTAAATCATCTATGGCTTTTTGTCTTAATATAACTTCAGCCATTTTTTATTTTTTCAGATTTTAATTTTTTTAAATTTTCATCAAAATCAAAATTTTCAACTCGTGGACTATCTATTCCTTCTTGAATAGCATTTCTTAAAGCAATAATTTTGCTTTCTTCATTTTCTAAAAGACGCAAACCAGCCCTTACAACTTCACTTACATTTTTATATCTACCAATAGATAATTGACTTTTTATAAATTGGTCAAAATAATGCCCTAACGATATTGATGTATTTTTACTCATTTTCAAAACTTTATTCAAAAGTACCAAAAATTGGTAAAATATACAAAATTACAATCTATTTTTCTGAAAGAAAAAAACATCAAACTATTTTTAAAATATTTTCCGGCGGACGACCTAAAACAGCTTTATCCTCTTTAACAACGATTGGTCTTTCAATTAGTTTAGGAAACTTAACCATTGCTTCAATGATTTCATCATCGGTTAATTCTTTTCCTTTATAATTTTCTTTCCAAATCTTCTCATTTTTTCTAACTAAATCAATAGGTTTTATATCTAATTTTTTAATAATTTCTTTTAATTCTTCTTTTGTTGGCGGTGTTTTTAGATATTGCACGATTTCAAAATCAACTCCTTTATCTTTTAAAATTTGTAATCCTTGTCGGCTTTTACTACATCGCGGATTGTGATATATTTTTATTTTATGCATCATTTTATATTTTACACAAAGATAGTAAATGATTTTAACCTACAAAATTCACCACAATTTCCACTTTTAGTAGATAGAATTCTAAAATTCTACAGCTAAACAAAGCTAATTTCATGAATATTTGCGGTTAAATATGTATTTTTGAAAAATGGATTTTCAAACAATTATATCTTTTTTGATCGCATCATCTTTGCTCACTATAATGCCGGGGCCTGACATTATTTATGTTCTACTACAGAGCATTAGTAATGGTAAAAAATACGGTATTATCACTGCCTTAGGTTTGGTAAGTGGTATTATCGTTCATACCACACTTATTGCTCTTGGTGTTTCCGAAATGGTAAAACAATCGGAAAATATTTATCTTGCAATTAAAATTTTTGGTGCTTTCTATCTTTTTTATCTTGCATATAAGGTGTACAAAGCCCCGGCAAGTATCGAAATTCCGGAAAACGAATTAGTTAAAGAAAATTTTACAACCTTATTTAAAAGGGGTTTTTTTATGAATGTGCTCAATCCTAAAGTCGGATTATTTTTTCTGGCGTTTTTTCCGGGTTTTATAAATTTACATAACAGAAACACCATATTACAAATTTACACATTAGGATTTTTATTTATGTTACAAGCACTTGTTATATTTAGCTTTGTATCCATTCTTGCCGATAAAATGACCTCCTTTTTACGTGAAAATAAGAAATTTAATCATTATTTAAAATATGCTCAGATTGTTATTTTTATTGGCATCGGAATTTTTATTTTACTATAAAAAACGTATTTTTACCAAACTTATGTTTTTAAGTATAATTACTTCCCAAAAAGGGTGAAATTTATGACTAAAAAAGTGAAAATTATCGAATGTCCAAGAGATGCAATGCAAGGTATAAAATCGCATTTCATACCAACCGAAGCGAAAGCAAAATATATTAATTCACTATTGCGTGTTGGTTTTGATACGATTGATTTTGGAAGTTTTGTCTCACCAAAAGCGATTCCGCAAATGCGAGATACTGCCGATGTTTTAAAAGGTTTGGATTTAAGTAATACCAATAGTAAATTACTGGCAATCGTTGCAAATAAAAGAGGAGCAAACGATGCCTCAGTCTTTGAAGAAATTGATTATTTAGGATTTCCTTTTTCTATTTCAGAGAATTTTCAGATGCGTAATACCGGAAAAACGATTGCAGAATCGGTTATTACTTTAGATCAAATTTTAGATATTGCCGACAAAAATAACAAAGAAGTCGTTGCCTATTTATCTATGGGTTTTGGTAATCCTTATGGTGACAAATGGAATGTTGATATTGTAGCAGATTGGACTGAAAAACTCTCTAAAATGGGTGTTAAAATTTTATCTTTATCTGACACTATTGGTGTTGCTGATGGAAAAACAATTAAGTATTTGTTTGAGAATTTAATACCACTTTACCCAAAAATTGAATTTGGTGCTCATTTACATACAACACCTAACACTTGGCGAGAAAAAGTAGATGCTGCTTTTACCGGAGGTTGTACTCGTTTTGACGGAGCAATAAAGGGTTTTGGAGGTTGCCCAATGGCAAAAGATGAACTCACCGGTAATATGCCAACTGAAAAACTGTTATCGTATTTTACCGAGAAAAAAGTGGATACCAATATCAAACCAATGGCTTTTGAAAGTGCTTATAATAAAGCTCTAGATGTTTTTTAACCTGTAAAATTCACTACAATTTTCATCATATAAAGTAAATCAAGTTACCTATTCTCCTAAACTAAAATTCACTACAACAAAACCGGTCTGTCTTGCAGGAGCTTTACTGTCGGCATTAAAACGATAGGATTTTGCTGTGCGTTTTGCAGCGGCATTTAAACAAGGATCATCACTTTGAGCAACTTGAGTACTAATAACTTTTCCGGTTCTATCAACTACAATTTTTACAACAACTTTACCTTCTTCATTACAATCTTGCGGAAATTTTTTATTAGATTTTTTCGTCCTACCATTTAATCCGTAACCGGAACCATTACCGCTTCCTCCACCATAATATGAATTTGCATATGGATTTCCATTAATATCACCTTGATTTCCATTTTGATTGCTATCGCCATCACCTTCATTAGAAGTACCATTATTACTTGGACCGTTTAAAATACTACTCAAAGCATCGGTAGTAGATTGATCCGGTTTTGGTTTTGGCTTTGGTTTTGGTTTGGGTGGAGATGTTGTCTCGGCAGTTTCCGTAACCGGTTCTGTATTTGTTTGCGGTGTATTATTTACTGTAGGAGCATCTTCCGTATCTTGCGTTACTACTTCCTCTTCAACAACAGTTTCTTTTGGCGTTTCGGTTGGTTGCTCAACTACTTCTTCCTCCTGCTCTTCTTGTTCTTGTTGCTGTTCTTGATTAGGTTCTGTTTTTACTTGTTCGGTTGAAGTTGTGTTGTCTCCTTTTCCGGCATCGGTATAACCGAAATTAATTTCCACACCATATTCATCCGGCGGATCTTTGTATTTTAATCCGAATATAAAAATCAAAAACACTACTAACAACATTAAAATTGTTGTTATAACAGCAGATTTCTTCTTATGTGGTGTATCTAATATTTTCATTTTATTTTGCTCTCACTGCCAAAGTCGATTTTATCCGATTTCTATTGGCAATATCCATTACATAAACAGCATCTTTCATAGGCACAGATTCTTCTACTCTTAAAGTAATCGATCTACCAATTTTATTTTTACCAACTTTATTTAAAATTTCTCGTTCTAATTGACTTTTTCTTACCTTTTTACGATTCACATAGTATTCCTTATTCTTAGTAATACTAACTGTAACACTTTTACTTTGTGTGGTTTTACTAGAAGATTTTGGTAATAATAAATCTATCGCTTCCGCGGAAACGAGTGTAGATGCAATCATAAAAAAGATTAGTAACAAAAATACAATATCGGTCATAGATGACATATTGAATTCCGGTGTTACCTTATTTCTACCTCTAATATTCATATTTTGTTATTAAGCAGGTTCATTTAATAAATCCAAAAATTCTAAGGATTGTGCTTCCATCTGGTAAACCACTTTATTGGTTTTTACTACCAAATGATTGTATGCAATATATGCGATAATACCAACAATCAAACCACCTACAGTAGTTGTCATTGCTGTATATAAACCATCTGCCATCGATTTTATATCAATAGAACCACCGGCATTTGCAATTTCAAATATTGATAAAATCATACCAATAACCGTACCTAAAAATCCAATCATTGGAGCAACTCCGGAAATTGTGGCAAGAATACTAACGTTCTTTTCCAGTCGATAAATCTCTAATCTTCCTGCATTTTCAATTGCTGTATGAATATCTTCCAAAGGTTTGCCTATACGTGAAATACCTTTTTCAATTAATCTTGCAACCGAAGAATTATGATGCTGAGCACATAGGCGTTTTGCACCTTCTAAATCACCTTTAAGAATGTATTCTCGTATTTGATTCATAAATGTTTTATCTACTTTTGAAGCTGCTTTTATAGCAAATAATCGTTCAAAATAAATAAACAATGCAACAACTAATAAAATAAATAGTAAGCCCATTATTAACT
>Ga0256840_1001698_pt1 | contig 20298 bp, 25 predicted proteins | sample 355202metaG_FD_185969 | JGI IMG/M metagenome (GOLD analysis project Ga0256840, IMG submission 185969) | Hydrothermal vent microbial communities from Mid Atlantic Ridge, Atlantic Ocean - 355-202 | ecosystem: Environmental > Aquatic > Marine > Hydrothermal vents | place: Atlantic Ocean: Mid...
ATCAGGAACAGATAAGAACGCTTGGCAGACAGCTTTAAACATTGCATTTCTTACAGATAGTATAAACGATTTAACGGCAGAAGATGCTTACCAAATAAGTCTTAATGGATTTTACTACACTGATGCAACAACGGCTAATTTACCCAACATCAATAAGGTGGGAATACTTCGTACTATAATAACACCAACTGAACGTTACCTTACCTATTTAACAGTAGAAGGAGGGCGTCTTGTAATGTGGGCAAATAGGTACGATGGAACGACATGGGGAACATGGAATGCCTTAAGTGGAGGAGCTGCGATTGACGTTACAACAGATACAACTAATTTCGTTACCTTATTATCTAACACAGATACAGATGTGCAGAAGGCGTTAGATACCTTAGATAAACATGTGCATAGTACTCTGTCTCAGCCAGATGGCACGAATCCTTTTGTCTATACAGATAACGGAGGAGCATTACATATAGACGGAGATATAATTCAAAATGGAGTAGCGTATGAGACGCATGTAGAACAAGTATTCTCTAAGAATGACCTGATTATCACAAGAGATGGAGCAGTAGGGGGATTAGGTACAGGAGAATACACAGGTATTCAGGCAAATCTTTATGACGGTGTAAATAGTGGGCAATTAGTATTTGATAAGGACGGATGGGCAAGAGTAGGTGATGTAGGTAATCTTTTAAAATTAGCTACAATTACAGAAAACCCGACAGATGCACAGGTTGTAAGATGGGACGCTGCGACGAGTACACTGGTATCTATTCCTTTTGGGACGGTAGCAGGAACAATTTCAGAAGGAAACCATACACACGCCTTGCTCCATCAGCAGAACACGGATTATAAGATAGAAAAATATGGAACTCCTATCATTACTTCCAACACAACAACAGGCACATATGGGGCACAATTTACTGTCTTATACTACATTGCGACAGCTAATACCTTATTATCCAGTATTAAGGTATTTCTTGATACTGTAAATCAAACATCGTCTGTGGCTAATGTTGTAATAGACATATATGACCATGAATTCGGGTACCTTGAGGTACTTTCTGCAGGAACAGCAGGTAATTATTTAACCGGACAGGTTTATAGAGAAGAAGGGTTTACTATTACCGCAGGCAATGCTTCTGAGATATGGAATTTATCAAATCCTTTTCCAGTAGCTAATGGAAATAAATATTCTATCGTAATCTATTCACAGGCAAGTCCTTTATATGGAAAAGAATTAATTTATTTTGATATCTCTTCCGATGCATCAGGCATGGTACAAAGATACGTAGGGTCAGATGGAACGAATATAGTTGCAGACCCAAACACTTCTACACCAGGCACGACAACTAATTTATCGTATGAGATTACCTTACAATCACTTGCAAAGGTACAGTGTGATACGACAGGATTAGTTAATGTAACAGGCATAATGAGAGCTACACAAACGCCCGCGATTACATCAGATTTAGATTACATTACAAAAGGTTGGGCAGATATTAATAAGGAGGATACATTTACAAAGAATACGGCTTTTAATAAAAACTTTGGTACTGTGGCAGGTACGGTTGCGGAAGGTAATCATAATCATGTCGGAGTATATGCAAATCTGAGTTCAGTTAATAACTTTACCAAGTATCAAAATACCTTCTTAGACATAAGATTAGGTGATACAACTTCAGGTTATACTGGAAGTATTGGTGTAAAAAATATGGCGGGAACAGGCGACGGGACTACATTGGGTTATACGACATATCTTACATACGATTTATTTTACGACAATGTAAACGATAATTGGGTAGCTTACAGGGGGACGTTGGGACGTAAGCAGTTGTTACTGATTGGATATCACGATGATGGCTTTAAATTTATGACTGCAGACCCAGCAAAAACAACATATACATCTGCAGACTTTACAAAGATAATGCATGTTGTCGGCAGTACTAAAAGGGTGGCGATTGGGGACATCTTACCGACAGAGAAATTAGAAGTAGTAGGTAACATAAAGGCATCAGGTACGATAACAGGTTCAGATATAAGATTAAAAACTGATATTAACCCATTAAATAAAGGAATAGACGGACTTAACCCTGTATCATACAGGCTTAAAGACACAGGGGAATTCTATTACGGGTTTATTGCCCAAGAGATGCTAAAGACACACCCTGAACTTGTTAAGGGTACGGGTAAAGAAAGAGAAGATGGTACGATTGATTATTACGGAATAAAACAAGATGCCATAATTCCATTACTGGTTAAAGATGCACAAGATAAAGACATAAGAATTAAAGAATTAGAACAAAGAGTAATACTATTAGAAAAAACCGTTTAAAAACTTAGAAAAATGAATGAGGAGATGTGGACATTATTAGGGATACTTATTACAAACCTTGCCGCTATATTGTCAAGTTATATAAAGACAAGAGCAGATAACCTGGCAAGTCGGCGGAAAATTGAAAATAATCATACCTATCTATCTAATAAAATAGACAGCCTCCAAAAGACTGTTAAGCATTCGGAAGTAAGTAGGGAATTAATACGTACTATTCACCTTGGATTGTCTAATGAGGCATTCTTTATTATTGCCGCAAATAGTGATATAACCGCAAGTATGCAGACCGCTTTAAATTATGTACAGATTAGAATTAGGAATTTTGCTGCAAACTATGTTCTAAGTCCATATAGGAAGAATAAACAATTAGTAGAAAATTATTTACCTATTGAATTAGCTACGATAGAAGGCAATATAAGACATGTGTTTAATGATACGTTTACAGGAGTTAAAGAAATTGAATTTAAAGGTAAGAAAAGAAAATATACATGTTACGACTTTATAAAGGAGGATAATCCTGAAATACAAACAGAAACACGTGTTCTTATAGCAACATTGACAAAGAACGGATTAGAGGATGCGGAATATATAGCAGTATTTAAGAATTATATACATACCTATTTGATTAATTTAATAAAAGGCTGGAGAAAATGGGAACGATTGTAATACCTATTATAATTATTGTAATTGTGTGTGTTGTAATATATGGGCTATTCACGATAGCCCCTATTATATACGACTTCTTTGTAGAATTGTTTAAAAAGAATTGATATTATGAGCATTATAAGAACTTACCTTGCTTATTTTCTTTTCTTTTTCTTTCTGCAATGTGACCTTATGTACCTCATCTGCATAGGCGGTTAAGGCGGGGTCGTGTGTTACAATTATAAACTGAATGTCTAATTTCTTACTAACCTCCTTAATCATACTTGACGCTTTTTCGCGTAAATCCTCACTTACAAACCTCATAGGCTCATCTAAGATAATTACATTACTTAACCGACTGGATAACGACCATAATGCAATTCTTAATGCGAATGCCGCAATATCTACAGCTCCTCCTCCTGATGCCAGTAATGGATTTATTCTGTGCTCTCCTCGTACGAAATACACATCACACTCCGTCTTATTCCTCCGTTGTATAAATTCAATTTCTAATCTATATGCATCATCAAATACGGATTCCAATGCGATTGATGTAATGTCTGAGATATGGAATTGTAGTTGTTGTTGTGTATGCAGTCCAATTCCCCTAATTACCTCCTTTGCTTCTTCAAGATATTTTAGGTGTAGTTTTTCTTCTTTAAGAGCTCTTCTTGTAGAAGTAATTGACTTCTTTATATTTGCTCGTACCCCTTGCATTCTTTGTAAGGTGTTGTGTATATAATCTAATCTACTCATTGTCAGCTATTTTATCTAATTCATCTTCTAACTCTATTGACAAAGTATCTATCTGTGTATCAATTTTTCTAATCTCACTTTCCATTTCTTCTAATTTTTTCCTTGCCTGTACAAGTGTTTTGCACCCCCATACATTCGCTAATTCTTCTTTGAGGTGCTTTTCTTTGCCTGATAATTCTGCCAATAATGTCTTTGCACCTTCAATTTCTTTTTGCAATCGTAGTAATTCTTTTTCGTTCATGATAGGTAATTTTTTAAAAGTTTATAAAAATAGTCTCTTTTATCTCCCGCTACATGATGCAATAGAAACTCTAATTCCATGTAAGGAGCTTGCTTCTTCCAGTATGGATGCCTTGCTACAACGTGTTCTATTAATTCTGTCCTTTCAGGGAAATCTTTCTTTCTTCTAATTCTCCCTCTTTTTAATTTAATAGGTTTTTTACGTTTCATTTTTGTAAAGATTTTAATAGAATATCCTTAACAGATTGATTTATAGACGTGTTACGTATGTATATTTCTATATTTTTTTCAAAAGAAATCTCATTATCTAATGACTGTCCTAATTTCTCAATAAATGCATCTATTCTATTCATCTTCTGTTCTTTACGAATTAAGGACTTCTTATCAAATACATTATCTTTAATAGGAATATACTCTGCCAGTACCTTATTTTCTTCTGCATTATACAGAAATACGCAAGGTTTATGCCTTTCTTGTGTTATGTTCATGCGGAAAATACTGCCAGGATTTACTAATAATCTGTCTTTATACTCTTCGGTAAAGGTAAGATGATTATGTCCTGTTACAATTACATCGTAATTTCTATATTTTCGTAGTAATTTGATACTTTTGGGGTCTGTGCAATCATGCCAGGGCTTCTTGCCTTGATAAGTCATCACATGCCAGACCAATATAGAACGACCCTTGATATTAATCGTTTCTTGGGTAGGCACCTGCCCCCAGTGTGTTCCTTCTAATACCTTTATTTTACCTGCATTTTGCAACACACTAATACCTGTCTTATACTGCAATTCTAAATTATGTTGCGGTAGGTCATGGTTTCCATATATAGTATAGAAATTGTCAGGTAAGTATTTTAAAGTATTAGCAAGAAGCATAGGAGAAGGCTTCCATGTATCAAATAAATCTCCTGAATGAATTATAGGGCATTTATGTTTCTTTTGTAATTGAGCAATAAAGGATACCTTCTCCCATTGGACCTTATAGAAATCATCTATCCTATTAGTAGGAGGCTTCTCCCGCAAATGCCAATCACCTGTAAATATTGCGTCTATTTTCATATTTTTTTATTTTTCTAAATTAGTACCACATAATGGACAAACAGGTGGAAAATTTGTTTTAAATTTACCTTCTAATTCATTAACCTTATTTCTTACGTTCTTACGCCTTTTCTCTATATCTGTAATGGTGTTGTATAGTTTTTGTAAGTTATTACAGGAGATTAAAGATTTTTGCTTATTATATAGAAGTTCTAATAATGTGTTCACTTTACTTTTTAGGTTTACCTGTAATTGTAACTTCTGTATCCTTGCCTGTGTCTTATGTAATTGTAAACTAATTATGCGTAATTCTTTACCTTTCCGTAATATTTCTTTCTTCTTAGAGTATAAAGATAACATAGAATTAATAAATGTTTCTAATTCTACCTTATTATTAAGGTACATAGAACGTGTAGATATCTTCTGTAATTCAGTGATAATAAAGGTAATTTTAGATTTTTCGTCCTGTAATTTAATTAATTGTTTTTCTTTATTACGTATATATTGCAATTGGTCAATAAGGGTGTCTAAGTCATTATACCTACTTAATTCCTGTCTTAACTCTTTTAAATTTTCGCTCAGATGGTCTTTTCTTTTCTTAACTTGATTTATTTGTCTTTGTACGTAAGATAAAGAAGTATCAATCTGTTCTAACCCAGCTAATTCGTTAAACTTCGCTGCTACCGTACCTGGGGTATCAGCTAAAATAAACGGAGCATCCATCTGTTTCTGTATGTTTATTTCATCTATTTTTAACACCTCCTGAATCTCATCAGGTACAGAATTACCAATCGCATTAAATTCCTGATTATTAAGAATATAAAGATTTTTTGAATTAGTACGAATCCTGTGAATTATATTTTTATCAAGGTGTAGTGTAACCTGTGTATCCCCTCCCCAGTTACTACGAAAGGCATCACCAGTAGGTTTATTATATAGTACCCATTGTAATGCCCTTATAATAGTGGTTTTCCCATTATCTGAACTACCTATAATTACATTCATTCCTTTATCGAACGTAACTACCGTATTCTTATGTGATTGAAAATTCTTTATTTCTACTTTTTTTATCATCTTGCTAAGATTTTAACTATTGGAGATTTTTTTTTCGCTGTGTAGTAAATAGCTAATGCGTCCGCCACCGCCTCATCTCTGTACTTCGTCCCCGTCCATTGTACGATAAATAAAGAATTTATTGCATCTATCATTTCTGCCTTAGTACAAGAACTTTTATTAAGGACTGTTCTTTTTGCGTCTTGTTCGCTGTACCATTCTATCGTAATCTCCTTTGCATCCGCTACCGCCTGCAATAATCCATTTACTAAACCTAAGGCAATCGCCGCCACCGCTGACTGGCTACCATGAGGAAGTTCTGAGACAATATGTTGTACATTGTAGGTATCAATTATGCGTAGTAATTCGGACGTAATCTCAGATACCCTCCGCATTCTATCATCTCCTTTACGTATCCGTAATTTCTTTGAGACAGGTGCTGTCTTAATACAACCGCTTACAATTACTTTTCTTACGTGAGAATTAGCGGCTATAATAGCCCATCCAAACGCTGTGAGACTTGGGTCACATGTAAGTACATGCACATATTCTTTTTTAGTCCTTTTCATCTTTTCTTCTTTGTCCGGGTTTGCTTGAATTTGTTTTGAATGCTTTCCCACAAGTCAATTACAGCCTCTTTTAATTGCTCTTCCATATCATTTTCTTCTACAAGACGAACAGAGGTATCTAATGACTTATCTAATTGAGTATCATCTACATAATAGACGGACGAAGAGGAATAATCTTTTAAAAATTGAAGATTAGCTCTTATGTCATCAATTCCATAATCAAACAGGATATATAGGTCTGCAGTACGGTAAGGGGCATCTACACTATTCTTATATACCTCAACCTTTACCTTAGTACCTATCACCTTTGCAAATTCTTTGCCTTTCACCTTAATTTTTTTCTTTAATTTCTCCGGCTTATGAAATCTAAGACGTACACTACTATAGAAGGCAATAGCTTTGCCACCTGGTACGGTAAATTGTTCTCCGTAAGCTGATGCCCCAGCCTTTACTCTAATTTGGTTAGAACATACCATTAAGTAATTTTCTTTCTTAAGTATGCGGGCGATTTTACGAAATCCTTCTGAAAATTCTTTTGCTCTCCGCATTCCCATTTTATCCCCATCAGGGTTATCCATTTCCATGTCGGTACTTAATGCGGCAAGACTATCAGTTAGAATTCCGTTTATCTTAGCATCGGATTTCGGCTGCCAATCCTGCACGCCGGATATTACCTGTGTAACTGTATCAGGATTAGATACCTCAATATCTTCCATATCTAAATCAAACATCGCAGCGAACTGTGTGTTAAGGCGGGCTTCAGGGTCATTAAATTTAATCTCTCCTCCTTGTCTCTGTATATACCCACCTATCTCACACAATAACACGGTTTTACCACTCCCTTCAGGACCAAATACTTCCATTAAAATTCCTGATGGAATGCCCCCGCCTCTCTTACGTGTTCCACTGATAGCAAGGTCTAATAAGGTACTACCTGTACTTATCATTATTTCGTTATTTGCCTTTTCTTTCTTTGTCGTACGTTTCTTTAATTGTGTAGAAAGGGCAACTTCTTTATTTCGTCTAATCATAATTCCTTAGTATTTCTTTAATTACATTATCAGCAAGTCCTCTTCTTACAAGCTCTTCCTTAACCTGAGCTATATATTTTCTTTGTGCAGGAATAGTCTTATATTTCTTAAACATAGAATTAACCTCCTTAATTACCTTATCTATAAGATGTTGTTCAGGTACATTCTTAGAAGTCCTTTTTTTCCATTCGTCCAACATCATTACAATTATACGCGATTTTGTTGTGCGATTAGCAAGTGCGTATAATGCAAGGTATTCGTGAATGATAGAGGGGAGCTGGGCCCCCACTATCTTCGCATCTTTAATGCGTCTTTGTGCTTTCTTTTTAAAAAGTACCATTCTTATACTCCTCCTTCTTCTTGTGCGTCAATACAATCGTCCCAAATATCACAATCATCACAATCGTCATATTCGTCCGTATCTACGCCGAATTTATGTTTAAATGGGCATTTACCAGATGGTTTAGATTTTACTTGCTTAGAAGGCTTCTTCTTTGTTTCTTTTACAGGCTTCTTTTTAGGCTGTTTGATGCCTAACTGGTCGGCAACATCCTTCCTTAACTCATCTTCGTCTTCCTCATAATCATCAGCATCTATATCTAATGCCCTATCCTCAACAACCTCAGCTAATTCAACGAAATCCATGTCATTTAAATCGTCCCATGTCAAATCTTCTTCTTCCTCTTCCTCTGTCTTAGTGGTGGGTTTTACTGATTTCTTTTTTCTTGTTTTTACTGATTTCTTTTTTCTTGTTTTTACTGGTGGTTCTTCTTCGGTCTCTTCTTCACTGTCTTCGTCCATTTCAAAGAATTTTAATTCCATTTCTTTGTAAGGTAATTCAATTAATACTTTATCAAGGTCAGGAATATCCTCTATCAAATCTTCTTCAATAAGAGTATGTCTTTCAATAAAATCAATTCTATTTGCTTCTGCATACTTATTACCTCCGAAACTCTCTTCTGACCACCTAACACGCAATGTAAGTCCTTCTTCCAAATCAGGAAATACTTCGTATTGTTCATCTTCTTCTAATTCCTCATTTAAAAGATTTTGAAAAAGGTATTGAGACATGTCAAAGATATGGATTTCTTCTTCCCTCTTCTTTACACCTCTTGGAATTACAAGGTATAGATTACGTTGCGAAGAATTATATGCCTTTAATTCGTCTTTATCAGCACCTTCTTTTGCTCTTTTTTTCCGGTATTCACAAATAGGACATTTTTTTCCAAAACTTGTAAGACAAACGACTGTTTCATTATCAGCTCCTACCTGTCTATGTGTACGGAATGGGCGTTTATACCACAAATCGCCTACCTGTGCAATCTGGTACTCGTCATCTCTGTCGGGGTGTTTATCAAATGATACCGTATAAGGTATAATATCAATTTTTTCCCTTGCTCCTGGTGTAGGAGAATAAACCGGAATACCCTTTGGTAACTGTAGATATCCATAAGAACTTCCTGCTCTCTTCTGACGTTGAGAGTCTTTACTTACTTTGCCCCTAAATGAGCTTTTTTTCTTTTTTGCCATAATTTTCTGTTTTTAAATTAATCTTTTTTACGTTTCATTTTTATTTTCTTATCACTCTTTCGTTGCACCTGTTTTTGTGTACTTTCATACGTCAAATCTCTTGGAACGGAAGGACCTGCAAAGTAATTCTGCCCATGTAATACTACAAGATTTTGAAGTGCTGCCTTGCGTGTGCGGCTTATTTCATTCTTCGCAATTTCTGCAATGTTTAATTCATATTGGGTTTTTATCAGCTTTTCTTTTGCGTTCTTATGTCTTCTATGTGTCCTGTAATAGCTTTCTACATTAACAGCGGTAGGCTTAACCCCTTCTCCTAAGTAGGTATCAGGATCCTCATTAGCCTGTTGAATTAACTCTGCTCTTATTAACTTGACATGTTCCTCCGCTAATTGAACCGCTTCTACTTTCTCAGCCCAATATCTTCCATATTGCATCGCCAAAGATGCCTGATTAAGCCATTCTACATCTAATGCGGATTCATCTATTCTCATATCATTTTCAAAATCCATAACCTATTATTTTTAATTTTGTAAAGATTGTAGATATTCAAAGAAATTGACTAATTCTGCATCTATTACCGTCCATTTCATGTCTTGTATTAAAAGTAGTATCGTAGTTATTTCTTCCTTAGTTACTTGAATAGAAGGAGCTCTCTTTGCTATCTTAAACGTATTATATACGGCAATACGTTCTGCCATTTCAGAAATCTTTATACCTTGTGCAGGCGGATTATCAAGGCAAATAAGCACTAAATCCGCGTACGTAAAGTCTTTTGGAAATTTCTTAGACTTTAATGGTTTGTTCACAAATGTAATTTTCTTCATTTTAATCTATTTTTAATTATTAACTATTTTTCACAACTGAATAAGAGGCAAACACTATCTGCGAGAACCCACTATTATAGGTAGGTTCAAGAAACTCTTCAAGCACTAATCCGGCCTTGGTATTGTCAGATTTTAATAGCACACTTGTAGCATACCCCAACACATGTCTTCTTATCCCTTCCGCATCCTGTTGCCTTAATCCTGATAGTATTTTAGACACTTGCTTCCAATTAGAATTTGCCAGTAAAGCTCTACATAATTCTATACTTTCTGACGTTTCCTTTTGAACTTGTTTAGCCGTTTCAAGTCGTTTATCCTCCTCTGTAGAAAGTACTTGTTCCAGTATTTGTAAGGCATTTCTTGGTATCCCACCTGCTTCTTTAATAATCACCTGTAATACCTCCTTATCAAGTGCTTCCTTTTCTTTTCGTAAAACGTTCTTTAAAAGGCGTTTCATGTCAATTTCTTCTAATGGATTAACTTGTAACTGTGTGCATCTGTTCTTTACGGTAGGTAATACCTTTTGTGGGTCAGTGGTACACAAGATAAAATAAACATGTGGAGGGGTATCCTCAAGTATCTTTAATAAGGCGTTCTGAGCGTCTTTACTTAATTGATGCATCTCATCAAGTAGAAACACACGATAAGGGCTATTTACCGGCAAATACTGGGCATTCTTACGTATCTCTCTAATTGTATCAATCCCCCTAAAATCCGCAGAATCAATCTCAGTAAAATCCTTATCTGATACTCCCAATGTCTTTCCCACAATACGTCCTAATGTAGTCTTTCCACAACCTGTCGTGCCGTGAAACATGAATACATGAGATGACGTATCAGGATTTTCCAGTAAACCTTTTAAACTGCTTACTATTTTTCTATTACCTTTTACCTCTTCTAAGGTAAAAGGTCTGTATTTATGATATAGACTCATATTATTCTTATTATTATGATTTTTACAAAGTTACAAAAAAATAATGTATTTAAAAAACTTTTTAAAACTCTTTTAAAAAGGTGTTATGAATTCAGGAGAATACTCCTTTCTTTCTGCCCAACTGCCATCTACTGGACTTACTTCCGCATCAATGGATAAAGGTACATTTATCCATTTAAACGCCTCGGGTAATTGAACCGTCGCAATGTAGGTAATGATGTTGTAAATATGTTCTAATTCTGTTGGGTGTACGTCTAATACTATTGCATCATGTATTTGTCCTACTATTTTAGAACGCATTTTTCTTGCCCGTAAAGCCTTATCTACTTCAATAAATGTCCATAGCAAGCAATGGAAGGCAGCGCCTTGAACAGGGTAGTTTATCACATCATTTCGTCCCATTACCCCTTGCACTACAAATCCAGTATATAAAGATGAATAACCATTCTTAAGATATTGTGAGTAATGCTTCTTTTTCCAATTATTATATACCTTAAATCTGTTATTCCAAAAATCGTACTCTATATCTTTAAGATGATTTTCAAAATCTGTGTATGATTTGATACCTACATTGATTAGGTGCTCTGCAATAGACATCTTCTTATTAAGAGGCACTCCCATATCCTTTTTCCATTTACCTTGTGGGAGATGTAACCAATTGCTACACATATTATTTGCATTATTAGCATAATAATCTCCGTAGAATTGAGGGAAAATAAACGAATTCTTTGTTGCTGCTCTTAATAGGTTATGTTCAGGTAGATGTCTATCAAAGTCAGGTATTTTAAAAATCTGTTTCGCTGTATCTCCGTGCATATCAGTACCTTTATCTGTAAGATATTTAATCATAATAGGGTCCTTATGATAACATGCAGCGATTGAAACTTCTAATCCTGAGAAATCCATTTCTAAGAATTGATGACCTGGTCTTGGTATAATAGCTCCTCTAACTATTTTCATTGCCTTTTTATCCCTTTTAGGAATATTTTGGAAATTAGGGTTTGATGAACTGCTCCTATACGTACGGGCAAGGTGCAAATTAAAGAAAGGATGCAGCACTCCATTTACCTGTTCTCGTTCAAATGCAGTTAAATAGGTATCTCGTATCTTTAATAATTTTGTTCTTTCTAAAATCCACTTTAATTCTTCTATGTTCAGCATTTGCAATGCTTCTTCGTCTGTACTGCCTTTTCCTGTGTCTGTTAATTTCTTAGGAGTAATCTTCTTGACAATATATAAGAAGTGTCCTAATTGTGTACCGCTATTAAGATTGGGAGTGCCTTTTGTAGTGTGCTTCCAATGTCTGTAGAATGAACTGGCATAGATTTTCTTTTCTAATAACTCTATTTTTTTAGTCAATCTATGTTTTTGCTTAGAAATGTACGAAAGGTCAATTCTAAGCCCGTTTCTTTCTGCTCTGGCTAATGACAATATACCTTTATGGAAAAGTGTGTAGGCATTAGGAAAATTGCTATTTCTTGGAGATAAATAAGTCTCTCCTTGTGTTCCTATTATATACTTCCTTTGTAGCATTGATAAACGGTATTGGAAAATACTGTCATAGGCGCAATATTTAAGCACTTCCTTACCTATTACAGGGTCATCCATTACATTAGGGAGGTTATTCAGTGCATTCGCATTATTTTTCTCCTTAGATTTTAGATATGGACTTACATCACTATCGTAATCTATTATTCCAAAATTAACATAGGTCTGAAATTTTAAACCGCTTATGCCTTGTCTATTGTCTATTATGTGTGCCGCTTGCATACTGTCCCACAACCAATTCTTTACAGGTACTTTTAATCGTACGTTTGTCCATGTATCTTCGAATTTTATGTTATGAGCCATTTTACCTACTTCTTCACGCTGCATTAAATCAGTAAAAGGTTTTCTTTTACTTCTATTTGTAGGCATTTTAAAGGTATATACTTTATCCTCTGAAATTGCCAAACTTGCACACACTATTCTATGTCCTTTTGCGTGAGGCTTTAATCCCGTTGTCTCATAGTCAAATGCAACGTTTCCTACCGTTATCTTATCGAAAATTGATAAATCATCATCAAGATAGATTATCTCAGGCTCATGATATTTTCTAAAAGGAATAGTCAAATGTTGAACAGCCTTCTTTAAATCCTGCTTAAAAATAACCTCCTCCACCTTATTAGTAGAAGATAATACCTTATTTACGTCTAACATAGGAGCAATCCATGTAGATAATACCTGGTCAGGTATTACAAAACCTCTCCATTTATTTATATTCCCTAAATCTTTTTTCCATCTATTTCCAATTAAAGAATACAATGAAGTATCCCCAAAGAATACTATTAATTTAGGTCGTATTTCATCTATTACATGCATTAGTCTTTTACGACATGCTATTATTTGCGCCGTAGTAGCTTGTTTTTCTGTGTAACAACTTACTCCGTAGGTATTCACACAATCTTTGTCTAAGTCAATTCCGACCTCATCATAAACCTTTTTAAGGAACCTTGCGTCCTTACTTCTAAAAACCTTGCCTGTCTTGTCATCAATGGCAGAGGGAGAAGGAAATACATTAAGTATTCCTTTCTCTCCTGCTCCTGATGTAGTCAATTTAGGGTTACTACATTTCTTAGATAACCCACAAGATACACAAGAGTATATTTTCCCATCAGGGTGGGCTGTGCTTCGCACCTGTTTCTTTGTGAAGAACCCACTCATTACTGCCTTTTTAACATAGATAAATACTTCCAATCGGTGTCAGAAAAGAACATCCTGTCAGTAGCTAATATAGCTTTATTTGTTCTCGACAAGATGTCTTTAAGTAAATAGGGAGTTATCTTAAATTCTATCTGCTCTCCTTTGTATGTAACTCTCATTTTTTCCTCGTACCAACCGCCCGTCTCACTTTCACTTCTTACAATTAATGCACCTTTCTTTAAGATTAAAGAAATCGTCTCGTCTAACATATGTTCTCGCTTACTGAATACACCTGCCCTTTCTATTACATCTATTAGATTTTCAGGCAGTGTTATATCTTTTCCTTGCATTTCAAAGAATACAGAAGTATCAGGAAATTTATCCTCAAAAACTCTACAACTTATCACGCAGGAATCTTTTGTCTTAAAGTGAACCCAACCTTTTGTAATCGCTATCTTAATAGGAGACATACGAGCAACCTTAATCGCTATATGTGCAGGTAAAAGAAAGTCCACAACCTGCATCTCTTCAGATAAGGTGTAATTAGCAATTCTATAATTATCTGAACCTTCCATCTTAGTACTGGTAACATGTACACACGTAAGAACGGGGGTACTCATGTTTGTAGAACATGCTCCTGCCGTGAACTGTAATGCGGTATTGAAATTCTCAGGTAAATGTACCCATTTTTTCTTTACGTTTATCTCTTCAAGTGGAAGCATTATTTCTTTAATTAAAGTAAACCCAGCCTTAGACCTACCAGCCTTAAACACAATTTGGGTATCTTCCTGTTCTACATTTATTTCTTCTGTATTTATCTTGTTCACGTAGGTAAACAATTCAGAAGCAGCAATCGCACCTATAATAGGTAGATTTACAGGACTTTGAATACTCATTTCGTCGTTGTAGGATATTACCTTATTATCTTTGAATACAAAGTAGGTGGATTGCTCAATTAGCTCTTTCGTAGCTACTGCAGGCCTAACAAATGTCAGTGCCTTTAATAATTCATTCTTATTTATTTTCATATGAATAATGTATTTTGCTTATTAATTTTAAATTGTTCTTGCGAATGTAATTTCTCATAGGTATTAAAAAAAGAAATATTAACCGCATTTCTTATTAGATATGAATTAACTACTCCCTCCTTTAGGATTACCTTTACACGAAGTTTCTGCGAGTCCACGAACTTCTCATTCTTATTAAGAACATACCCCTTTTCTACGTTTTTCCATTCAGATTCCCCCAGTACATATCCAATACTTTCAAGGTATTCTTGTATTATTTTTTTCTGTAAAGGTGGGTAAGAATTATAATGTGCTCCTTTTATATTAATTTGAGGAGAATCATCAGATATCACACATGTATAGGGTTTTTTATAAGAAAATCTACCATTAATTTTATTAGGCACAAATATCTTACCGGTGATGCCTGTCATTAACCAATATGTGCTATCTACAGAATGCCACGGGTATCTGTTCATTAATGAGAACGACGTTACTCCAAATCCATGTACCTTTACCTCCTTACCTATTCTATTAATCTCAGAAAAGCAATAATCTAAGAATTGCGTTCTTTCTGTAGAACCGTACCCACTTGCGGTACCGCCTATACAAAAATATGGGTACTTATCAATACACCTATGTAGATACTTAACAGGCTCCATTATGTGGAAAACAGGTAAAGGAGAAAATCCATTACGTTCCATTATACGTTGATTGCGCCAGGTTCCTTTAACATCTCCGATTACATCAAGATTTGGATAAATTGTGATATACTCTTTATTATCCTCAATAAATTGCATATATGCATCTAAAGAGATAGTAACACCTTTAGATTTTGCACTATAGGCGCCTGAATCTAAGAATAAATTCCTATTTTTCCAATGAGCGCCTAACTTAGGTTTATCAAAGAATGATAGTAATCTATTATGTATCATTCTCTCCCAACCTATTTTCTCAGGATTGGATGATGCACTTCCAGCAAGGTAAATCCTCATTTTGTAAGATTTAAAAATTCTTGTCTAACTTCTTGTTTTTCAATAAAAATTCCTGTTAGACGTGTAGTAGTCATTGTGCCTTGTTTCTTTGCTCCTCGCATGGTCTTACAAAGATGTTCTCCTTGCATCATAAGAGCAATGCCTAAAGGAGGATAGGTATCATCTAATGCCTTTTCGATGTACCGAACAATCTCAGCCACAAGACGTTCCTGTATTTGTAACTTCGCACTGAAATAATCCACGGTACGAGCAATTTTGGACAAGCCTAATAATTTGCCTTTTGGGTGCGGTATGTACGCGAACCAATACCTACCGAAAAAAGGCAACATGTGGTGTTCGCATTGTGAATGAAACGTTCCAGTATCTACAATCATCTGGTCGTAGATTATTCCGTCATTTCCGTTTCTGAATGTTGTTATTTTAGGAGCTTGTTGCGGGTCATATCCTTTAAAAAGCTCCCCCCACATACGAACAACACGTTCAGGAGTACCTTGCAAACCTTCACGTTCAGGATTTTCTCCTATTTCTTTCAATAACTGGCGAATAACTTTTTCACTTTCTTTCGCCTGTATAGGATTATTTGTTTTCATTTAAAATGTATTTTAGAAGAATCAAATAAATCCTTCCATATAGAAAGACTTAATGTAATTCCGGTTAATGTCTCAATTTCAAGAATAGTTCTTTTAATGTCGTCTATAGGAAAAGGAACAATGATGTACCTGAACCCATACCTATTAAAAAGTGCCAAACTCTCCGTATAATTAGCGGTTAAGGTAGGTATGTCCTGATTAAGTAATATCGAATCTTCTTCTAAGAACTCTTTTCTTGAATTCTTAGAAGTAACAACCTTATTAATATCCCTTTGCATTACGATGAATAGGTCTTTATTGCCTCTGATTTTATTCCATTGTTTTACGAACTCAGGCAACATCGTAAGATAACTGAATTTCCCTACTGTGGATTTTAATTGTGAGAAATCCTCAAATCTTTGCTTATATATAGAGTCCCAATATGTAGAGAATGGGAATCTGGGGTCTCCTGTATAAGCTCTAAAAAAATTACATATATCGGGATGTTCTAACCCACCTTCGATTCTATTATCCCAAAAATTAGAACCTACATCAATTCCATTTTTTTGGAAAAACTTTGCCATTAAGGAGGTACCGCTTCTTTGCGTTCCTGTAATTACTATCATAATGCAGGGTCTTTTAGGTTAGCCAATTCAAATCCTTCGGCACGTTCTACGCAAGCCGCACATACTCCACATGGAATTTCATTTGATGTATAACAGGTTCGTGTTAATTCAAAAGGTACCTTAAGTAGGTGTCCTTTTTGAATTATGTGTTTTTTATACAGATTCACAAACGGGGTTAATATGTTTACCTTACCTGATGTGGATGCCAAAACGGCAGATGTAACATTATGTAGAAAATCTGGTCTACAATCAGGGTATATATAATTATCCCCGGCATGTACTCCTAAGGCGATATATTTCGCCTTTATGTTGTCAGCTATGCTCGCAAGTATAGATATAAATATTAGATTTCTACCTGGGACAATAGTATTTGCCATAATACTATCCGTATAATGTCCTTTAGGAATCTCCGTATCAGAATTTAATAAAGAGGACGTCGTGCCTTTAAAAATAGAGGAGACGTCTATTACACGTAATTGCATACCTAAAAGGGATATAATGTCCTCCGCAGCTCTTTTTTCTATATCATTATGTTTACTACCGTAGGTAAAAAACACAGGATGTACCTCATAAGACTCCTTAAGAGTGTATAAAAGAGTGGTTGAATCTAATCCCCCACTCATACTAATTACTACCTTATCCATAATTATTTATTTTTTTTTGCGATTGCGGGCAAGGCGGTGCCTTTACTCCATTTTTTAATCCATTGGGTAATAGTTTTTTCCTGTACCTTCCCCTTGCATAACTTATGTAGGTATTTTACGTCAGAATTGCCTTTATCCCATGCCATCCAGATAATTGCTTTATTTGATAAAGCACCACCCTTTTTGGTATCATCCTTTTTGGCATCATCCTTTTTGGTATCATCCTTTTTGGTATCATCCTTTTTGGTATCATCCTTTTTGGTATCATCCTTTTTGGTATCAGCCTTTTTGGTATCAGCCTTTTTGGTATCATCCTTTTTGGTATCAGCCTTTTTGGCATTTTCGTTTCGTGTACGAGCAAGCATAGCTAACATTTTATCGCGTAATTTTTCGATATCTTTTTGCACGCCAAGACCTTTACGAATTGACTTAAATTCGTCCTCTTGCTTAATAATACTTTTTAATACATTTATATCCGTTGCTTGCTCAATTTGTTCTTCAAGACTTAACTCATCGAATGATACTTCATCGACAGCGGCTGTTAATTCTTTTATAACTGCTTGTGTTTTTGTACTCAATTCCTCTTCTTCCCCCTCATCCAGTAGCCCGATTGCTTCTTTTACAAGTGCTTCTAAAGTTTCTTGGTTTTGTTTTACATCAATAGGGGGTTCAATGGCTAAAAACTGGTTTAGCTCTTTTGCTGCTTTTTTAATGTCAATTAATTTCATTTTTTTAATTTTTAAGATGAATAATAAATTTTTTAGAATTTTGTAAGTTTTTATAAAAGTAAGGGGAGGAACTTACAAAAACCTGCCCCTTACTGCCCTTTTTTAAAAAGGTTACAATGTTATTACCGTTAATGTGCATTCGATGTTAAAATCTGCGATTATCATTGAGGTAGTACGATTTATAAATTCGTCAATCGTTTCCCCGTACATTGCCGAGTATATACTACCTCTAAAATGCATTTCTAATCCGTATTTTTCCATTCTTAATTAGTGCCGCTTCTTTTTGATTAATTCTTCTAATGGTTGCCATAATTGTAAGTTTTTAAATGAATAAATAATTTTTGTTTTGTTGGTGCAAAAAGTAAAGGATAATTTTGTAAACGACAAAATCTTTTTAAAACTTTTTTTAAAAAAATTTAAAAAAAAGGTTACACACTTTTCTTGGAACCCCACAATTCTATATGCATTCGTGATGAATACCTAACCTGATTTTTTATTGCGATTTTAAGACAAATAGGGATAGTATATTGTAATTCTTGCCTATTTTGCCCCAATGGCATTAATAAAATCTGATGTTTTCGTATAATTTGGGCATCAATTAATTTCTGAATCTCATTCCAATCTGACTCCTGCCCTATTACAAATTTAAACCATGAATTAGGCAATTCTGACATAATAGATAATATATCCGTATGCAGTGCATGTACATTCCCTGAATTACGTAATTTAGGAGAATTATTCCAACAATCAATTAATGGAACGATTCCTGTAACAGGTGGTAACACACACTCATTTTCCAATTCGATAAAAGGCTTGAAATTAAACCTTTTTATGAAAGCATTAATAAAATTAACAAGACGTAATTGTTGTAATAATGGACTGCCCCCAGTAATAACAAGGTGCATTCCATTATATAACTTAGCTATTACCTTTTTATCTTCCATTAGTTTGAATAGAGCACTAAAAGAGTATGGGTTTCCAACCTTCCAAATGTCCTTAGTATCGCACCATTGACAACGTAAGGTACACCCTTGTAGCCGCAGAAAAGCGGCAGGAGTGCCCGTATAAATTCCTTCCCCCTGAATTGTATCATAAAAGAATTCAGAGATATTTAAGAAATCCCCACCTAAGGGGACTTCTTTCACCTGCACAGGATTAGGTTTAATTAATATTCGGCTCATACCTGGCAGTAGTTTTAGGTGTTTCACTTACTGTTACGGCGGATACCTGCCATACCATTTGTTTGAATTTTTCGTAAAAATATTTTGCCATATTTTCCGCCGAAGGCTGTTCAAACGGCAATACATCATTTAAGAATGTGTGGTCTAACGTGTTGTCAATCCACTCTTTAATAGGTTGTAACTCGTGGTAATCGACCACAAATCCGTCTTTATTAAGAACGGCGTTACGTAATTCCACAGTAACGATATAATTATGCCCGTGTACTGTCATGCACGGATGCCCGTCTTCCAGGTTAAGGAGGCGGTGAGCTGCCGCAAATTCAAATTCTTTTGTAATTGTGTACATATATTTATTTAATTAATTTATAAAATCCGTAATTCTAATTTGTCAAGCCCTTTCCCATACCCAAACCTCATTCTTACATGAGCCACACGTACAAGAATATAATTTACATTTTCAAACCTTCTTAAATTTACGGGAACACTTAATAAATACAGATTATTTCGTTTGTGTAATTTATTCTAAAAAAAGATACCTCCCCTTTACTTGTTGTTAAGGTTGTTATTAGGCGTCCTATACCGCCGCTTATATTATACATACCCTTATTAGGTGTTGGTACGTTTTCTTTTCTTATAACAAATAATTTTTTATTCTTAATTAATCGTACCCATTCATTGTTATTTATTATTGCATTAATAATATACTTTGGGTATTCCTCGTCATACTGAACTGTGTTTAAATCAATTAAATTTGTCATAATTGTAGGTTTTTTAAATGAATACTATTTTGTATGCACTTTTGTTTGCCAGATAGTATCTTTTTTTAAATGAATACTATTTTGTATGCACTTTTGTTTGCCAGATAGTATCTTTTTTTAAATGAATACTATTTTGTATGCACTTTTGTTTGCCAGATAG
>Ga0256840_1001699_pt1 | contig 20284 bp, 25 predicted proteins | sample 355202metaG_FD_185969 | JGI IMG/M metagenome (GOLD analysis project Ga0256840, IMG submission 185969) | Hydrothermal vent microbial communities from Mid Atlantic Ridge, Atlantic Ocean - 355-202 | ecosystem: Environmental > Aquatic > Marine > Hydrothermal vents | place: Atlantic Ocean: Mid...
TCCATCTGGCAAAAGAGCGCATGGGAGATATGATTACCTCGGCTTTTATCCTGCCGCCCTCCTTGACGGCGCTGGAGCAGCGCCTACATGGTAGATCTACTGATGACCCAAAGGTGATTGCGCAGCGCATACAAAATGCCAAGAGAGAGATACTGGAGATAGGGGCGTATGATTTCGTGATCATCAATGATGACATAGCGCGAGCCGCTGAGAGCTTTGTTGCCGTAGCCAATGCTGCGAGACTGAAATGGGGAAGCAAAGAGAGGGAAAAATTTGTAAAACAGTGGCTTTCGTCTTAATATTTATACTATTTGAGTATAATAAACCCAAATTAATCTTCTTCGGAAGAGTCTAAAGGATGAATGCATGGGTATGCCAGGCGGATGGGAACTAGTATTGATCGTGGGTGTTGTATTGCTCCTTTTTGGAGGTAAAAAGATACCTGAACTTGCAAAAGGTCTGGGCAAGGGGATCAAAGACTTCAAAAAAGCAGTAAACGAAGACGAAGAAGTGCTGGAAGAGAAGAGCAAAGAGCTTGAAAACAAAGCAGAAAAAGTGGCTGAAACAGTACATGAGGCCAGCGAAAAAGTAGCAAACAAGGCGTAGTACGTCTTTTCCTCTTGGTGTCTGCAACAGATGGCACCAGGAGGCTTACCCGATTTACCCCATGTAACCTATTTCAAAAAGAGACCACAGTGAAACTAAAATCAGAGATCAATCAACACATTCAAGAGGCATTTGTCAAGGCAGGTATTGAAGCAGAATCAATGTCTGTCACTGAAGCAGGTAAGCCAGAGTTTGGAGACTATCAGTTCAATGGTGCCATGGCATTGGCCAAGGTGCTGGGAAAAAACCCTCGTCAGATCGCCACAGAGATCGTGGAGAAGATTGATACCGACGGTATGATCTCCCGGACAGAGATCGCCGGACCCGGCTTTATCAATCTCTGGATCGATCCGGTGTGGATGGGAGAGAAGCTACAGGAGATGCTCCATGACGGCAGATTGTCCATACTGCCCAAGGCGAAAGGGGTGAAAACTGTCGTAGACTACTCCAGTCCCAATATGGCCAAGCAGATGCATGTGGGACATCTGCGCTCTACGATCATAGGGGATACACTGGCAAGGCTCTTTACGTTTCTGGGGGATGAGGTGATTCGACAGAACCATATCGGAGACTGGGGCACGCAGTTTGGGATGCTGATCGCCTACCTGGAAACCAGTGGTGAGGATGCCTACAGTTCACTGGGAGACCTGGAACAGTTTTACAAGGATGCGAAAGTCAAGTTTGACAGTGATCCTGTCTTTGCAGATATGGCACGGGAATATGTGGTGAAGCTGCAAGGCGGAGATGCGCACTGCCGAACACTTTGGCAGCAGTTCATTGATGTTTCGCTTGGGCATTGTGAAGAGGCGTACCGTACACTGGATGTTACATTGACACGCAAAGATGTCCGGGCAGAGAGCAGTTACAACGAGATGCTGACTGCCGTAGTGGAGGATCTGCGATCTGGCACTATCCTTCAGGAGAGTGATGGTGCGCAGTGTGTCTTTATGGAGGGGAGTGATGTCCCTCTAATCATCCAGAAGCGCGATGGAGGCTTCCTCTATGCAACCACCGATCTGGCAGCGATCCGATACAGGACCGAAGTGCTGGGCGCCAAGCGGATCAGCTATGTGGTGGATGCCAGACAGGCGGGTCACTTCAAGCAGGTTTTTGATGCGGCACGCAGGGCAGGTTTCGTCGGAGAAGATGTCTGGCTGGAGCATGTGAGTTTTGGCATGATGCTGGACAAAAGCGGCCGCCCCTTCAAGACCAGAGACGGAGGTACCGTCAAGCTGATCGATCTGCTGGATGAGGCGGTCAGCCGTGCCAAGGCGATGATAGAAGATCGGGGCACGCAGGAGGCGGCTGAGGTGGAGAAGGTAGCACGTATCGTGGGCATTGGCGCAGTCAAGTATGCAGAGCTCTCTGTTAACCGTGAGTCTAACTATATCTTCGACTGGGACAAGATGCTGAGCTTTGAGGGGAACACATCCCTGTATCTTCAGTATGCCTATGCAAGGATACAGTCGATCTTCAGAAAGTATGGAGAAAAGATTGATGGGGACATTCTGCTGGGTGACCCCTTGGAGGCGAGGCTTGGGATGATGCTGTTGCGCTTTGAAGATGCTTTGAACGCTGCCGCCAGAGAGTCTATGCCTCACTATATCACCTCTTATCTGTATGAATTGACCACGCTCTTTATGAAGTTCTATGAGCAGAACCCGATACTCAAAGAGGGTATCCCTGCGGAGCTTAGAGAGAGTCGTCTGCAGCTGGCCAGTCTGACAGCCAGGACGATCAGGCAGGGGCTGGATATGCTTGGGATTCAGGTGCTGGACAGATTGTGATACAGTGTGCATAAGACAGGGGGGAGAATAGAGTGAAGGCGGCATTGATCCTGACGATATTGGTCACACTTGCGATGCTCTTTTTGCAATACAGAAGAGGCAGGGACACCAAGAAGCTTTTACTCTCCTTGGGCTCTTTTGCTGCTGTCGTCTCTTTGGCGGTGGCAGGCAATGTCACCAGGCCTGTACTCCCTGTTTTTGTAGCACATCTTGTGCTGCTGGTATTGGCATGGGGCGGATTGGTATGGTATATCCTCAGAGGCAAATATTACTGGTGGCTGATCTTTTCACCCCTGGTGACCATCGCCCTGTTTTTAGCCATGGAGCTACTGATGGGTTCCGGACATGAATATTTTGGAGAGGTGAGATGACAAGAGAAGTAGTAGAAAGATATATAAGAAAACTGGTAGGCAGGCTCAAAAAGGAATCCGAACTGACCTTGGTGCTCAAGGCCAGATTGACAAAACGCGAATATAAACTGCTTCAGGGGATAGCAGGAGGGCTCCCTGAAGAGACGCTCCAAGAGAAGCTGAAACTAGATAAGGAGCACTACCGTGTTCTCCATGACAAACTCGTCAAAAAACTCAATCAGGAAAAACTCAAACAGGAGTTGACAGACTAGCTTTTCTGTTGATGGGCTAGTCAGCCTTGGGAGCCAATGTACTTAAAAATTCCTCTAATGAGTAATGCTCTCTGTAGGCGGGGGTCATGATGTGTACGATAATGTCTCCCAGATCCACCACCACCCAGTCATCGCTTTCGTCTGCCCCGAGAAACTCCTCGCCTTTGGGCTTGAGCTCTGTTTTGAGGTGCTCATAAAGCGCGAGTGTATGTTTGCCCCCAAAAGAGTTGGCGATCACTACCTCTTGGGCTATATAATCGGTATCGGAGAGATCAAAGACTTCGATCTCCTCAGCTTTTTTGTTGTCCAGGATGTTGACAATGGCGTCAACTCTCTCTTTGATGGTCATGGTTGTCCTTGTTGTGTAATACATTTTTTACTTCACTGAGAATACGCTGATCCACAGCGCTGAAATCGTCGCCTTTGCGAATACTGGTTGCACTGACGGGAATATCCATCTCTATGATACTGTACCGCTTGAGCAGATGACAATCAGGCCTCTCGTCACCTCTTGTGAATACCAGCCATGTAATGCTCTCATTGATCTTGTCAAACGCTTTCCACTGCTTGATCTTTGCAAGATTGTCTGCACCAATGACCAGGTACTTGACCTGATAGTGCGTCTGCAGCATCTCAAGCGTCTCGATTGTATAGACGGGTCGATCATGTGAGATCTCAAAATCGCTGACGATCACCTTTTCGCCACGGCATACCTGCCTGCACCAGTCCAAACGTTTTTTTGGAGAGGCCAAAGTGGTTTTCTTGAACGGATTCAGGAATGCCGGCATGACGATCACCTTGTCGATCCCGTCTCGTGCTGCCACTGTCTGCGCAATGTATTGGTGTCCTCTGTGTGGCGGGTCGAAACTCCCTCCGAACAGTGCTACAGCAGGCCTGTTTTTAACCAAATAGTAACCTCAATTTCAGTAAAATGATTATAATTTTATCACAAAAATGAGGATGTAAGTTGAAAACGATCAAAGAGCTGGATATCGACGGAAAGCGTGTATTTATCAGATGTGACTTCAATGTACCCAAGGATGAGTTTGGCAATATCACGGATGACCGCAGGATCAGGGCAGCATTGCAGACGATCCGGTACTGCGTCGACAGGGGTTGCAAGATCATTCTGGGATCACATTTTGAGCGGCCCAAGCCCGGTGTGTACGAAGAGCAGTATTCTCTAGAGACGGTTTATCGTCGACTGGATGTACTGCTCAAGATCAAAAACAGACTGCTTTTTGATGACTCCAAAACAGGCGATGTTGTGACAGAAAAAGCCAAAGCATTGGCAGCATCACTACAAGAGGGGGATGTGCTTTTGTTGGAAAATCTGAGATTTGATGCCGGGGAGACTAGCAATAGCGTAGGTTTTGCCAAAGAACTGGCAGCGTTGGCGGATATCTATATCAATGATGCTTTCGGTGCCTGCCACCGAAAGCATGCTTCGATCTATGCGATGGCAGAGCAGTTTGATGCAGCACACAAGGCAGCTGGCTTTTTGCTGACCAAGGAGGTAAATTTCTTCAGCAGGGTACTGGAAAACCCTACCAGACCCTTTGTGGCAGTGGTAGGAGGCAGCAAGGTCTCAGGAAAGCTGGAGGCATTGACAAAACTGATTGACAAGGTTGACAAAGTCATCGTCGGCGGAGGGATGGCATTTACTTTTTTGAAGTCAATGGGGTACGAGATAGGTACCTCTCTGGTGGAGAATGACCTGCTGGATGAGGCGAGAAGTATCATGAAAAAAGCGCAAGAGAAAGGGGTGAAGTTCTATCTCCCTATCGATATCGTCGCGGCACCGGAGTTTAGCGAAAACAGCACGGTGAAATATCTGCCTACCCAGGAGATACCTGCGGACTGGATGGGGTTGGATATCGGCCCTGCCAGCAGCAGACTTTTCAGGGAAGTACTCAACGATGCGCAGACGATCATTTGGAACGGCCCCATGGGTGTCTATGAGATGGATAAGTTTGCCAAAGGCTCTACCAAGATGTCACACTATATCGCCGAGACCCATGCCACGACTATAGTGGGGGGAGGTGATACTGCCGATGTAGCAGCCAGAGCCGGGGATGTGGACGAGATGACCTTTGTCAGTACCGGAGGCGGTGCCAGTCTCAAATTAATCGAAGGAGAGGTGCTTCCTGGGATCGAAGCACTCAAGGCATAACGCCAAAAGAGGAAAACAACATGATCTATGCAGCCAATTTCAAGATGAACCACACCCGAAACAGTACAGCAGACTATATGGAGAAGCTGGCAAAACGAATGAGTGAAAAATCCGAGGGAGACAGAGTGATGGTCTTTCCCTCCGCTACGGCCCTCGACAGCTATACGGGTGACTTTACGATAGGTGCACAAAATGCTTATCCTGCGGTTAGCGGTGCCTATACGGGCGAGACAGGCGTACTGCAGCTGGAGGAATTTGGTATCAAAACCCTGTTGATCGGTCACAGTGAACGCAGAGAGATCTTGAGAGAATCCCAAGAGATGATCGCTGAGAAGTTCCAGTTTTTTCTTGCTCAGGGCTTTGAGATCGTGTACTGTATCGGTGAGCCACTGGAGGTCAGGGAGCAGGGAGAGGAGGCGGTGACAGCCTATCTTTTGGCACAATTTGAAGGGATAGATACCCGCTATAAAAAACTGACCGTTGCCTATGAGCCTATCTGGGCGATAGGGACAGGAAGGAGTGCTACCGTAGAGGAGATCAGCCGTACCCACAAGATGCTGAAAAGTCATGTGAAGTGCCCGTTGCTCTATGGTGGCAGTGTCAAACCAGAGAATATTCAGGAGATTGCTGCTGTTGACGGAGTGGACGGTGTGCTGGCAGGAGGTGCCTCTTTGGAAGTAGAGAGTTTTATGGCGCTGGTCACAGCGGGGAAAGTGTAGATTTTTATCGCCATACCCCGTCATTCCGGACTCGATCCGGAATCCCCTTGGAGGACAAGCATCGCACCCAAAACCAACGGGATCTTGAATCAAGTTCAGGATGACAGACTCCTAGGAGAACAAGCTCTCCAGCGCTGAAGTATCGGTACTCTTCTCCTGATTTTCCATCTCTGTGGTGGAGGCAGAACGATCCGTGATGCCTTCGACCTCATTGAGCTCTATCTGATAGCCCGTCAGCATAGAGGCAAGACGGATATTGATACCGCTTTTCCCGATGGCCTTGGCCTTTTGGTCATTGGTGATGTCTACGAGTGCTTTTTGCTCGCTGGTATCTCTATTTTCGATCTTGACGCTCTTGACGATTGCAGGCGAGAGCGCTCTGGTGATATACATCTCCGGGATAGGAGAATATTCGATACAGTCGATATTTTCATCGTTGAGCTCTGCGGAGACGGCATTGATCCGTACCCCTCTCTGTCCGACTGCGGCACCGATGGGGTCGATATTGAGCTGGTCTGTCTTGAGGGCGATTTTGGCACGCTCTCCGGGGATTCTGGAAGAGGAGATGATATCTACTGCACCGTCTTGTATCTCCGGTACTTCTTTTTCCATCAGCTTCTCGAGAAACTTTGGAGCGGTTCTTGTCAGTTCCAAAAACATGCCGTACTGGGGATCGATACTGACAAATCGCAAGAGTGCCTTGAGGGTATCTCCCACCTTGAAGCTCTCTCCCTTGATACGGTTTCGCTGACTCATGATCCCTTTGAGTTCGCCTATCTCGACATAGGTGTTCTCTTCTTCATCCACACGGTTCACTGTACCGATGATCACGGTACCTACTTTGGATTTGTACTTTTCAAAAAGGTCTTGCTCGATATGCCGCTGGATGTGGTATTCGAGTTCTCGGAAGAGGCTGGCAGCAGCCGTGCGACCATACTCCTCGAGCACCATGTCGCTACGGAGCTGATCTCCGACCTCCAAACCGCTGTCATACTCTTCCTGCGCTTCACCCAGTGCGATATAACTGTCTGCCTCTGCCTCTAGCCTCTCGTCATCATCCTCGACGACAGTAATCACACGCTGTATCGCGTAGGTCTTGGTATCCTCATCAATGCTTACCTCAAAACTGCTCTCGCGGGTAGTGAGTCTTTTGGCAGTCATGACGGCTGCATCCTTGAACGCCTCTATCGCACTCTCTTTGGAGATGTTTTTTTCATGCGCAATGGCCTCGATGATATCCAATATTTTTTCCATGATCATACCTTTATAGTTTCACACAAGTGATAAAATCAACGTAACAGTAACACTTTGTGTGGGATTCTTCTTTTTTAAGAGAAGATTATTGTATCTAATCGTACCTTTACGGAAAATAAAGTAGAATCACAATAATTAAATGGGGGTACCCCCTATGAGGAAAATATTATCATGAAACTAAAATTGGCAAGAACCACGCTCAAGGCAAAACCCAAGACCATTGAGCTTAGTAAAATAGAAGAACAGTTGTCTGACAAATCTATCTTCTATTTCGACAAAGACAATACACATAAAGATATTATGGCACTTATCGACTATTTTGATGAAAAAGAATATAGTGTTTACATGAGAGAGATCAAGTATGGACTGACCGAAGGTGAGTTCACCTACGAAGTGCATATCGTCAAATAAGTGTAGCGAAACAGATGCATGCCGGAGCCTAAAAGACTTTTCATAGAAACCCTTGGCTGTGCCATGAATGTGCGTGACAGTGAGCACATGATCGCAGAGCTAAACCAAAAAGAGCATTACATCCTCACCCAAGATCTTTCCCAGGCAGACCTTATCCTTATCAACACCTGTTCGGTCAGAGAAAAACCCGTCGCCAAACTCTTCTCGGAAATTGGCGTATTTAACAAAAAGAAAAAACCCTCTGCCAAGATTGGTGTATGTGGCTGTACGGCCAGTCATCTGGGCGAAGAGATCATTCGCCGGGCGCCTTCGGTGGATTTTGTCCTGGGGGCCAGAAATGTCTCCAAGATCACAGAGGTCATCGATGTCAAGCATGCCGTGGAGGTAGAGACAGATTATGATGAGAGTACCTATGCGTTTGGTGAATACCGTAGCAGCCCCTTCAAGGCGATGGTCAATATCTCGATCGGCTGCGACAAAGGCTGTACCTTCTGTATCGTGCCGGCCACACGGGGAGAGGAGATATCTATCCCCAGTGACCTGATCGTTCAGGAAATCACTAAGGCAGTAGGAACAGGCGCCAAAGAAGTGATGCTTCTGGGACAAAATGTGAACAACTACGGCAGAAGATTCGGTGCCCACAATGAAGAGATAAATTTCACAGGACTACTCCAAAAAGTGTCGAAAATAGAGGGCTTGGAGCGTATCCGTTTTACCTCTCCGCATCCACTGCACATGGATGATGCCTTCTTGGAGGAGTTCGCTGCCAATCCCAAGATCTGTAAACAGATCCATGTGCCGTTGCAGAGCGGTTCTGCACCACTGCTCAAAGCGATGAAGCGCGGATATACCCAAGAGAATTTTCTCAACCGCTGTGCCAAGATCCGCGCGCTCTGTCCAGAAGCGACGATCTCAACCGATATCATCGTAGGTTTCCCCGGCGAAAGTGACGCTGATTTTGAAGAGACCATGAAGGTGCTGGAGCAGGTGCGTTTCGAACAGCTCTTCTCCTTCAAGTATTCTCCCCGTCCGCTGACGGAGGCCGCGCACTATGAGGCGCAGGTGGATCCGGAGATTGCCTCGGCGCGCCTCAGCAGATTGCAGGCGCGCCATACGGAGATCCTGGATGAGATCATGGGGGCACAGCTGGGGAAGATCCATGCGGTCTATTTCGATGAACTCAAACCTCATGGCAGGATCGCAGGTCGCAGTGATGACGGCAAACTGGTGTTTGTCGAAGGCAGCGAAGCGCTTTTGGGAAAGATCGTGGATGTTCGCATCACCAAGACCTCTCGTGGGGCACTGGATGGCGCAGTGATCCGGTAGATAGGTGTTGATGAAAACCGCATTGAAGCCACTGCTTGAAGATTTCCTTGAATTCCTCTCTTCGGTGCGGGGATACAGTCCACATACGGTAACCACCTACGAGACAGCACTTTTCCAAATGCTTCGCTTTTGCGAGTACTATGAAGAGGATGCCGTACAGATCCTGGATATCATGTCACTGCGTTTGGAGATCGCTTCCAACAGCAAAAAAACCATCACGAAAAAGCTCAGTGCCATTCGCTCTTTTGTCTCCTATCTGGAGGATCATAGAGGAATGCGGATCAAGCTGATGGGTGATGCCTCTATCAAGGTGCCTCAGACCCTTCCCAAGCCCATCGAAGAGGTGCATATAGAGGAGGTGCTGGCCGAGGCGGCGTTGGGCGACAGGCTGCTTGTGGGTATGCTCTATGGGCTGGGCTTGAGGATCAGCGAGCTCTGTGGACTGAAGCTAGATCAGATCTCGGAGAGATGGGTGGAGATCATCGGCAAGGGAAACAAGGTCAGGCAGTTGCCGCTCCTGCCTTATCTCCAGACACTTTTGCCACAGTATTTGGAGCGGCACTCTCCCCAAACCTATCTGTTTGAAAAAGGCGGGAAAGCACTCAATCCAGCGCAGCTTCGTTATAAAATAGACAAACTTTTCAGATTCCACGGCATCAAGGCCACCCCGCATCAGCTGCGCCACTCTTTTGCTACGCATCTACTGAACCATGGTGCCCGTATCTCGGATGTCTCTGAACTGCTCGGACATAGCTCTATGGCGACCACCCAGGTCTATACCAAGCTCGCCAGCAGTAAAAAGATGGAGGTGTATATGAGAGCGCACCCCTTGGCGGATGTCATGCATGCTGACGAGGGGGATTCCGTATCGGGCCCGGAATGACGAAGAAGTCTGCTATCCTGATGAGGGGATTCCGGATCAAGCCCGGAATGACGGGAATGATGGGAATGATGGGAATGATGAAGAGACCGTCATCCTGAACTTGATTCGGGATCCCTTTGTTCTTACAAGTGATGCCTGGCCTTCAGGGGGATTCCGGATCGAGTCCGGAATGACGGGGGATGTCTATCCCCTCTTCATAACAGTAGGGTCGGATCTTTGGCGGTATTCTGGCGATACGGTAAACTTCTTTGAATGATTTTGGCAAAATGGTGGTCAGGTAAGGGGCGATATAGAGCAGGTCTTTCCGTATCGCCACCACCCATTTTCCCCCAATGACTACACTTTCTTCTTTTTCAATCTCTTTGCGTTGATGTGCCGAGAGCAGGTAGCCTAGTTTTTTGAGGGTGAGGTCTGCTGCTTTTGTTTTGGCATGGGTGTTGTACAGCTTGATGATATGCAATTTTTTCGTAACATAAAGTGTCTCAAATGTATTTTCAAGTGCCTCTTTGTCTTGACGCAAATAGTCAAAACTTCTAGAAATTCCCTCTTTATATTCTGACAGCAAGGCATCAGAAAACTGTTTTCTGAATTTGTTGCGTTCATACTTTTCATCTGTATTACTCTCATCAAAAAAGTAGGGGTAGTCATGGGCATGTAGGTAGGCGAGTAGTTCCTCTTTGCTATAGCCAAGCAGGGGACGGACTAGGGTATAGTTTTCTCTTTTGCTTATAGGTTCTAGCCCAAGCAGCTCAGATACACCTGCCCCTTTGGTCAGTCTCATCAGCAGCCACTCTAGTTGGTCATTGAGTTGATGGCCGGTCAGCAGGGTGTCGTAGCCATGTTTTTTGATGAGTTCTTGAAAAAATGCATAGCGAAAATCTCTGGCTTGTTTTTCAAAATGACTTTTGAACTCCTGTGCTGTCGCAGTAAAGCATCGTATGCCATATTTTTTTGCCAGCGCTTTGGCATGGGCTTCTTCTTTGTTGCTATTGACCCTTGTCCTATAGTTCACCAGAGCAATATCGAAAGGGATCTTTTTTTCAATGAGCATGAAAAACAGTGCAGAAGAATCGATACCTGCTGAGAAGGCCAGGAGATTCTTTCCGTTTTTTAATAAATCATGATTTAGCATGATAATAACCTGTTGATCTGATGAGGGGATTCCGGATCGAGTCCGGAATGACGGAAATGATGAAAAGGTCGTCATCCTGAACTTGATTCAGGATCCCTTTGCTTTTATAGGATAGTATCATATAGATCCTGCCATTCAGGGTTGTCTTTTTCGATGAGTTCAATTTTCCATTGACGATGCCAGTTTTTGAGTTGTTTCTCTCTTTGGATTGCAAGCCCAATCGTATCGTGCATTTCAAAGTAGATCAGTTTATCAAGATTATACTGTTTCGTGAACCCACCAACAGGCTTGGTTTTGTGTTCATATATGCGCTTAACCAGATGACTGGTGACACCTATATATAATGTACCTTTTTTTTTATTGGAAAGGATGTATGTATATCCGATTTTGTTCATAGGAGTATTATACTATATATTTTGCCATCCTGAGTTTGTATAATGATGAAAGATATGTCGTTCTCATGAGGGGATTCCGGATCAAGTCCGGAATGACGAAGAGGTCTGTTGTCCTGACGAGGGGATTCCGGATCGAGTCCGGAATGACAGGAATGACGAAGAGACCGTCATCCTGAACTTGATTCAGGATCCCCTTGCCTTTGCGAGTGATGTTTGTTCTTTGAGATAGATTCCGGATCGGGTCCGGAATGACAGGAATGATGGGAGTGACGGGAATGACGGGAATGACGAAGAGACCGTCATCCTGAACTTGATTCAGGATCCCTTTGTTCTTGCGAATACTATGATGTTTTTGACAACATTGCAAGAAGCTGGCTTCCGACTAATTCTGTTACCTTTGCTTCATAAAGTTTACCATACTCTACGGGCAGATCTGACGTGTCGTTGATGAGGATTTCTCCGTCTATGTCTACCGCCCAGTGTAGGGGTCTGGCGCTGAGGAGGTATGCGTGTTCGTCACTTTCTCCGTCTAGGACTACGGTCACGGTCTTCCCTACCATATTTTCTAGTGATTCTTGGGTGTTTGCCTCTGCGATTTCTCCTAAGCTGTCTGCTCTTTCATCTATGATTTCTTGAGGGATTTGTGCCAGGGTATAGGCTGAGGTAGTTTCTTCGTTGGAATAGTGAAAAGTGTTAAACCTATCAAATTTAAACGCTTTCATAAAAGTGCAGAGTTTCTCAAAATGCGCGCCACTCTCTCCCGGATGCCCTGCGATGAGGGAGGTACGGATAAAGGCATTGGGTTTTGACTTCATATATTCTAATAGTTCGATGGTTTTCTTTTCGCTAAAGCCCCGTTTCATAGTCCTGAGCACATCGTTGTCTATGTGTTGGATGGGCATATCATAGTAGGTTTGAAATACTGTAGAGTCTGCAATGGCATCTATGAGTGCAAAGGTGGTAGTGCTGGGGTAGAGGTAGAGGATACGGGCTGATCTGACACCCTCTATTGCCTCTACGGCCCGGACAAGTGCTATGAGTCCATCAGACATCTTCCTGTCTCGTCCGTAGCTAGAAGAGTCCTGGGAGATGAAAGAGAAGTCATAGTAGCCCTCTTGTGTCAGTGTCTCTACCTCTTTGACGATGGAGGAGAGAGGGCGTGAGTGCAGCTTGCCTTTGAAGCTGGGAATGGCACAGAAAGAGCAGCTTTGGTTGCACCCTTCGGCGATCTTGATGTAGGCATGGTAGTTAGATCCCGTGATGACTCTACCGCTCGTTTCTGTGGCGAGATAGACCTCTGGGCTAAAAGTGCTTTGTTTGGAGGCGATCAGTGCATCGATCTTCTCATAGTCGCCTACCCCTGTAAAGATATCTATCTCTGGCATCTGGGTCTGGAGTTCTTCTTGGTATCGCTCCGTCAGACAGCCGGACATGACCAGGATGGAGTTTTCTTTTCTCTGCTCATGCAGGTTGAGCACGGTGTTGATGCTCTCCTCTTTGGCCGCATCGATGAAGCCGCAGGTATTGACGATGATGACATCAGCTGTGCTGGCATCATCACTTACTTCATACGCTTTGAGCCGGCCGAGCATCACTTCTGAGTCTACGAGGTTTTTGGTACAGCCTAGGCTGACGAGATGGAGTTTTTTTGGCATGATTTTCTTTCTGTTTTTTAGGAGTTTGTTTATTTTTGGGCATTATACCCAAAGCATGGGATCCTGTCAAAATATGCTTGATATGCATGGTTGTGGGTTTGGATACTTTTGGAGCAGTGACTTCAGTCGCTGCAATGCGACTAAAGTCGCATCCCCTTGTTGTGCTCAGTGCCGTATGGAAGACATATCAAGCAAACAATATTTCGTCTAACGCTCTGATTTGCAGGGCTATGATTTGGTGGAGAGATAGGCTTCGTAGCTCAAGAAAATAATGGCACAAAGCACAAGTATTCCTATAAAAAGTTCCATCTATAACTCCTCAAGAGATTCTATTTTTTTCAATATATTTTTGTTGAGAAAGTGCACGAGCTCATGTAGTGAGTATATCTAAATATTTGTTTTTTTTCAAGAGCAGCATTGGAGAATTTCATTTTTGCTTAGCATGAAGACCCCTCTATTTTTGGGATCATACCAATGGGATATATGCACCGTAAATTTGGATGTATGAGGTGTTGGGCGGTGCGTAATCACGCAGCAAATTTGTAAACACATGATGCATGCTTGCCTTGGATTGAGAAGAGTGTAGCACAAATCAAAATATAGGTCAATCTGCTTGAGGTTTGTTTGAGGGTGATAAAATAAAAGGAAAAAATAAAAGAGAGGGTTAGAGCCAGGCAGAAGCCTGAGCTCTAAGAAGCTAAAAGTTCAGGAGGGTATCCTAGAACTTGTATGTAGCTTCGATTCTAACTCTGTTTCTTGTAACATCTTCAGAGTCACCATTAAGTACAGTATTTCTATATCTATACTCAATTTTTGTAGCAACTCCAGCAACTTTGAATTTATATCCAACTCTTGCACCAAGAACATTGTCTTCTTCGCCAGCTACATCATTACTATCAACTAACCAGTAACCAAGTGAGCCATAAAGTTTACCTATTCCTACTTTAGCACCTACTTTGGCAAGAATAGCTGTTGTAGCATAACCACCGATTTGAGCATCAATCTCGTTAGCTGTATATAGCCAGTATCCACCAGCATAAGCCAGTGCAAAGTCACCATCATTGATATAGGAAGCTGCCAGTGATGCATCAAACATACCAAAGTTTCCAGATACTTTTGCACCTACGGCAAATGTAGCATCTGTGCCAACTTCTTCGTCGCCACCAACATAAGCAGCTTGGAAGCTTACTTTATAAGCATCAAACTTAGTATCAACAGTTGCGAAACCAGCATATTCTGCATATGTGTCTCCTGCTGCATCTATTGCTGCATCTGGAAGGTAGTATCCAACAGCTGAGATAGTTGTATCTGCTACTGATTTATTTACAAAACCAAGTGCGAAAAGACCTAAATCGTCTTTACCTATAGCAGTACGAGTACTGCCGTCTACAGCATTTCTAGCATATACACCATAGATAGTTGTGTCAGTTACATCAGTGTTTGCTACTACAAGACCTTCAAATACTGTATCTTTTACACCAGCAGTTGTATCAGTCCATGCAAATGGAGATAAAGATTGTGGAAGTGCATATCTACCAACCTTGATAGCTGTGTTTCCAAAGCTAGCTGTTAGGTATAGCTGAGAAAGCTCACCGCCTTCACGTGTACCAGTACGAGGACCATCGATATGAGCATCGTTATTGTCATTAGTGTCAAGACCAAGAGTAGTGTATCCTGCTACTTCAGCACCAAATCCGATACCATTGAAAATTTCTTTTTCTACACCAATTGTAGCCGTAACACTGAAGTCATTTGTAGCTTCATCAGAGAATAAATCTGATTCTACACTTTTTCCATCTTTCATATAGTAGCCAGTTTCTGATTGGTAGTAAGCACCTACTTGACCGTAAAAATCTGAACAATCTGCTGCTGGAGCCGCTGCTGCTGGCTCTACAGGAGCGATGTCACCGCCTGCGAAAATCATTGTCGAAGCTACTACTGATAGCAAAAGACCTTTTTTCATTTGAAACTCCTTGTTTTTTGTTTACGAACGAATTATAGCATGGTTTGCTGAAGAATGTCAATAGATTGAACGAAAAAACAATCAAAAATTAACAAAAAATTAATGATTTTGTTTTAAGAAGCCATAAAATGGGGAGTTTAAAAAATGAAAATGATTAATAAAAATAGGATTTTAGTTAATAAAACGCAAAACAGGGGTGTTTTTTGCCAAAAAATTAATATTTTTTAATAGAACTTTAGCGTTTTTTCTGCTTCTTGAGGAGTTTTTGGTTCTCGGGATTGTTGAGCAGTGCCTCCATAGAGCTGTGGGTCTCTGTCTGGGCAGCCTTTGCTCTGATAGGTTCAGAGATGTTGATAGCGATAGGGTACTCTTCGACAAAGAGCTGCTTGATCGCCAGCAGGGGGATATGGACATGAGAGCCAAACCCCTCTGCCCCGAATCCCGCCTCGAAGTAGAGGTCAGCCTCGTCCAGCTCCGCCGTCTCAAAAGTGTAGCCCGCCAGAGCGAAGAGCGTCACTTCGCCAAAGGCAGCAGTGATCTGGCTGGGCAGCTCGGGGGAGAAGCTACAGTACCGCAGCTCTGCGGCGACAGAAAATTCGACACCTTCTTCGAGCAGGAAGAGGATGGTCTGGTAGAGATGGTCTTGGATAAGAAGTTTATATTTGTTCGTATGAAAGCTTTCCAGTGACATGGTCTGTCCTAAATTAAAAATTAAAAATTAAAAATTAAAAATATTGCCGGTGAGGGTATCTCTGATCTCTAACTTTTGCTTGGAGAATCCTATCATAGCATTCATTAAGGCAAAGCCATCGTATCTGCTCAGGGTGTCTTTGTGGATATCTCTGAGTCGGAGCCTGCCGCTATCGAGCAGTCTGGCTCTGGTCGTACCCGGCAGCAACGGAGTGGCAGGGGTGTACCAGACACCATCCTCTCTGAGGGCGATGTTGGCGATAGTGGTATCGGTGAGGAGACCGTTTTGGGTGATGAGAATATCTGAATAGTGAATAGTGAATAGTGAATAGTGAATAGTGAAGGGTGAGGAGTGGGGGGCGTGCTTGACCGTAGGGAGAGGTGCCCTTGGGCTAAGGAGTTTGGCGAAGGGGGTGCGGTCTAGGTATTTGTAGCTGTAGTCTATATCGGCTTCTGTGAGATAGAGGGTGGTGATGCTCTTGGGTCTGTATCTATAATAGTGTACAGAGATACGCTCGGCATCATAGATGACCTTGGCCCGGTAGAGACCTTTGGGCGGCAGTTGTGTGAGGTGCTCTGCCAGTGTGGTCTCCCGATCGATCCCGAAGAGGGCTTTGCGTGTATGGTTGAGTCTGAGATCATGGTAGTGGAGATGCTGCGGGGTGCCGTCTTGGATGCGGATGGTTTCGAAAAGCTTCACCTATCTCATTCCCCCAGAGCTTTGAATACCATCTCGCTGTCGTCATAGTAGGCTATTTCGCCGCTTTCGAGATCGTAATGCCAACCGTGCAGAAAAAGTGTCCCCTCTGCTACACCTCGTTTGACCGCGGGATAGGTGAGGAGATTTTCGAGCTGGAAGATCACAGAGACTTTTTCCGTGTAGTCCAAGAGTTCCGATTTTTCTGCTTGGGGGAGTGCGGTTTTGGCAACATGCTTTGCCATGCTGCCAAGCTCCAGCCATTTGATGGTATGGATATTCTCCTCTGTGGGGACGAGCGGTTTGTAGAGGGCAGAGATGGCACCACAGTGAGAGTGTCCGCAGACGATGATGTCGTTGACCTCCAGGACGCTGACGGCGTACTCTATGGCTGCCGCGGTGGCATGAAAATCACTGTCCGGGTGAAAGGTAGGGACAAAGTTGCCGATATTGCGGACGATGAACAGATCTCCGGCACCGGTACTGGTGATCATATTGGGCATGACTCTGGAGTCGCTGCAACCGATGAAAAGGGCTTTGGGGTTTTGCCCTTCAGAGACGAGTTTTTTGAAGCGTGCTTCGTTGGCTTTGAATTTGACGCGCTTGAAGGCCTCGTGACCCTTTTCGAGGATAGTGATCTTGTTCATTGGGGACTCCTTTTTGTTTTTTTGTGACTCAGACATGTGATTGTTGCTTCTTGTTCATTTTTTCTTTTTTCCCATGGATGAAAAAAGAGAAAACGAACCAAAAAAGAAAAAAATCCAACGGCTGGCGCAGGAAAAAATCTTTTGCAAGATTGCTATTTTCATGTAAGGTGTAAGCTTCCATAAAGTCCATATATCCCATCGTTTTTAATTTTTAATTTTTAATTTTTATTTTTTAATTTTTAATTTTTAATTTTTAATCCTCCACCCTATCTCCTCCCCCGCAAACATCGGCACCACTTCTCCATATCTTGCAGGTACGGTGAAGGGTCTCTTCTCCAGGGTGAGCTGCTTCTGTGGGGGGGTGATGTTGTAAATATCGCAGGCGTTGGTGTGGACAAATCTCTGTAGATTGTCAAGCCTGTCATGTTTGTCGAACAGCGCTGCCAGTGCCTGTAGTGCGATGGGGGCAGTGAAGACCCCTGCGGCGCAGCCTGGGCACTCTTTGGCATCCTGTGGGTGCGGGGCGGAGTCGGAGCCGAACATCACCTTGGGGTGAGCAGAGAGGGCGACTCGGAGCAGGGCTTCTCTGTCTTCGTGGCGTTTGGCGATGGGTTTGCAGAAGAGATGGGGGCGGAGCATGCCACCTGCGACATCATCGAGGGTGATGAGCAGGTGATGCAGGGTGATCGTAGCGTAGAGGTTGTCAAATCTGTCCAGTGCTGCAACACTGGCTGCGGTGGTGATGTGCTCCATGATGATCCGGAGTCGGGGGAAGGCTGCCGCCAACTTTTCGTATATGGGCACGAACTCCGCCTCTCTGTCCATCACGAAACCATTGGTCTCCCCGTGGATACAGAGGGGGATGCCCAGATCACTCATGGCAGTCAGCACCGGGCGCAGCTCCTCTACATCAAAGCCGCTCAACCCGCCTTCGGAGTTGGTGGTGATGCCTGCAGGATAGAGCTTGATCGCACTGAGCTCCGCTCTGATATCCTCGAGAAACGCGCTGCTGTAGTCCGCTCTGAAAAAGAGGGTCATCAGGGGCTCGAACGAGGTCTCATGCGCTCCTATGGCATTCATGATCCTCTCTCTGTATCCTGTAAGCATCTCTCTGGTGGTCACCGGGGGGAGTAGGTTTGGCATGATGACGGCAGCTGCAAAGGTCTGAGCCGAGAGGGGCGCTACGGTACGAAGCATATCACCATCCCGCAGGTGCAGATGCATGTCAAGAGGGGAGTGCAAGGTGAGTGTCATGGAGATCCTTTATGATGTAGTACAGACCGGGGTCTGCCGGGCGGAGGTGTCTCCTGTGGGCGGACACCGCCATGCCTGACGCCTGTCTCATCGGGACAAGCCAATAGCGTATGTTGATTCTGCCATAGAAATGGTTAGGATCGCATAAAACAGAGCATCTCTGCGGAGTGAAACGGGTCAGGGGGTAGTCTACACCTCCTGCAAAGAGCTGATTGCAGCGCAGTATCCTCAGGCTGCTCGCCCATATCGCCTTGTGGGGCGGATTGAACTCAAACTGCCATGTGGCATATTCGGAGCAGGTGGGGTAGTAGCGGCAGCTTCCCGGCAGCATTCTGGAGAGGTACTGGTAGCCTCGGATGGGGGTCTGGAAAAAGCGTGTGTATCTCATAGTTTTGGTAGGTTTTCCCGATAGATAGTGAGGACCAGGATATACTCTTGGCAAACAGTGTAGAGAATAGCGTATCGCTGATGTACCAACTTTCGGATGCCGGTACCAAATTCATCGACTGGACGACCTAATTTTGGAAAAGTTCCCAGAGAGAGCTCGATCTGCTTTTCTATAGTGTGGATGTAGGCGTAAGTTGAGGCCTTGGAGTCTGTTTTTTGGTAGATATAGTCAGCAATCTCCTCCAGCCTCTGATGAAATTTGGGCGCAAACTTGCTCTGCATGTGGCTACTCTGTATATTGAGAAAGTACTTCGCCGAAGACCTCGTCTGTATCCATAAGCTCACCACGCTCTGCCTGGGCGAGTGCTTCCTGAACATCTTGTTTGATCTGCCTATAGGTTCTGTTGTATGCATCAAGTGAGATCATTCTGACCGCTTTATCATTTTTGGTGGTGATGATCACCTCCTCATCATGGTCACATACGGTATCGATGAGAGACTTGAGGTTGTTTCGGGCGTGTGAATAGTTGACGACCTGCATGGGCTATCCTTGTTGTACAAAATATTGAACAATTATACCCCAATACCCTTTAGAGGTGCCCTTTTGTGCTCTTTATCGTATAAGAGGGAGACATGTTGACACTGTGGTAGATGGTGGTACCGTATTTTCTGCTGTAGAACTCCAGCAGCAGTCTCTGCAGGGTAGGCTCGATGGAGGGGATGAACCAGCCGTTGTTAGAGATGACGATCATCTGTTTGGGGCGACCTTCATAAAGCGTTTCGCTGCAGGCCTCATAGCAGATGGCATTTCTGTAGCGTGTGCCATGGATGGTGAAATCTGTCGGTTTAGCAGAGGCGATATAGTCTATGGCCCCGTCAAAAAAGACCTTGTTGACCCATCTGCCGGCCCATTCTGGGAGAGGGTTGCTCTCTCCAAAGGGTACGAGCAGTACTTTGTTGGCGATCGTGTAGCGCCCCTCTTGGATGAGATAGGTGGCATTGCGGTGTATGCTTTTGTCATCGAGATAGAGTGCACCGATGACGATGGTGATCTGTCTGGATCGCTCAAACAGGGCACCGAGTATCTTTGGTTCTTTGTTGAGAAAGAAAGGGAACACGGACTCCGGCAGCACTACCGTCTGTTTGTGATCGGAGATGGCTTTGTCTATGATCGCAAAGACCTCTGTGATGTGGGCGGGTATCCGTGCGGGATCCCACTTCTCCTCTACAGTGGTCATGGTATGGGCAAGCAGCATATCACTGTGAGGACCCTGATAGTATACCGTGGCCTTGACGGGAGCGTAGGCCAGCAGGACAAGCAGTAGAAAAAGGATATGTTTTTTGTACTGTGAGAGGAGGATGGCGGCCAATACGATCGCCAATTGCCATTTCTGTACCCCGATATAGCTGTGGACGAACAGAAGTTCGGGCTTGAACCAGTCAAAACCGAGAGGGTGGATGTAGCTGAACCCCAAAATCCCAACAGCCTTGGAGAGTGAAGGGTGGATTGTGGAAAATGTGTCGGCTATATAGTCACTGATGGCGGCGATTGCCCAGAAGAGGAGCGCATAGATGAGGGAGATCGCCAGAAGCCCGATGGGCACAGCCCATAGCATCTGATAGTGCTTGAAGCTGATAACGATCCACCAGAACCAGAATAGCGAGAGAAAGAAACCGCTCCAA
>Ga0256840_1001700_pt1 | contig 20274 bp, 20 predicted proteins | sample 355202metaG_FD_185969 | JGI IMG/M metagenome (GOLD analysis project Ga0256840, IMG submission 185969) | Hydrothermal vent microbial communities from Mid Atlantic Ridge, Atlantic Ocean - 355-202 | ecosystem: Environmental > Aquatic > Marine > Hydrothermal vents | place: Atlantic Ocean: Mid...
CTAGTTTAAACCGCTTTAGGCGTATGACCGATACATTACTTTTCTAACGAACTCTCATGGATATTATAGGATAGTTTTTTGTGGGGTTTGTTAGATACGAGGCTAGATTAATTTCTCCTCGTTCCCATCCATTGTATAGCCAGGGGATGGGAACGAGGAAAGCGACTAAAGACTCTAAACATATTAATCCATTGAAACTTATTAAAATTTAGATTTAAACAATGGTTTTAACGGCTTTAACCCCCTCCTAACTAACCTTTAGATATAATCGCGAAATTAACTATAAAGGCTTACTTTGATTAAACGTGTTTTGGTGAAATTTTCTGGTGAAGCTTTGGCTGGTAAAGAAGGATATGGGATTGATACAAAAATCCTTAACTTTATCGCTGGTGAGATAAAACAACTTGTAGATGCTGGTGTTGAAGTAGGTATTGTTGTAGGTGGGGGTAATATCATTCGTGGTGTTTCTGCTGCTGCTGATGGTATTATCAAAAGAACATCTGGTGATTATATGGGTATGTTGGCAACAGTGATTAATGGTGTTGCGATACAAGAAGCATTGGAGCATTGTGGGCTTGAAGCAAGACTGCAATCTGCGATAGATATGCAAGAGATAGGTGAAGCGTTCATTGTTCGTCGTGCTAGACGTCACCTTGAAAAAGGTCGTGTGGTTGTTTTTGCAGGGGGTACAGGTAATCCTTACTTTACTACAGACACGGCTGCAACGTTGAGAGCTTCAGAGATAGAAGCAGAACTTCTCATAAAAGCAACTAAAGTAGATGGTGTCTATGACAAAGACCCTAACAAGTTTGATGATGCAGTCAAGCTTGACACTTTGACCTATGACCAGGCATTGACAGAGCATATTAAAGTGATGGATGATACATCTATCGCTTTGGCAAAAGAAAATGGGTTACCTATTGTTGTGTGTAACATGTTTGAAAAGGGTAATTTACTAGCAATCATCAAAGGCGATATGAGCCTTTGTTCTATTGTTAAATAACGCCACATGGGCAAAGCCCATCTTGGCTACGCTAACGCTGTGTTAACTTCAGCAGTTGGCTCATTCGACTAGTCGAATTTTATAGTTAAAGAAATTTTATTTTTAAAGGAATAATATGAGAACAGAACAATTAACAGCACAAGCACTAGAAAAAGTAGATTTTGATAAATACCTTCTTGCAAATGCAGTGGGTAAAAGAGCAGAAGCTATTGCAAATGGAGCAGCAGCTGTTTTAGATATAGATACATCAGGTATGAAATATGCAGATATTGCACTTCAAGAGATAGCTGAAGGTAAAATCACTGTAGCTTTAGACGACTAAGTTTTAAAAGCTTTTTAAGAAGTATTTTTATGAAAAATTTTTTATAAAGGATATTTATGGAAATATTTCTAGATAAAGCCAAAAATGTACATACCATAGAAGAGGCAAAAGTACTTCTATGGGCTGAAATACCCACCCCTCTCCCCGAAACACTTAAAGCATTAGAGCTTTCGCTTACTGCACATGATGGACAAACACGTAAAAGTGGTGAACCGTACATTGTACACCCCATACTCGTAGCAGCTATTACCGCTAAAATTTCAAATGACGAAACTATGGTTCAAGCGGCACTTCTGCATGATGTCGTCGAAGATACGAGTTTCTCGATAGAAGAGTTGGAAGCACTCTTTGGGGATGATGTAGCACATATGGTAGAGGGGCTAACCAAAATAGTTGAAATACGTGATGAGGAGTTAGCACCTTCTGGGTCAGATGAAAGACTTATCAACTCTGCATTGACCTTTAGAAAGATGCTTATCGCCTCTATAAAAGATGTCCGTGTATTGGTGATAAAACTTTGTGATAGGCTACATAATATGTTGACACTTGATGCTCTTAATGCTGAAAAACAAAAACGCATTGCAGAAGAGACATTGGTCGTGTATGCTCCTATTGCACATAGATTAGGGATTTCAAGACTTAAAAACCATTTAGAAGATTTGAGTTTTCAGTATATCTACCCAGAAGATTACGAGAATATCGATAACTATATACAATCCAATGCACAAAACCTACAATTTAAACTCAATACCTTTATACAAAAAGTGAAAACCTATATGGTGCAAAATGGTTTTGATGAAGATGAGTTTGAGGTTTTTGGTAGAGTGAAACATTACTATTCTATCTATATGAAAATGCACCGTAAGGGTGTGGGTATTGAAGAAGTACTAGATTTACTTGCAGTGCGTATTATCGTCAATGAACCTATAGATTGTTATAAAGTTTTAGGTTTGATGCATTTAGGTTTTACCCCACTTATCTCACGCTTCAAAGACTACATCGCAGTCCCTAAAGAAAATGGATACAAGACCATACACACAACACTTTTTTCTGAAGAAGGCATACTTGAAGCACAAATACGTACTGAAGATATGCATAGACTTGCAGAGTATGGTGTAGCAGCTCATTGGAAATACAAAGGGGGTACTGATAGTGTAAATCTTACTTGGTTAGAATCCTTACATTACCAAAACGAATCCATAGAAGAGTTTTATGAGCTTGCTAAGTCAGATCTCTTTTCAGAAGACATTACAGTATTTTCACCAAAAGGTGACTACTATACTCTACCAAAAGGCTCAACGGCATTAGATTTTGCTTATGCTATACACTCAGAAGTAGGAAGCAACGCTTTAGATGCATTGGTCAATAAACATAATGTTTCTTTGTTGACAGTACTTAAAAATGGGGATATTGTCAACATCATCAAAGATGATAAAGTACATTTGCATTGTTCTTGGTTAGACACGGTTAAAACCTCAAAAGCTAAAGATGGCATACGTTCAGCGTGTAGGGCTCGCATTAAAGAGACAGATACATTGAGTGCTTACAATATATTGGCGACATTATTTAAGCAAAAAAGTTCTGCGGTAAAAGGGTTACTTTCTGAGCTAAGTGTACAAGAGACACTCTATAAGTTGCCTTTACAGTTAGACTACTACAAAGAAGTCATACACCAAGTTGCAGACTATATGGGTACAAAAGAGGTACGTTTTTGGGAACTTCTTAAAAAAGGGTATAAAAAACCTAAAATAAAAGAGCTAGAACACTTTACTTTTTTTACAAACAAGTCTTTAGATGGAGTAGAATTTGATTATTGTTGCCATCCTAAAGTTGGTGATGAGATTGTTGCATTTTATAAGGACAGTAAGGCTATTATACACCATAAACTATGTAAGCATGCCTATGCTAAAATAGTAGATAATGATGAGATGATTTATGTACAGTGGAGTGGTTCAAAACTTTCACGCTATAGACTTACGATAAGTCTTCAAAATCAAAAAGGTATCTTAGCAGACTTGCTTACAAAGCTTTCAGAGATAAATCTCAATATTTTGAGTATAGAACTAGGCATTAGAAACTCAGAACAAGCAGAGTATTGTCAGATAGAAGTAGAGAGTAAAGAGGCTAAAAAACAAGTTTTAGCAGAAAAAATAGAACAAAAGTTTAAACTCATAGAAATCATAAGTTTAGATGACGCGTATAACAAATAATAGAGGACAGTAAGACAATGATACAACAGGCATTAGAAGAGATAGGTAGAGGTACAGCAGAAATCATAGACATTGAGCGTATTGAAAAGCTTCTAACAAAATATTATGAAGATGGTACTACTTATACTGTAAAAGCTGGATTTGACCCTACTGCACCTGATTTACATTTAGGGCATACTGTACTTTTACAAAAGTTGGCAACCTTCCAAAGATTTGGTGGACGTGTACAGTTTCTCATAGGTGATTTTACCGCGATGATAGGTGACCCAACAGGGAAAAGTGCCACACGTAAAGTCTTAACAAAAGAACAAATAGTAAAAAACATTGCTTCTTACACCCAGCAGGCATTTAAGATACTTGATGAAGAAAAAACAACCATCGTTTACAATAACGATTGGCTCGAACAGTTAGGTGCAGCAGGTATGTTACAACTGGCATCAAACCTAACGGTGGCACGTATGTTAGAGCGTGATGACTTCTCTAAACGTTATGCATCCAACACGCCTATTGCTGTGAGTGAATTTATGTACCCCTTACTTCAAGGGTACGATTCTGTACATCTTGCCTCAGACATTGAGATAGGGGGTACAGACCAAAAGTTTAATTTGCTTATGGGTAGACAACTACAAAAAGCATATGAGATCAAAAAGCAACAAGCTGTACTGATGATGCCTATTTTAGAGGGGCTTGATGGCGTACAAAAAATGTCTAAATCTTTGGGTAACTACATCGGCGTAACAGAAGACCCGAAAGATATTTACGGAAAAATACTTTCTATTTCAGATGAACTTATGTGGCGTTATTATGAGCTTTTGAGTGCCAAATCTTTAAAAGAGATAGCTAAGCTTAAAGAAGATGTAGCATCTCGCACCGTTCACCCTAAAACAGCCAAAGAAAACCTCGCCTTAGAGATAACCACAAGGTTTTATAATGAAGAGTTGGCTACACTAGCTAAAGAGGAGTTTAACTCCGTATTTAAGGCAAAGAAAGTACCTACGCAAATGTCTGAATTTGAGATGACTGAAGGTATATGGATAGCTCAAGCACTCGTTGATGCTGGACTTGAACCATCTACTTCACAAGCAAGAAGAGACATTAAGCAAAATGCTGTGAGTATTGACCAAGAAAAAATAAGTGATGAAAAGCTTAATTTGACTGTGGGAGAATATATCTTACAAGTAGGTAAAAAGAGATTTGCGAAAGTGAAGGTAAAGTAATGGAACTTAAGTCTTTTAAAATTGGAAAATACACCATCGAAAAACCTATCATTCAAGGTGGAATGGGTGTAGGGATTTCATGGGATCAGCTTGCAGGAAATGTGAGTAAAGAGGGTGGACTTGGTGTTATTTCTGCCGTAGGAACTGGTGTCTATAAAAAACGTGCTTATGTTGAAAAAACAGTTGGGAAAGATGAAAGACCACTGGATGCCCTGAACTTTTATTCTTATCCTGCGTTGCAAAAAATATTTGATAATGCAAGAGAGATATGTGGTGATGCACCACTTGCGGTTAATGTTCTTTATGCACAAAGCGAATACAACCGTGTTGTTGAAGATGCCTGTAAAGCTGGAGCAAATATCATCATCACGGGAGCAGGGCTTCCACTTACGATGCCAGAGGCTACAAAAAATTACCCTGATGTGGCATTGGTTCCTATTGTATCTACTGCAAAGGCATTACGTATTTTATGTAGACGTTGGAAAAAAACACACAACAGACTACCTGATGCAGTTATCGTTGAAGGACCGTTGAGTGGTGGACACCAAGGGTTCAAATATGATGAATGTTTCATGGAAGAAAATCAACTTGAAAATATACTAGGACCAGTAGTAGAGGAAGCGAAGAACTGGGGTTCTATGCCTATCATCGCAGCAGGGGGTGTATGGGACAGAGAAGACATTGTGCAAATGATGGAAATAGGTGCAGATGCGGTACAGATGGGGACACGTTTTATAGGTACGGTTGAGTGTGATGCTTCTCAAGTGATGAAAGATATCATCATCGGTGCAGATGCAGATGATATAAAACTTTTTAAATCACCTGTAGGTTACCCTGCACGTGGGGTAAGAACACAACTTCATGAAGACATAGAAAAGGGTACTGCTCCTAAAGTAGCGTGTATCTCTAACTGTGTGGCTCCTTGTAACCGAGGTGAAGAAGCAAAAATTGTTGGATATTGTATTGCTGATAGACTCTCTGATGCCTATGATGGTCTTGCTGAGACGGGACTATTTTTTACGGGTGCGAATGGCTATAAACTTCAAGAGATTATCACAGTAAAAGAACTGATGCATAAACTGATGCATGGAGAAGATAAATAAAACAATGCCAATGTTAAGTAAACTGTTCCTTTTAGGATTATTGTCAAGTACCTTGCTCTTTTCTGCTACAAATTTACTTACAAAGGCTGTTGTTAAAAAATCTGAATTGCGTCTTACTTTCTCTCAAAAAATTTCTAAAAAAGATGTAACCCATTTCATTCTTTCTAATCCGCATAGAGAAGTATATGATTTTAAAAACACACGACTAGCACACAGTAAAGTTCCTTTAGGTCTAGGGAAATATGTACGTATGGCACAGTACAATAAAAACACGGTACGCGTAGTCATTGGAGCAGTAAAAGGCTATAAGCCTACTGCTTATCAACCTATATTTGCTAAGCATACATATCATATCTCTCTACCCAAAGGGAAGATAGAAGATGCAAAATATAAAACCCCAAAAAAGAAAACATATAATCCACATAAAGATGAACTTATTGTAATCGATGCAGGTCATGGTGGACATGATACTGGTGCCATTAGTGGGGGGAAACGCGAAAAAGATTTGGTGCTTCAAATAGCGAAACGACTTGAAAGAAAGCTCAAAAAACGTGGTCATCCTGTCTATATGACTCGTAAAAAAGACAGATTTTTAAAGCTTCCTCAGAGAACTAAAATTGCTGATAGAAAAAATGCGGTGCTTTTTGTTTCTATTCATGCAAACTCTGTACCTAAGAGTAAGCAAAACAGTGTACATGGGATAGAGACATTTTTTTTACAAAATACACGAGATGCAAGATCCCAACGTATTGCAGCTAGAGAAAATAAGTCTGTGTTAAAAGGGACAACTAAATTGAGTCGAAATGTGATTATTGACTCAGTATTAACAGGACCAAAAATAGTAGAATCAAATAAACTAGCCATTGATGTGCACCGTCGTATGATTACCAATACTCGTACTATGTATAGTGGTGTTAGAGACGGTGGCGTAAGACATGCACCATTTTGGGTACTTGTTGGTGCAAGTCGACCTTCTATTTTGATTGAAGTTGGGTATATCTCTCATCCTCGTGAAAGAAAGAGACTTTTTACGCCTAAGTATCAAGATCTTATTGCCACGGGTATAGCCGAAGGGATTGATAGTTATTTAGGTAATAGAAAAAAAGAGATAGATTTTTAGGGAGATAAGATGAAAAAGATATTATTTAGTTTTAGCATGTTATGGTTATTTGTTGGCTGTGGAGGTCCAAGTGTTGACCGTTCACATAGTGTAGTTGTTATTGATGCTGGACATGGTGGGCATGACACTGGTGCAACCGAAGCCAATAAACAAGAGAAAGATTTGGTGCTTAAAATCACCAAGAAACTCTATAAAGAGTTTAAATCAGAGGGCTATCGAATTTATATGACACGTGGAAGTGATAAGTTTTTGAAGCTAGGACAACGTACCCGCATAGCAGACAAAAAAGATGCAGCAGTATTTATCTCTATTCACGCAAATGCTATCTCAGATCGAAGTAGGTTTCATAAAGTAGAAGGTGTTGAAACATATTATCTTCAAAAAACAAGAGATGCCAAATCTCAGCGTATCGCAGCACGTGAAAATGCATCTGTACTTATGGGTACAGACTCTTTGAGCCGAAATGTTATTATAGACTCTGTACTTAATGGTCCTAAAATTATAGAGTCTCACAAACTAGCCATAGATGTACAACGTAATATGGTTAAAAATCTTAAAGTTGAATATAAATCTGTCAAAGATGGTGGTGTTAGACCAGCACCTTTTTATGTACTTGTAGGGGCATCTCGCCCTTCTATACTTGTTGAAGTAGGATATATTACTAACCCTAAAGAGCGTAAAAGATTATTTACTTCAAAGTATCAAGATGAGATTGTAAAAGGGATTGTTAAGGGAGTTGGAAATTATATTGATAACAGAAAGAGAGAGATAAATCTCTAGCCCTTTCTAAAATTATTTGTAATTTTTGATTGCTTTGTCTAAGATAGCAGTCGCTGCTGCTTTGTCCTTAAACCCTGCTACTTTTACCCATTTATTTGGCTCTAACATTTTGTACGTTTCAAAGAAGTTTTTGATGCGGTTGAGTGTATGTTCTGGCACATCACCTAAGTCATTGATGTTCGCGTATGTTGGGTCTATCTTTACTGTTGGTACTGCGATTAGTTTCTCATCTCCACCAGATTCATCTTCAGTCATAAGCACACCAACGAGTCTACATTTGATGAAAGAACCAGCCTGAAGAGGGTAGTCACAAAGTACGAGGATATCTGCAGGGTCACCATCGTCAGAAAGTGTATTTGCTACAAAACCGTAGTTTGCTGGGTAGTGCATAGAAGAGTAAAGTACTCTGTCTACTTCCACTGCACCTGAGTCTTTGTCTATCTCATATTTGATAGCTGAGTTAAGTGGTACTTCGATGATTGCCTTAACTGCGTCTGGGTTTTCGCCATATCCGATTTTAGTAATATCCATTTGGGTATCTCCATTAGGTTGAATTTGGGCTAATACTAGCATAAAATTCATAAATAGTTCATCATTTTTGTATAAAATATATGCTAAAGTACCCGATGAAGAAATAAAACAAATCATTGTATTGATTGAGGAAAATATTTAATGTCTACACTTTTAAAATCGATTGTCGTTACTTTTCTGATACTATTATTGGTATCATGTGGCTCTAGTGATGTGAATGAAAAAATTGATCAGAATGAAACGATAGAGATCCATGATACCTTACGTGTTGCTTGTGTGGGTGATAGTATTACTGAGGGAATTGATCTCTCTACTAGTGAGACTTACCCTGCACAACTCTCAAGTCTACTAGGTGAAGGTTATGAGGTGCAAAATTTTGGTAAACAGTCAACAACTGTTATGAAAAATGGAAGTTTACCTTATTGGAATACTGCAGAGTATGCAAATTCACTTCACTACAATCCCGATATAGTTGTCATTATGCTAGGTACAAATGATGCTAGACCTGAAAATTGGGAAAATAACAGTAGTTTTATCTCTGATTATGAGGCATTGATTGAATCGTATACTACTCTCTCAGGTAAGCCTATTATTTACATAGCATATCCTACGCCTGTTTATGCAGAAGTGTATGGCATAACAAATGATCGTGTTGTCGGTGAAGTGATACCTAGCATCATAAAAGTGGCAGAAAATAAAGAGATAACACTTATAGACACCTATACTCCCTTGGTCAATCAAATATCTTTGTTTCCTGATATGCTACACCCTAACAAAGATGGATCTGGAATCATAGCTGAACAGGTCTATAGTATTATTTATTAGAAGACGTATAGTCTGTTTGGTATTTTACCATCTGTTTAAATGGAGATAAAAACTGTTCTAGTTTTTCTTCTGAAATATTTTCTGCATCGTGTGCATTGAGTAACTCTAAAATACAGTGCGTACTCTCCATCGTACTAAGACAATACGCTTTTGGCTGTTCTTTAAAGAGAAATTCAGAGCGTTTCGTATGGCTAAAACTGACTTTTGGAAGGGCATCAAGATTTGGGCTTGCTTTGAGCATGGCACGTGAACATGGCCATGTTGCGTCTATGAGAAAGAGGACAGTATTTTTATGCTTTTTGGTTATATTCTCTTTATTTAAGTTGATACTGTTTTCTGAAGGATAGAGAGCAAAGCAGTTGTTCTCAGTGTTATCCAATATAGCATTTATCTCTTTATGTCTGGAAAAATCAATCCCCACAAATATCTCACAGTTGCTTAACGACAGGTTTGTAAAGTGACCTGTGCCATTTTTGGTCTTTCTAAACTCTTTAGGGTGCATAAGTATGATAAAACGCGTGTTGGTCTCTATGGGCGTGATATGTTTACACATGCATGAAGTTTGTGGTCGGTAGCAGCTGTAGCAGATAGTTCTAGGGTTATTTGACATCGATATATTGCTTTTTAAACCAAAGATAATACCCTGAAACCACAAAGAAACCAGCACCCAGGGTAAAAGTAATCCCTTCAAGGCTAAGCCCCCATGTAGAAGCATACCCTATGAAAAGAGCAGTGGCTACGTTAGAGAGCATGAAAAACATGTCATTGTAAGAGATGACCCTTCCCATGTACTTGGGGTCTGTCTCTTCTTGTATGAGTAAGTAGGTGTACGACCATAGTGTGGTGATGAAAAAACCAGTGATAAAAAGTCCTACAAGTGCAAAGTAAAAGTTATACTCTAGCCATGACCAAAGCATAATAGCTAAACCTTGTAAGATGAAAATGTAGTGTAAGTTATGTTTGGAGACAATACGCCCTATAAAAAATGGGCCTATCATAAGTCCTAAGGCTCGTGTGGCATTCATCCAGCCAATGGCAAGTGGGACTGCTATGAGTTCTTTGTACTGTAAGTCTGCAAGTAGGGTGATGAGTGCATCAAATGACGTAAGTCCAATAGATGCATGTAAGAGTATGAGGTGGAGTATTTGCTTTTGTGACTTTAGGTAACTAAACCCATCTTTTAACATCTGCAAGTTTGACTCAGTGTGGGTTACCTTTTCTAGGGAGAGTTTGAGTCCTATGAGTAAAAGTACTGCTATGGTATACAGTGATGCATCTATAGCAAATGCCAAATCAAACCCTATGTAGTAAGTGGCTATGCCACCTACGGCCATACCCAAGGCATAACACAAAGACCAAATGACAGAGTGTATTTCGTTGGTGTTTTTTAGCATCTCACCGCTTACAAGCTTAGGAAAAAGTGACATCTCCGCAGAAAAGAGCATAGATGCCGCAGATGAGCGGATAAAGATGAGTATCATCAGCACCCAGACATACTCCAAAGAGTTAACAAAAATAAACCCTAGCGTCATAGATATTTCAATGACCAGCAAAATACCCATAAGCTTTTTAAACTCTATACGGTCAATGATAAGCCCTATGATGGGTGCAAACACGACAGCAGGTAGCATCGCCATAGCAGCAGTAAGGGCTATGGTGATTTCGTCTGCACCAAAAGAGACTATCATAGAGAAGATAGCGACTTGGGAAAACCACGTACCAAAGTAAGAGATAAACTGTATGAGAGAAAGCCGTCTTATAACGGGGTGTTTGAGTGTGTCTAGATAGGTCATGCTAGTTTTCTACATCTAAGGTATAGGGGATATTTTCTTTGTCTAGAAGTTGTGTGTATAGTGCAAAAGAAGTACAAGCAAGTGAGGCATCATCTGAGGCTATAGAGATGCTTACTTCCCACTGTTTATGTACGCCGTTGTCATACAACTTGGGTAAAGAAGAAAATTCAACACCTTCTGGCATCTGCTCCATGAGTGCTATAAAGATATTTTCTTTACACTGTGCTGTGAGTGTGTGTCTAAAGGTCTCTTTTTTTATGGGTATAAGTCTATGCAGTATCTTTTTAACCATAGGGTGCGACATCTCAGGAAAGCCAGGCATAAAAAAGTAACGCTCATCTAGGCTAAAAGCTGGCATTTTGTTCACAGGGTTATCTAAGAGGTCTGCTCCTTTTGGAAGTTTTGCCATCTTGATGGGGTGAGGGTAGGCAGCCTCACCAAGCTTCTCTTCTATGATACGCTTAGCTTCCTTATGTAGCACAAACTTCCCAGCACGCAAAGCGACAGCCGCACATTTGCGTGTATGGTCATCAGGTGTTGAACCTATGCCCCCAAAACTCAAGAGTATAGCGTTAGGTTGGGAGGCTATAAATTTGATGGTTTGTACTATAAGTTCTGGGTCATCTTCTATGATAAAAGATCCTGTGAGTTTATGCCCTTTTTCTGCAAGGGCTTTGGTAACAAAGTCAAAGTGTGCATCCGTTCGACGACGGTTAAGGATTTCTGTGCCTATGATGAGGGTGAAGAAGTTTGGGGTATTGTTCATTGATAGTATTCCTATCTATATTCTAAAGAGAGATAGTAATCTCTCTTGTATATAAAGATTTACTCTTCTATATAATTCTTAAGTTTTCTACCCACTTTAGGGTGCTTTAGCTTCTTAATGGCAGAGGATTCTATCTGTCTTACTCTCTCACGTGTTACGCTGAGTTCTTTACCTATCTCTTCTAGTGTTCTGTCACTCTCGTCTTCAAGAAGCCCAAAACGCATACGAATGACGGCTTTTTCTCTTTCGTTGAGTTGGTCTAGTACTTCGTCTATTTGGTTGTTAAGGTCGTCTTTTAGCACCACGTCTGTTGGGCTGAGTGTCGTTTTGTCTTCGATGAAGTCACCAAATCTACCGTCATCTTCATCTCCAACTGGTGTTTCAAGTGAGACTGGCTCTTTCGTGATTTTGATAACATTTTTTACCTTGTCAACTGAAAGTCCTACCTCTTCAGCAATCGTGTCTAAGTCTGGCTCTTTTCCTGTCTCTTGAAGGTGTTTACGGATGATTTTGTTGATACGGTTGATGGTTTCTATCATGTGGATAGGGATACGGATGGTTCTAGCTTGGTCTGCTATGGCACGGGAGATGGCTTGACGTATCCACCATGTGGCGTAGGTCGAGAACTTGTAGCCTTTCTCATACTCAAACTTATCGACCGCTTTCATAAGCCCTATGTTTCCCTCTTGGATGAGGTCTAGGAAAGGAAGCCCACGATTTGTGTAACGCTTGGCGATACTCACTACCAGTCTAAGGTTAGATTTTGCCATACGTGTTTTTGCTTTTTCAGATTTGGCTTTACCCTGACGGATTTGACCTAAAATATCTTGAAGTTTTTCTTCACTTAAATCAAAACCACCTTTAGAGGCTTCACGTGTCTCAAAAAGTTTTTTGATCTCAACATAAGTAGAAACCATTGTAGTCTCTGGCACAGCGTCGATGATGTCATCTTTGTCCATGTTGATGATGTTAGCAAGTATCTTTTGGTGGTTTTCTTTAAGCGTGTCGTTAAAAAGTGGGAGTTTGTACTCAAGTCTTTTTAGCTCTTTGTCAAAGCTATCATCAGAAGTAAGAGCCGTTTCCATAGCTTTTACAAGTTCGTTGATGAGTTTTGACGTGGGTCCTAGATTTAAAAGAGCTTTAATGAGAAGCTCTTTTTTAAATGCGATTTTAAGACGCTCATGTAAAATAGCAACAGGGTCTGTTTCATTTTTAAGGAAAGTGTCTAAATCTTCACGTGCTTTCATCCAATCTTTTTTAGCTTTTTCAAGGGCTTTAAAACTCTCTACAACTTGCTTTACTCTCTTGTCATCTTTTGGCCCTTTAGCCGCTTCTTTCTCTTCTGCTGTCTCTTCTACTGCATCGTCATCAGCAGCGGCTTTTTCATCTTCAAAACTTTTGAAAAGTTCTTTTACACGTCTTTCACGGTTAAGTAGAGGTTCTTTGTAGTTTAAGATGTAGCCTATGAGGTATGGTACAGAACAGATGGCATCTAAGATGATATCTTCACCTTCTTCTATAGTTTGAGAGAGGTCAACCTCTTCTTCTTTAGTAAGAAGAGGAATCTTACCCATCTCACGCAAATACATACGCACAGGAGAGTCTGAACGACTCCACTCTAAAATCTCTTTTTCTTTGTTTAAATCAAACTCGTCTTCGCTTCCGCCTTCGACAAGTTTTTTTCGTATGTCATCACGTCTCTTTTTCTCTTTTGTAGAAAGAAACTTTGCATACTCTGAAGCAGAGATGATGTTTACTTTTGAGTCTGTTGAAAATTTATATATTTTTTTAGCTTGTGCAGCTGTGGGTTGTTTAGGAAGTTCTTTTGCGATGTTCTCTAAGGTGATTACATCACCCTTTTTCTTCGACTTAAAGAGTCCCTCTATGGTTTTCATACTATCTTTAGCTGCCATGTATATCCTTGAGTTGTGAGGTGAAAGACCTCAGAAATAATTAAGATGGATTATACCGAAATTTCATTCATTTTTGGCACTAAATTTGATAAAATTTATTTTTTCAGCTATAATCGCGAAAATATTAAATGAGGCTACCTCTTAGGGTAACTTCACTATCAAGGATATAATTTGCAAGGTAAAGTTTGGAAATTTGGTGACAACATAGATACAGATTTGATCATCGCAGCACGATACCTCAATACTTCTGATGCTTCAGAACTGGCGAAACACGTGATGGAAGATGAAGACCCCGAGTTTGTAAATAAAATGAACGTAGGTGACATCATCGTTGCAGGTGAAAACTTTGGTTGTGGCTCTAGCCGTGAACATGCACCTATAGCACTAAAAGAAGCAGGGGTTTCTGCTATTATCGCTCCTACATTTGCACGTATTTTTTATAGAAATGCATTTAACATGGGACTACCAATTTTTGAATTGCCAGAGTCAGCAGAGATAGAAGAAGGCGACACAGTACGTGTAGACATGGACGCAGGAGAAGTGATAAACGTAAGCCAAGCTAAAACGTATAAATTTGCTCCTATCCCAGCGTTTATGCAAGAGCTAGTAGATGCAGGTGGACTCATAGAGTTTGCTAAAAAAGAAATAGAACAAAATAAGGCGTAAATGATGAGTAAAAGTTATAAAATTGGTGTTATTAAGGGTGATGGCATTGGTCCAGAGATTATTGATGAGGCTATAAAAGTACTCGATGCTGTTTCAGTTACGCAAGGTTTTCATTTAAAGTATGAAGAGATGCTTCTTGGTGGTGTAGCCATAGACGAAACAGGTGTACCCTTACCAGATGAGACTATCAAAGGTGTCAAAAAATGTGACGCCGTTCTTTTTGGTGCTATAGGTGGTCCTCAGTGGGATAACTTGGAGAGACATCTACGTCCAGAGTCAGGTCTGCTTGGCTTACGTAAAGAGATGGGGACATTTGCAAACCTACGTCCAGCTATGGTCTATGATGAACTAGTAAACGCTTCTAGCCTTAAGGCAGAAGTCATCAAAGGCGTGGACATCATGGTGGTACGTGAGCTTACAGGTGGTATCTACTTTGGTCAGCCACGTGAGTACAATGCGGAAAAATCATTTAACACAATGGTCTACACGCGTGAAGAAGTAAAACGGATCGCAGTAGTAGCATTTGATATCGCTATGCAACGTAAAAAACGCATCTGTTCTGTAGATAAAGCCAACGTACTTGAAGTAAGCCAGTTTTGGAGAGAGATAGTAGAAGAAGTCTCTAAAGACTACCCAGAAGTAGAACTTTCTCATATGTATGTAGACAATGCTGCGATGCAACTCATACGTGACCCTAAACAGTTTGATGTCATTTTGACAGGAAATATTTTTGGTGATATTCTTTCAGATGCTGCCTCTATGTTAAGTGGTTCTATAGGGCTACTGCCAAGTGCCAGTACAGGTAAAGGTGTTGGACTTTTTGAACCTATACACGGTTCAGCTCCAGATATCGCTGGACAAGGTATCGCTAACCCGTTAGCGACTATCTCTTCTGCTTCTATGATGCTACGTTATGCTCTTGGTGAAGAAGAAGCTGCTGACAAAATAGACAATGCCATCAAAAAAGCTCTTTCTGAAGGGTATCGTACAGGTGACCTTGGTGACTTTGATGCGAAAGAGATTATGACGTGTACAGAGATGGGTGATATAGTAGCTGACTACGCTAGTAGATAGGACGGATTCAGAGCAAAGCTCTGCAATCCTTTCTCGTTCCTCCAGTCCTCTGGTGGAACGTATTAGGTTTGTTGTGTAGAGAATGTTATCTGGGTTCCCACTCAGGAGAGTAGGAACGAGTAAAAAAGGTTTTAATTTTGGAAAAAAGAGCAAGAGTACTCATAGACTGTGAAGATGCAAAAGGTTTGGTCTATAAGATATCTAAAGTCTTTTATGACAGAGGGTTAAACATAGACAACAACCGTGAATTTGTAGACAAAGACCATGGTCGTTTTTTTATGCGTACGATTGTTACGGGGCTTTTTGATGTGGGTGAACTTGAAGAGGAACTTCGTACTGTTGTACCTGAAGATGCACACATCAGAGTCATAGAACCAAAAGACAAAAATATCATACTTATGGTGACTAAAGAGTCTCATGCTTTAGGCGACATACTCGTACGTCATGCAGATGGTGAACTAGGTGCTAAGATACAATGTGTCATAGGCAACCATGAAACACTTAGAGAACTAGTTGAGCGTTTTGATATCCCTTTCATCCATGTATCTGCTGAGGGACTTAGCAGGGAAGATCATGAACAAAAAGTGATGGCTGAAATAGACAAATTTGAGTTTGATTACATCGTACTTGCAAAATATATGCGTATTTTAACCCCTGTTTTTGTAAAAGCGTATGCCTATAAAATCATAAACATTCACCACTCATTTTTACCAGCCTTTATAGGCGCAAACCCCTATAAACAAGCTTACGAGCGTGGTGTGAAAATCATAGGGGCAACGGCTCACTATGTGACAGATGACTTAGACGAAGGACCCATCATCGCCCAAGATGTCATCCCTGTCAATCATCGTTTGGGTTGGAAAGAGATGCAAAGTGCAGGACGTGATGGAGAGAAGATAGTGTTGTCACGAGCTTTAGCTCTTGTGTTGAATGATAGGGTGTTTGTGAATGGCAATAAGACGGTAATATTTTAATGTTTAATATCGTATTAGTAGAACCCCAAATCCCACCAAACACAGGAACTATCGGAAGATTGTGTGTAAACTTAGGTGCGACACTGCACCTTGTAAAACCACTTGGGTTTGATATAGATGACAAGGCAGTGAAGCGTGCAGGATTGGATTATTGGAAAGATTTGGACTTGGTGGTGTGGGAAAGTTTTGATGCTTTTTTGGAAAAACATCCTATAGGTAGGAACTCTTACATGGCAACGACCAAAACAGACAACCTATACTTTAACGCAGCTTTTAAAAAAGATGACTTCATCTTGTTTGGTTCTGAGACTAAAGGGCTGGATGAACGTGTGTTGCTGGCTCACCCTGAACAGTGCATCACCATCCCTATGGGAGGAAAAGGTAGAAGTCTAAACCTTGGTGTCTCTGTGGGTGTAGTGCTTTATGATGCTCTGCGTCAAAATTATGAAGGTTTTGAAAAAATAACCATAGCCAATACCTTGAAGGAAAACTAATGTCATTTGGAGATATCGTTTATATTATCGCTATGTTTTTGTTTGTTTTTATCACTTTTGGTATCATTAAAAACTATTATAAAAGTAAGTTTGATGATGAGGGTAGACGTATAGATATGCTTGAAGATGATGACAAAACGAGTAAGAAGTAAAACTAACCCCCTCTTTACCAACTCTTAGATAAAATATTATCAATATATTTTACTAGGAAATCCTACAATGACACAAGCACTACTGATAGAAATAGGTCTGGAAGAACTCCCAGCTATACCACTACTTAAAATCGTAAAAAACATAGAAAAATCTTGGGCTGATTTGCTTGAGAGTTATAAACTCTCTTGTGACTTTGAATTTGTCTATACGCCTAGAAGACTTGTTCTTATGCACAATGCTATGCTAGTAAAACAAGAAGATGCTACAGTTGAGTTTTTCGGTCCTCCTTTGGTAGCGGCTGTGAAAGATGGTGAACCTACTAAAGCAGCAGAAGGTTTTGCACGTAAGTGTGGGGTGAGCTTTGATGAGCTTAGTCGTGGTGAGAAAAACGGTAAAGAAGTACTCTACTTTAAAAAAGAAGAGAAAGGTGCTGAGACGGCTTTACTACTACAAGAGATGTTAGAAAAGTGGCTAGCCTCTATGTCTTTTGGAAAGATGATGCGTTGGGGAAGCAGAAGTGACGAGTTTATACGCCCTCTAAGATGGCTACAGGTACGTATGGATGAGAGTTCTGTGCCTGTAGAGCTTTATGGTGTGCGTTCAGACACAAAAACCTACATGCACCGTATGATAAGTTATGACCCTATCAACGTACCAGATATGGAAGGCTACAAGCAGATACTTGCTGCTGGAGCAGTCATGCTTCAACCAAAAGACAGAGAAGGTCTTATACTTGCACAGTTTGATGCACTAGAAGCAGAGCATAACATCATCATAGAGCGTGACAAAGCGTTGCTTGCTGAGGTCGTGGCTATCACTGAAAACCCTAAAGCTTTAGTGGGTACTTTTGATGAACTTTTTTTAGAGCTTCCACCTGAGGTTATCATCACCTCTATGAAAGAGCATCAGCGTTATTTTCCTGTGTTTGAAGGTGGAAAGATAGCCAACAAGTTTGTGGTCGTTTCAAATGCCTACACCAACGACTACTCTAAAGTAGTAGCAGGGAACGAACGTGTACTCAAACCCCGTCTAGCAGATGGACTCTTTTTCTATAAAAATGACTTGAAAAATGGACTCTCTACGGATGGGCTTGAAAAAGTACAGTTCATAGATGGGCTAGGTACATTAGCAGACAAGATAGGAAGAGAGAAGAACATTGCCATACGTTTGCTAGGTCTTTACATGGAAAAAGTAGAAGCCCAGACAGGCAAGAGTAACGCAGAACTAGAAAAACTCATGGACAGAGCAGTAGGGCTTGCCAAGGCAGACCTCATGTCTGAAATGGTGTATGAATTTACAGAACTGCAAGGGCTAATGGGCTACTACTATGCAAAAGCACTAGGTGAAGAAGAGTTAGTTTACACCGCTATAAAAGAACAATACATGCCAGTAGGTGAGGGTGCAGAGTTACCAACATCTATCTTTTCTTCTATCGTAGCGATGTCTGCGAAGCTAGACACACTGTTAGGACTCTTTTCTGTGGGTCGCATACCTACGGGGAGTAAAGACCCCTTTGCACTTAGACGTGCAGTAAACGGCATAGTACGTATGGTGACGGAGTATGACTTGGCATTTAACATAGATGACATCATCACCCTACTAAAAGCAAACTATGATGACTTCGATACCAAACTCCTTGCAGACTTCATCATAGAGCGTATCAACAAATCACTCGATGCAAACCCATCGGTAATAGCAGCAGTTCTTGCATCTGGTGAGAGAGACATCAACGAGATAGCTAAAAAAGTCTCTGCACTCAATGAGATAGTCTCATCAGATACCTTTAAAGAGCAGTTCTCTACTTTTAAACGTGTGGCAAACATCTCTAAAGATGTAGATTTAGATGCAGACTTAGCCATAGACACTGCACTCTTTAAAGAAGATGCAGAAGTCACCCTCTACAACGCCTACGAAAAAGTCATCAACCAAAGCTATGCAGACTACAAAGCACAGCTCGAAGCACTCTTTGGGCTTAAGCGAGAGCTAGATGGATATTTTGATGATGTGATGGTTAATGCTGAGGATGAAGCGTTGAAGCAAAATAGACTCAATACTATTGGGTCTGTGTATAAGACGTTTAAGGGGATTGCGGATATTAAGGAAATTACGGTTTAGATTTATGTTGAAATCTATTATAATATTTTTGATAAGTGGTTTTTTAAGCATATATCTCTCATATACATATGGATCTGCAACTTCTCTATCTTCTGAAGGATTATTGGCGATTATAGTTTCCTTTATATTGGGACTAGTTAGTATAGTATCGTTTGTTATTTTTATTAAGATGCTAGATATTTATCTTATGAAAGGTAACTTAGATACAAAAATATCAAAAAGATATCGAATGATACGATTTATTTTTGGACTATGTTTTATATCCTTTGGAATATTTATTATATATAGTTTGATATTAGACCATAAAGCCATGGGCTTAGGTAGTAATTTGAGTGTATTATTTTTTGGGTTGTATTCAATGTTTTATGGTGTGAGAATAATATATAAACATAAAAATATTTAGCTCGTTCCACCTCTCCCGAGGTGGAATGCATATCGAAATATAAATAATAAAATAACTCCCAATACTCAATAATATTGTGTATGCGTTCCCACTCAGGAGAGTGGGAATGAGAGCTAGAAGGAAACCTATGCCTAAACACTATGACACCATCATTATTGGAGCAGGTATAGCAGGGGCGACACTTGCTCACACTCTCACAAAACAAAATCAAAAAGTACTGGTACTAGATAAAAAGGGCATAGCCTCTGGTGGGTCTGGAGCTGCTGGGGCTTTTGTTTCTCCTAAGATAGGGAAGGGGTCTGCTCTTCAGACACTTACCAATGAAGCTTTTGAGTATGCAAAAAACTTTTACCTACGCACATGTCCAGAACACTTCCATCAAACAGGTGTGATACGCATACCCAAAGACGAAGTAGATGCTCAGAAGTTTTCTGAGTATGAAAAGTATAATGAAAACAAGTACGAATGGTACAGCAAAGAGAAGTTACAATTACTGGGGATAGATACAGAGTTTGACAGTTTCTTTTTTTCTGAAGCAGGGGATTGTGATGCTTCGAAGGTTTGTGAGTTTTTGTTGCAAGATATTGAAGTTAAAATTTGTTGTGTAGATGAACTTACATTTGAGGGTGGAGTTTGGGTATGCATTCCCACTCAGGAGAGTGGGAACGAGGCTTCCCCAACTCTTAAAGCCAAAAATATAGTCCTAGCAACAGGTTACGAAAGCACGCTAGCAGACCTACGTTACATGGGCATAAAAGGTACGTGGGGTACACGTGGGGACTTTAGCTCAAAACTAGACTTGAGAGTGAGTA
>Ga0256840_1001701_pt1 | contig 20272 bp, 19 predicted proteins | sample 355202metaG_FD_185969 | JGI IMG/M metagenome (GOLD analysis project Ga0256840, IMG submission 185969) | Hydrothermal vent microbial communities from Mid Atlantic Ridge, Atlantic Ocean - 355-202 | ecosystem: Environmental > Aquatic > Marine > Hydrothermal vents | place: Atlantic Ocean: Mid...
TGCAAACGCGGGTTGATGTCGGCCCCGCCCTCGAACACATCCAGCCCCGCACCGGCAATTTCACCGGCCCGCAGCATCCGCGTCAGGGCGTTTTCGTCGATCACTTCCCCGCGCGAGGTATTGACGATCACCGCATTGTTTTTCATCAGTTTCAGTCGCCGTGCATTCATCAGATGGAAGGTGCTGGGCGTGTGCGGGCAGTTGATCGAAATGATGTCCATCCGCGCGACCATCTGGTCCAGACTTTCCCAATAGGTCGCTTCCAGCTCGGATTCTATATCGGCATGTAACCGGTGGCGGTTGTGGTAATGCACCTGCATCCCGAAGGCCGCCGCGCGCCGCGCCACCGCTTGTCCGATCCGGCCCATGCCCAGAATACCCAGCCGCCGGCCACCCAGACGCCCGCCCAGCATCGCGGTCGGGGACCAGCCCTGCCAGTCACCGGATTGCATCAGGGCCAGCCCCTCGGGAATCCGCCGCGTCACCGCCAATATCAACGCCATCGTCATATCGGCGGTGTCCTCGGTCACGACACCGGGGGTGTTGGATACCAGAACCCCGCGCTGGCGGGCGGTCTGCACATCGATATGGTCAATCCCCGCACCGTAATTGGCGATCAGCCGCAGCTTGTCCCCCGCCTGTGACAGCATCGCCGCATCAATCGTATCGGTCAGGGTGGGCACCAGCACATCGGTCCGTTTCATCGCCGCAACGATTTCATCGCGGCTCATCGGGGCATCGGATTCGCGCAGTTCGACATCGAACAATTCCTTCATCCGGGTTTCGACAACCTCGGGCAACCGTCGCGTTACAACAACACTCAATCGTTCAGCGGGCATGATGCACTCCCTTAATCTCTTTCTTTGGCGCAGCTTTGGTCGTAGAGTGGCGCAACAATCGACGGGGCACAAGAACCCCGCATGGTTCAAAGGCAAAAAAGGCAAGGTATCGGGTAAAGATGGGCAGGATTTTCCCTTTGCGCGTGGTCGCATTCATCATCGCAATCGTTTTCGCCAGCGGTTTGGCGGGTATTGGCCATGCCGATGCCGTTGCAGCCGGCGGCGAACGCGGCCCTGTCACCAATCTGCCGATCCCGCGCTTTGTGTCGCTCAAGGCGGCCGAGGGCAACGTGCGCCGTGGCCCCAGTCTGACCCACCGCATCGACTGGGTGTTCAAACACCGCGGCATGCCGCTGGAAATCATCGCCGAATACGGCCATTGGCGCCGTGTGCGCGACCGTGACGGTCAGGGCGGCTGGGTGCATTATTCTCTGCTGTCCGGTGTGCGCACCGTGATCGTCGAGCAAGACCTGCTGACCCTTTACGCCCGCCCCGACACCAATTCACCGGAAAACGCCCGACTGGAAGCGGGCGTAATCGCACGGCTTGGGAAATGCACGATCGACTGGTGCCGCCTGAGCGTGGAGGGCCAGCGCGGCTGGGCGCGCAAATCGGGGCTATGGGGCGTGAAACCGGACGAGATCAGGGAATAAGCCCCCGTCCCTTTAACAGCGCCTTAACCCCCGGCATCCGGCCGCGAAATGCGGTGTATAATTCCTCGGGGTCGCGTGAACCACCTGCCGACAGGATGTGCTTCTCCAGCCGTTTCGCCATCCCGGGATCAAAAGCGCCGCCCGCGTCCTCGAAGGCCTCGAACGCATCGGCGTCCATCACTTCGCTCCACATATAGCTGTAGTAGGCGCTGGAATAGCCGTCGCCGGAAAACACATGCGCGAATTGCGGTGTGGCGTGGCGCATACGGATGGCGTGGGGCATACCGATGCTGTCCAGAACCTCGGCCTGTTTCGTCATCGGATCGGTCGGGGCCGCGCCATTGTGGAACTCCAGATCAACCAGCGCCGAGGCCACATATTCCACCGTCGAAAACCCCATGTCATAGGTCCCCGCCGCCAGCAGACGTTTCAACAGGTCCGCAGGCATCGCCTCGCCGGTTTCGGCGTGGGTTGCGAATTTTTGCAACACTTCGGGCACTTCCAGCCAGTGTTCGTACAGTTGGCTGGGCAGTTCCACAAAATCCCGCGCCACCGACGTGCCGGACACGGATTCATAGGTCACATCCGACAGCATCTGGTGCAGCGCATGGCCAAATTCGTGAAACAGCGTGCGGGCATCGTCAAAAGACAACAGTGCCGGATCGCCCTTGGTGAAATTGCAGATATTCACCACGATCGGGCGCACATCCCCGCCAAGTTTGCGCTGGCTGCGCATCGCCGAACACCACGCGCCCGAGCGTTTCGAGCCACGGGCGAAATAATCGCCGATGAACACCGCAATGTGCTTGCCGCCCCGCGTCACTTCCCATGCGCGGGCGTCCTCGTGATACAGCGGCACGTCCAGCGGGGTAAATTCCAGCCCGAACAGGCGGTTGGCGCTGTCAAAAGCGGCCTCGATCATCCGGTCCAGTTGCAGGTAGGGTTTGATCTCGGCTTCGTCCAGATCATGCTCGGCCTTGCGGCGTTTTTCGGAATAATAGCGCCAGTCCCATGCCTCCAATTCGCCATTGATGCCGTCAGCGTGCATCATATCGGCCAGTATTTCCGCATCGCGGTTCGCCGCTTCTTTGGCCGGCTCCCAGACCTGCATCAGCAAATCGCGCACCGCTTCGGGTGTCTTGGCCATCTCGGTTTCCAGCTTGTAGGAGGCGAAATCCGCATAGCCCAGCAATTCCGCCCGTTCCTGCCGCAACGCCAGCGTTTCGGCGGCGATGGAACGGTTGTCGGTTTTGCCGCCATTCGCGCCCCGCGCGACAAAGGCCTCATAGGCCTTTTGCCGCAGATCCCGGCGGGTAGAGAATTGCAAAAACGGCGTGATCAGGGATCGCGACAGGGTGATCACATGGCCCTTAACACCCTTTTCCGCCGCTGCCTCTTTGGCGGCGTCCTGCAGGAAATCGGGCAGACCGTCCAGATCCTCTGGCCCCAGTTGCATGAACCAGTCCCGTTCATCCGCCAACAGGTTCTGGCTGAATTGTGTGCCAAGAACCGCCAGCCGTTCCAGCACCTCTTTCAACCTGTCCCGCGCCGCCCCTTGCAACTGTGCCCCGGCCCGCACAAACCCGCGCCGGTGCAGCATCAGAACCCGTGCCTGTTCCTCCGTCAAATCCAGATCGTCGCGTTGTTGCCACAGGGTTTCGATCCTTTTGAAAAGCGCCTCGTTCATGCTGATCTCGGATGAATAGGCAGCCAGTTTCGGCGAAAAATCCCGCTGCAGTTCTTCGCGCTTTTCGGTGCTATCCGCGCCCGCCAGATTATAGAACACCGACAAAACACGACCCAAAGATTCCTCGGCCAGTTCCAGCGCCTCAATGGTGTTTTCGAATGTCGGCACATCGGGATTATCGGCAATCGCCGCGATATTCGCCCGTGCCTCGTCCATTGCGGCATCGAACGCGCCTGCGAAATTGTCATCCCGAATATCGGCAAAAGGCGGCAGTTGGAACGGCGTGTCCCAGCGGGACAAAAGCGGGTTGGTCATGGGAGAATCTCCTTTGCCCGCCACGCTAGAACCACCACAAAGCAAGGTCCAGCCCTTACGGGTATTTCGACCGCATCCGCCGTTCCAGCCGCCGCAACAGCAGAGACAGAGAAACCGTCATCACCAGATACAGCAGCGCCACCACATTATAGGTTTCGAAATAGCGAAAATTACCGGCCGCCGTCACCTTGCCAAGTTGCGCAATATCGGAAACCCCCAGCACCGAGACCAGCGATGAATCCTTGATCATGGCGATGAAATCATTGCCAAGCGGCGGCATGATCGTCCGGAATGCCTGCGGGAAAACGATGTGCCGGAACCGGTGCCAGCCACTCAGCCCCAGTGCCTTGGCCGCCTCGATCTGACCCTCGTCCACCGACAGCAGACCGGCGCGAAATACCTCGGCGATAAAGGCGGAATAGCCGATCATCAGCGCAATGATTGCCCGCCACATCAGTGAAAAATCCCGCGTGCGGATCGGGTCAAACCCCAGCCCCTCGGCAATCCAGTTCCAGAAATGCACCAGTGCGGGGCCGAACACAAAGGCCACATAGAGCAGCAGCACAATCATCGGGATGCCGCGGATAATCTCGATATAAAACCGTGCCAATTGCCTGAAAACGATGAACCGCGACATGGTGCCAACCGCCAGCAACAGCCCGAAAAACGAGGCCAGCGCAAAGGCCACCAAGGTGACAAAAATCGTCATACCGATGCCGCGCGACAGGGTGCTTAGCACCTGCGCATACAGGTCATCCGCAACCACGCGATACATCAGATAGGCGCCCAGCCCACCGGCCAGAACCAGCCAATAGGGGAAATCCTTGTCTTGGGAAGGGGGTGTAATCATTAATCAAAAAGCCCCGGCACATCCGGCCGGGGCAATCCTTTTTATATCAGGCGCTTAGCCGCCCATTTTGTAATCAAGGAACCATTTTTTATTCAGCGCATCAATGGTGCCGTCGGCCTTCATATCGGCAATCGCGGCATTGACCGGCCCCACCAGATCCGAGCCTTTGGGGAAGATGAAGCCGAAGTCCTCGGTGCCCAGCTTGTCACCAATAATCTTTAGCCCGCCGTCCGAGGCATCCACATATCCGGCCCCCGCCGTGCCATCGGTCAGCACCAGATCGACATCGCCGGTTTTCAGCGCCTGAACGGTTGCGCCGAATGTTTCGAACAGCTTGATACGCGGGTTGGATTCATTGCCGTCCAGCACCTCGTAAACCCCCACATAGAACGGCGTGGTGCCGGGCTGGGCCGCCATCAGCAGATCGTCATTGGCCGCGAAACTTTTGGCATCGGTGAACCTGTCTTCGTCGCCCTTCACCATCATCACCATTTCGCTGCGCATGTAGGGGTCGGAAAAATCCACCTTTTCCTTGCGGTCATCACGGATGGTGATTCCGGTCATGCCCAGATCAAACTGGCCTTCCGACACCGCCGGAATCATCGCATCCCAACTGATGTTTTCATAAGTCACCTTGATGTTGATCCGCTTGGCAATCTCGGCCATGGCATCATATTCCCAGCCGATCGCCTCGCCCGTTTTCGGGTCCATAAATTGCAGCGGCGGATATGCGTTTTCGGTGACAACAACCACCTCTTTGCCACCCAGATCGGGCAGATGGCCGCCCGCCATGGCAAGTGTTGAAAAAGCCACCGTAGCAGCAGCGGCAATGGATGCAAAAAGTTTCATGCAGGAATCCCCCGGAATTTGTTATACATTGATCGCGAGTATGGTTAATCCGTTGCCCAAGGCAAGGAAATTAAACCCCTTTCCCGCCGCAAACTGGGCAATCGGGGCGCGGCTTGACCCTGATTTTACGGCTTTCCGCATAAAGCGCATCGTAAATCAGCATCTCGCCTTTCAGCGGCGCGCCGGCCCCTGTGATCTCTTTCACCGCCTCCAGCGCCATCATTGTGCCAATCACGCCGGGCAGCGGACCAACCACGCCGGCCTCGGCACAACTCGGCGCCAGTCCGACGGCGGGGGCCTCCGGGAAAACGCATTGATAACAGGGCGCGCCTTTGGCCGGATGATAGACGCTGATCTGCCCTTCCCACTGGGTGATCGCGCCGGCAATCAGCGGCAGGCCCAGCGCCACGCAGGTGCGGTTCACCAGATAGCGGGTATCGAAATTGTCGGTCCCGTCCAGCACCAGATCATAGTCTGCAAACAGACCCGCAGCGTTTTCTTCATCCAGCCGCCGGTGATAGGGACGCACCCCGACCTTCGGGTTTTGCGCCTTCATCGCGGCCTCGGCGGAAAATACCTTGGGCATGCCGATGTCGGCATCGCGGTGGATTACCTGACGTTGCAGGTTGGAATTGTCCACCGCATCATCATCCACCACGCCGATCGTCCCCACACCCGCCGCCGCCAGATACAGCAACACAGGCGAGCCCAGACCGCCGGCGCCGATCACCAGCACACGGGCATTTTTCAGCTTCTTCTGTCCCGCCCCGCCGATTTCGCGCAGCATGATGTGGCGGGCGTAACGGTCCAGTTCGACATTGGAAAATGTGGGCTTGGGGGTGGCATCAGTCATCTCGGCAACTCTGTCATTGGCTTTGACGCGAAGCTGACGCAGAACGGCGCGATACGCAACCACTACCGCCAGAATTCCCCCCAGAATAAACCATGGCCGCACCGTTCCACCGGTGGCCGCGCGCAAGGGTGCACCATCGGGCAACACCAGATGCGCGATCACCACCGCCGCGTAAACCAGCCCGATCAGGAACCAGCGCCTTGAAGGGGCCACCTTCATCACCGCACCCAAGCCCCACAAGCCCGCCATCAACGCCAGAACAACGCCCACTAACCGCGCCCCGTTGACCCAAAGCCACCTTCGCCACGCGCGGTGTCACCCAGTTCGGCGGCCAGCTCAAACCGCGCCTGCACCACAGGGGCCACCACCATCTGCGCAATCCTGTCACCGTGGTTCACGGCAAAGGGCGCATCCCCCGCGTTCAGCAGGATCACCCCCAACGGCCCGCGATAATCACTGTCAATCGTGCCCGGACTGTTGGGCAGGGTGATCCCGTGCTTCAACGCCAGCCCCGACCGCGGCCTGATCTGCACCTCGTAGCCCTGCGGTATTTCCAGCCTCAACCCTGTCGGCACCAATGCCCGCGCACCGGCCTCGATCACCAGCCCGCCGCGCTCGCCTGCCGGAAAATTCGCCCGCAAATCAGCCCCCGCGGCACCCGCCGTTTCATAAGACGGCAACCCCAGCGCCCGATCCGCCCCTTCAAGCCACGCAAAGCTTACAGTTACCACGCCACCATCCCCATCTTTGTTCCATAAATATCCTCGCGCGAAGCGCATGGAATCTTTTATCCCAACGCCTCGGCAATCGCTGCCGCCAGCCGCTGTGCCACCTGATCCTTGCCCATACGCGGCCATGCCTCGGCCCCGTCGCCGGTGATCACCACCACCGCATTTTCATCCCCGCCCATGATGCCCGTTTCCGGCGACACGTCATTGGCGACAATCCAGTCACACCCCTTGCGCTTGCGCTTGGCCGTGGCATTTTCCACCACATCATCCGTTTCCGCCGCAAAGCCCACAACCAGCGCAGGCCGCCCCTTTTTCATCTGGCTGACCGTGGCCAGAATATCGGGGTTCTCGGCAAACTCCAGTTTCGGCAGGCTACCCTTGCCATCCTTCTTTATCTTCGAGCCGGACGCGTTTTCCACCCGCCAGTCCGCCACAGCCGCCGCAAACACCGCCGCATCCGCAGGCAAGGCGCCCTGCACCGCCGCCAGCATTTCCCGCGCGGTCTGCACCTCGATCACCTGCACCCCTTCGGGCCGCGCCACATCCGCCGGCCCCGTGACAAACGTCACCCGTGCGCCCAGCGCCGCAAGTGCCCGCGCAACCGCCGTGCCCTGCGCCCCGCTGGAGCGGTTGGCGATGTAACGCACCGGATCAATCGGCTCGTGTGTCGGCCCCGAGGTCACCAGCACATGTTTGCCCTTCAGCGGCCCGTCCGCAATCGCCGCCTGCACCGCCGCGACAATCTCCAGCGGTTCGGCCATCCGCCCGGGGCCGAATTCGCCACAGGCCATATTGCCCTCGTTCGGGCCGACAAACAGCACGCCATCCCCTTTCAGGGTTTCGATATTCCTTTGGGTCGCCGGATGCTCCCACATCCGCACATTCATCGCCGGCGCGACCAGCACCCGCTTGTCGGTGGCCATCAACAGGGTCGAGGCCAGATCATTCGCCAGCCCCGCCGCCATCTTGCCCATTAGATCGGCCGTGGCCGGTGCCACCACCACCAGATCGGCATCGCGGGACAGTTCGATATGCCCCATCTCGGCCTCGTCTGTCAGATCGAACAGATCGCGATACACCTTTTGCGCCGCCAGCGCCGAGGCGGATAGCGGCGTGACAAATTCCTCGCCAGCCCGCGTCAGAACCGGCACCACAGTGGCCCCGCGTTCACGCAAGCGCCGGATCAGATCCAGAGATTTGAACGCGGCAATTCCGCCGCCAATGATCAACAGAACGCGCTTTCCCGCAAGCATAGGCAACCCTTTCAAACAGTTATCCCCGTTGTAGGCCGCAAGGGGCGTAAACTCAACCAGCCGCTATTTGAACGCCAGACAGGGGTCTTCGCGCTCGGCAGCCTCGGTCACCACCCAGAAATCAAAGGGCGGTTCCGCCCCGGCAGGTCCTTCCACAAACCCGACCACCAGCACCTTTACCCCTTCCAGCATCGAGGGCACGCCCCAATCCTTGCGCGCGTGCCCATTGCCGGTGATCAGCACCACCGGCCCGCCGGTTTCGCGATAGGCCCGCATCACCGTATCGGCAAAGGCGGCATCGCGAAATCGCTGCGCCTCGACCATACCGCCCATCATTTCCAGCGGCATCGCCTCGCAATGGTCGGCAAACTGCTCCTGCTTGCGCTGCTCCAACTGCCCCTCCGGCAGGGGCTGATCCAGACCGTATCCAGCCCCGAACACCGCCGCCGCCCCCTCTTTGAACGCGCGGCGCACCTGTTCCCGCGACCGCGCGGCGCCGTAAACTCTGGCATCGCCCAGCGCCGCAAACACCGGCCAGTAGATCGCGAAATCGGGCCAGCCCGAAGCCTCCCATTCCAGCGCGGCCCCCAGTGCATCCCGATCCTTCCGCAATTCCGGCGTCACCTTTCCCGCCTGCTGTGGCGACAGCATTTCGAACACCACCGCTTTGGGTTTAACCGCCCGCACCACCCGTGCCTGTCCTTTGTGGTGCAGCGCGTTGTCATGCACCTCGCCCAGAATATAGACATCCGCAGGCGGCAGGGTATCCAGCCCCTCGATTGATATTTCTCCGGCATCCGCCGGAAACGACACCGCAACCAGCGCGGCAATGGCAAAGATAAAATGTTTCATTCCGCCACCCTGCCCCTGTTCGGCGGAAATGCCAATGGGACAAATCAATGCACAACAAAAGATCAGGCGGGCGGCCCTCTGGCCATTCCCCCCGCGCCTTGCTAGTCATTGGCAACACCTTAAAGGACATCCCGCATGTTGCCCAAGCTGACCCTGATCATCGGCGCCGCCGCTTCCGGCAAATCCACCTTTGCCGAACGGCTGGTCACCACCACCATGCGCACGCGAACCTATATCGCCACCGCACAGGCCTTTGACGATGAAATGCGCGCCAAGATCGCCCGCCACAGGGACATGCGCGGCGCGGGCTGGCGCACGATCGAGGCCCCGCTGGACCTCCCTGCCGCCCTGCAACAGATACCGGCGGATCATGTGGTGCTGATCGACTGCGCCACGCTGTGGCTGTCCAATCATCTGCTGGCCGAATCCGATCTGGAACAGGCCGGGGCCGACCTGCTGAGCGCCTTGCAAACCAGCCCTGCCCCCGTTGCCATCGTCAGCAACGAAGTCGGTGCCGGTGTGGTGCCCGACAACGCCCTGTCGCGCAAGTTCCGAGAGGCTCAGGGCCGCCTGAACCAAACCCTTGCCACACAGGCGGGCCTTGTCGTTACCGTCATCGCGGGGTTGCCGATGGTGCTGAAAGGCACCTTGCCCGAGGCGCTGGAATGACAACATGGTGGTGGGTGCGTCACGGTCCAACGCATGAAAATTCTTTCGTCGGCTGGCGCGATGTGCCCGCCGACCTGTCCGACACCGCGCAAATCGCCCGCCTGAACGAACACCTGCCAAAGGAAGCGCTGCTGGTCTCCTCGGACCTGTCCCGCAGCATCGCCACAGCCGACGCCATCGCGGGCGGACGCACCCGCCTGCCCCACGCACAGCCCTTGCGGGAATTCAACTTTGGTGACTGGGACGGGCTGACCTTTGATCAGGTCACCACCCGTGATCCGGATCTTAGCCGCGCCTATTGGGAAACGCCGGGCGATGTGACCCCGCCAAACGGGGAAAGCTGGAACATGGCCGCTGCCCGCATCACCCCCTTTGTTGACGACATGACCCGCAAGCACCAAGGCCAACACATCATCGCCGTGGCCCATTTCGGCGTGATCCTGACACAGGTGCAGCGGGCGCTGGGGGTCTCGGCCTATCAGGCGGTTGCGCATAAAATCGATAACCTGTCGGTCACCCGCCTGCATTGGGATGGGGATAAATGGCGGGCGGATGCGATCAACCACATCCCCTGACGCAAGCCCCAAAATCCCTGCCCCGTCAATAGCCGAGAAACAGCGTCCGCCAGCGGTCCATCACGTCCATCGGGCTGCCATTACCACTGATCACGTCGTAAAACAAATCCACCGCAAACATTGTCTGTTTCAGTGTCGTTCCATCCGGACTGTCACAAGGCACCAGCGCAATTGCATCATAAATCGCCCGTGCATTGCGCTGCATCAAAGGGTTCGGCCAACGCGTGCCGCGCAACTCGTTCAGAAAGGACACATCACAACCACAGTTGTATTCCCCCCGCGCCGCAACACAGTAATCATGCCGCATACAGGCCGCATCCAGCATATCCACCGGCGGCCCAGCACGCGACATATCAACCGGATGGTTCGGCCCGCACCAGCGACCGTAAACCGGCGCATAGACTTGCAAATTGCTCTGCGCCGCTACCCCGCCGATGCTTGCCAGAACCAGCAAAGCCCCGATCAAAATCCGTTTTATCAATCCGGTTCCCATGCCCTTCTTTACACCACCCTCCCGCGCGCTGGCAAATCCGCGCCATCACAATTCGTGATGTCCCCGTCACAAAACACAATTGGGCAAACCCGCCGCGCCGCGCTACCCTGCTGCAATGACCTATGATCTTTACATCGGCGACCGTACATTTTCCAGCTGGTCGCTGCGTGGCTGGCTGATGTTCGAGAAGTTCAACATCCCCTGCCGCTCCCATATGGCCGGCCTGTATTCCGGCACCCTGAAACAGGATCTGGCCGAACTGGCGCCGGCCCGCTATGTCCCCGCGATGCGCACCCCCGACGGCATAGCCGTTGGCGATACAGTGGCGATGGCCGAAACCCTGGCCGAGCGCCACCCAGACGCCGGCCTCTGGCCAACCGACCCTGCCGCCCGCGCCCTGGCGCGTTGGCTGGTGGCAGAAATGCACTCGGGCTTCATGGCGCTGCGCAACGAATGTCCGATGCAACTGCTGCACCAATATGACGGCTTTGCTGTATCTGACGCGGTGCAAGCCGACCTGAACCGTTTGCAGGAAATCTGGTCACTGGCCCGCGCCCGCCACGGCGCGGATGGTCCGTGGCTGTTCGGGCAATACTCGCTGGCCGATGTATTTTATGCCCCTGTTGCCGCCCGTATCGCGGGATATGCCCTGCCGGTGGATGATGCTTCTGCCGCCTATGTCACCGCCCACTTGCAAGACCCCGCCTTCCGGCAATGGCGCGCCGATGGGCTAAAGGTATCCTACGATCCCGTCCCCTATGCACTGGACCTGCCCACCGGCGACTGGCCTCAATCCTTAACCTGATTTCGGCCCCGTTTACCCTTTGTAAACCATTCCCGCGTTAACCATGACCCAATAGTTAATGGCGGGAGCGGTTAAATGGTATCACGCGCCTATACGGTAGCGTTCGAAGGGATCGAGGCCCGCATGGTCGAGGTGCAATGCGCCATCACCGCGGGCCTGCCTTCGTTCGCCATCGTCGGCCTGCCGGACAAAGCCGTTTCCGAAGCCCGCGAACGGGTGCGCGCGGCGATGACAGCGATGTCGATCGCGCTGCCCTCCAAACGGATCACCATAAACCTGTCGCCCGCAGATGTGTTAAAGGTGGGGTCGCATTTCGATCTGCCAATCGCACTGGCCCTGCTGGCCGCGCTGGAAATTATCCCCTCCGAGGACGTGGAAAACACCGTCGCGCTGGGGGAATTATCGCTGGACGGCTCGCTGATTCAGGTGATCGGCGCCCTGCCCGCCGCCATGGCCGCCGCCGAACATGACCGCGCGCTTTTGTGCCCCAAGGCCTGCGGAGCCGAGGCCGCATGGGTCGGCGCAACGCAGGTGCTGGCCGCGGGTTCGCTGGCCGATGTAGTGCGCCACTACACCGGACAATCGCCGCTAACCCCCGCCGTTGCAGGCGAAGTGCAGCGCGAAACCCACAGCCGCGACATGCGCGATGTCAAAGGGCAGGAACGCGCCAAACGGGCCTTGGAAATCGCGGCTGCGGGGCGTCACCATGTGCTGATGACCGGTTCGCCCGGCTCGGGCAAATCCATGCTCGCCGCCCGCCTGCCCGGCATCCTGCCGCCCCTTAGCGCCGCCGAGGCGCTTGAAACCTCGATGATCCATTCCCTGTCCGGCCTGCTGGATGAAGGCGGCATTTCCCGTGAACGCCCCTTTCGCGAACCCCACCATACGGCGTCCATGGCAGCCATTGTCGGCGGCGGGCGCGGGGCAAAACCCGGCGAAATTTCACTGGCGCACAACGGCGTTTTGTTCATGGACGAATTCCCCGAATATAACCGCGCCGTGCTGGAAACCCTGCGCCAGCCGATTGAAACCGGCGAAGTGGTGGTGGCCCGCGCCAATGCCCACATCCGCTACCCCTGCCGTTTCATGCTGGTCGCCGCCGCCAACCCCTGCAAATGCGGCTACCTGACCGACCCGACCCGCGCCTGCGCCCGCGTGCCGATATGTGGCGAGGAATATCTGGGCCGCATTTCCGGCCCCCTGATGGACCGTTTCGATCTGCGCATCGATGTGCCTCCGGTGGCTTTTTCCGATCTGGACCTGCCCGAGGCCGGAGACAGTTCCGCCGACATGGCCGCCCGCATTGCATCCGCCCGCGCCCTGCAAGAGGCCCGCTTTGAAGGGCATGACGATATGCGTGTAAACGCCGATGCCGAAGGCGCGATGCTGGAAGAAATTGCCACCCCCGATGACGAGGGCCGCGCGCTGTTGCTGAAGGTCGCCGAGCGGTTCGGCCTGTCGGCGCGGGGCTATCACCGCGTGTTGCGCGTGGCCCGCACCATCGCCGATCTGGAAGGCGAATCGAACGTGCGCAAACCGCATGTGGCCGAGGCCGTCAGCTTTCGCCTCAGCGCGACGAAAGAGGTTTGAACCGCGCTGCCCCGGACCCGATCCGGGGCCTCTTCCTGCCAGACAAGAGGTCCCGCATCAGCTGCGGGACAGCCCCCTGATGAACTGCGCCACCTGCAACAGGGCCAGATCCGCATCGGGAAGCCAGCCGTGCAATATCTGCCAGACATGGGGCAGGTCAGACCAGATATAGGTTTCCACCAGCACCCCCTGAGACTCGAGCACCGCCGCCATACGGCATGTATCATCGCGCAAAATCTCGCTGTCCGACGCCTGCAACAGCACAGGCGGGCAATCGGGAAATTCCGCAAACAGAGGCGAGGCCCGCGGGTCCGCCGGATCGGCCCCTTGCAGATACATGTCGCGCAATTCGTCTATCCGCTCGACCGGCAGCATGGCCTCGGTTTTCGCGTTTGTGCGCAAGGATTCTCCGCTCAGCGTCAAATCTGTCCACGGTGACAGGGCAAACGCGCCACGCGGCGCAAACCCGCGTTTGCACAGTTCCGACAACAGCACCAGCATCGCCCCGCCACCGGCACTATCGCCGCCGATGATAATGTTTTCAGACGCATAGCCGCGCTCCAGCAGCGCCATATAGCCCGCCAGTATGTCGTCAACAGCCGCCGGAAATGCGTGTTCCGGCGCAAGACGGTAATCAATCAGACAGGCCTGAATACCACAGAGGCGCGACAGGGCCGCCAGCATGTTCTTGTGGGTATCGGGGCTGCCGACAATGTAGCCGCCACCGTGGATGTAATAGATCACCTTTTCACGCGATTTCACGCCCGAGGACACCCACAACGCGGGCCGGTCCGCCAGTGTATCTTCCAGAAACAGGCTCAAAGGCGGGGTATGAAACCCCAGCCGCGCCATGCGGTGAAAACTGCGCCTTGCGTCAGGGATTTCCTGCACGCGCGCCAGATGCCGTTTGGCAACCAGCCTTGATCCAACATTGATCAACCATTTACGAAGTGCCACAAATTACGCCTTTCTACGTTCAATCGCCTGCCATATTTTCTCGGCGATATTGGTGCCGTCGAACCGCTCCAGCTCTTGAATGCCGGTGGGCGAGGTCACGTTGATTTCCGTCAGGTAATCGCCAATCACATCAATGCCGACAAATATCTGCCCCTTTTCCCGCAGCAGCGGACCGATGGCATCGCAAATCTCGCGGTCCCGCGCAGTCAGGCCGATCTTTTCGGGCCGCCCGCCGACATGCATGTTGGACCGGGTTTCGCCCTTGGCCGGAACGCGGTTGATCGCGCCCACGGCCTCGCCATCCACCAGAATGATCCGTTTGTCACCGTTGGACACATCGGGCAGGAATTTTTGCGCAATCAGCGGCTCGCGGTTAATGCCCATAAACAATTCATGCAGCGACGTCAGATTACGGTCATTTACATCCAGCCGGAACACACCGGCCCCGCCGTTGCCGTATAGCGGTTTCAGAATGATATCACCGTGCTTGTGTTTGAATTCCTTGATCGTCTCCAGATCACGGGCAATCATGGTGGGCGGGGTCAGATCGGGAAACGCCAGCACCAACAGCTTTTCCGGATAATTGCGTACCCAGAACGGATCATTCACCACCAGTGTTTCGGGGTGGATCATATCCAGCAGATGCGTGGTGGTGATATATCCCATGTCAAACGGCGGATCCTGCCGCAACCAGACCACATCCCAGTCCGCCAGATCAATATCCTGCTCGTCCCCCAGCGCGAAATGATTGCCCTTTTCGCGCCGCACGGTCAGTGGCCAACCGCGCGCCATGATCCTGCCTTCGCGATAAGACAGTTTGTCCGGCGTGTAGTAAAACAGCTCGTGCCCGCGTGTCTGTGCTTCTTCGGCAATGCGAAAAGTGCTGTCGGCATCAATATCGATCGGCGCAATCGGATCCATCTGGATCGCTACTTTTAACGGCATGTCGGCCCCCTTTGTCTGCCCCTACTACATGGCCCAAGCCAGAGCGGGGTTCAATGGGAAGTCACCTAACAATAGCCAAATGCGTTTTCGATCACCTGAATTTCGCCGCTTGCATCCATCAGTGCCACATCGAAACGCACATCCGTATCCTGCCCGTTCGGCTCCCCTGCCAGAAATTCGGAAGCAGTGGCATAGATCCGTTGCATCTGGCGGCGCGACACCCGCTCGGCCGCCCGCGCAAAATCGCGGCTTTTCTTGACCTCGATAAAAATCAGCCCGTTCCCATCCCGCGCAATCAGATCTATTTCACCGCCGGACCCGCGCCAGCGCCGTCCGGCAATTGCATGTCCGGCCCGCGCATAATGGGTTTCAACAACCCCTTCCGCCGCTAAACCCGCATGATAGGATACCGCTCCGCTCATTTTCCTTTCTCCATTCCAAGGGCCGCCTGATACACTTTGCGCCGCGGCAGGCCCAATGCCTCGGACACAGCCGTTGCTGCATCCTTCAAACGCATGGTTTTCAACGCATCGCGCAAAGCATCCTCCATCGACTGGTCCGACACCCGAACGCCACGCGCCCGATCCACCAGAACCACAATTTCACCTTTCACCGAACGTTCTGCAAAGGCATCGGCTAATTCGGCCAATGTGCCGCGCGACACCTCTTCAAACCGTTTGGTCAGTTCCCGACAAACCGCCGCCTGTCGTTCCCCCCCCAATATCTGAACCAAATCCTTTAACATTCCCTGAATCCGTTTCGGGGATTCATAAAACGCCAGCGTCCCCGGCACATCCGCGTATTCTTCGATGAATTTGCGCCGCGCCCCTTTGGCATTGGGTGGAAAGCCCGCGAAGAAAAATCTGTCGGTCGGCAATCCCCCGACCGTCAGCGCCGCAATCACAGCCGAAGGACCAGGGGCAGCAATCACGTGTTCCTCTGCCTCGATCGCCGCACGTCCCAGGGCATAGCCCGGATCGGCCACCAATGGCGTGCCGGCTTCGGAGACATAGGCAACCGATTTGCCCACGGCGATATACCGCATCAATCGCGCGCGCACCTTGTCGCCGCTATGATCATGATAGGCAATCACCGGCCGGTCCCCCAGTGGTATCCCGTGGATTTCCATCAACCGTTTTGCCGTGCGGGTATCCTCGGCCGCGATCACATCCGCCGAAGCCAGTATATCCAGCCCCCGCAACGTAATATCCCGCGCCGTCCCGATCGGGGTGGCGACGAAATACAAACCGGCAGAGAGTTGCTTCTTTTCAAAATTCACGGGGTTCCCACCTTTCACGGCGTTTACTATTTGCAAGCAAGCGCTTAGTCTTGCCCCTGAATCATTACGCGCAAGGGAGCGAGGATCAACCTATGTTTTTGTTATTGAGTAATTTCCAGAAGTTTGCAGGCCGTATTGTTGCTGCACTTTCCATTTTGTGGCTGGCAGCCTGTCAACCGGTCAGCCTGAGTGACAGCGGCCCCAGCATCAACACCAAAGCCGCCGTACCCGTTGCCCTTCTGGTCCCTGGCGGATCAGCAAATCCAAGCGACAACCTGAATGCAAAGAGCCTGGAAAATGCCGCACGGCTGGCCATTTCGGACCTTCAGGGCGTCAAAATCGACCTGCGGGTTTACAACACCGCCGGCAACCCGACACAGGCTGCTGCGGTTGCCGTTCAGGCCGTCAATGAAGGGGCGAAAATCATTGTTGGCCCCCTATACGCGCAGTCGGCAAATGCAGTTGGCAATGCTGTGGCAAAGCGCAATGTCAATGTGCTGGCCTTCTCGAACAACGCACAGATTGCCGGTGGCAATGTGTTTATTCTGGGTCCGACCTTTGAAAACACCGCAAATCGTCTGGTCGCCTATGCCAAGCGTCAGGGCCGCAGCAAAATCGCCATCGTCCATGCCAGAACCCAGGCCGGTGAAATCGGGCGGACCGCGATTTCCAATGCAATCTCCAGAGCAGGCGCCACACCCGCAGGCGTTGCCTCATACGAGTTCTCGCAAGACGGGATCATCAATGCTGTTCCACAAATCGCCCAGACCATCAAAGGTGGCGGGGCGCAGGCTGTGTTCTTTACGGCCAGCACGGATGCCGCGCTGCCGCTGTTAACCCAGATGCTGCCCGAGAATGGCGTTAATAACAACGTAATCAAATATATCGGCCTGACCCGCTGGGATATTCCGCCGACCACATTGGCCCTTCCCGGCGTTCAGGGTGCGTGGTTCGCTATGCCGCACCCCGGCATGACCGCCAAATTCAGGGAACGCTATTCGGCGGCCTTTGGTAGCAACCCGTTGCCCATCGCCGGTCTGTCATATGATGGCATCGCGGCCATTGGTGCTTTGGTCAAAGCCGGAAAATCCAACGCTTTAACCACATCGGCCCTGACCCAGGGTGCCGGATTTGTCGGTGCCAATGGCATCTTCCGCCTGCGCATTGACGGCACGAACGAACGTGGCCTGGCTGTTGCGCAAATCCAGAACAACCAGGTTGTTATCGTTGACGCTGCGCCCAGCAGCTTTGGCGGCGCCGGTTTCTAGACGGGCCCGATGAACGCCCATACGCCTTTGTTTTCGCCGGACAGCCTGATCTGTCCGGCGAATGACATTTTCGACAAATCCGCAGCGTGGGAAGCGCTTGAAGCGGAATTTTATGGTGCCAAGGGTGATCGCGAAATTCGCGCCGCCACCGTGGCCTATCTGCTGGAGGCCCGTAAACGCGGCAACAACGCAATCGAGACCGCCTTCAGGGCCGCCCCCTTTGCCGCCCATCGCACCACCCGCGCCTATGCCTATCTGGCTGATTGTCTGGTCGAAACCGCCTTTCAGGTGGCCACCCGCCATTTGCACAAAATCGCCAACCCTACCGATGCCGAACGGCTGTGCGTGCTGGCGGTGGGCGGATCGGGCCGTGCCGAAATGGCGCCCCATTCCGATATCGACCTGCTGTTCCTGACCCCCTACAAAATGACCGCATGGGCCGAAAGCGTGATCGAATCCATGCTGTATATCCTGTGGGATTTGCGCCTGAAGATCGGTCATTCCAGCCGCACCATCAAGGATTGCGTCCGGCTGGGGGCCGAGGATTTCACCATCCGCACCGCCCTGCTGGAAGAACGCTATCTGGCAGGTGATGCCCCCTTGGCGGGCGAGTTGAAAGAAACCCTGTGGCGTGATCTGTTCAGCAACACCGGCCCCGAATTCATCGAAGCCAAGCTGGAAGAGCGTAGCGAGCGCCATCGCAAACAGGGTGGCCAGCGCTATATGGTCGAGCCCAATGTGAAAGAGGGCAAGGGCGGCCTGCGCGACCTGCAATCGCTGTTCTGGATCGCCAAATACATCCACCGCGTCGATGACGTGGCCGAACTGGTTGCCCTTGGCCTGTTCACGCAGGACGAATACGACAGCTTTGCCAAGGCCCAGCAATTTCTGTGGGCCACCCGTTGCCACATGCACCTGATCGCCGGTCGCGCGATGGAGCAATTGACGTTCGATCTGCAGGTCGAGGTTGCCAAACGTATGGGGTATAAAACCCACGACGGCCGCCGCGCGGTGGAATATTTCATGCAGGACTATTTCCGCCACGCCACCCATGTGGGCGATCTGACCCGCATCCTGCTGACCGCACTCGAAGCCAGCCACGCCAAACAGGAACCCCGCCTGCTGCGGTTTTTCCGCCGCCGCAAAAAGGCCAAGCCGGGCTACCAGATCGTCCAGAACCGCCTGAATGTTGCGGATGAAAAACTGTTCCTTCAGGACAAAATGAACATCCTGCGCCTGTTTGAAGAGGCCCTGCGCACCGGCGTTCTGATCCACCCCGACGCAATGCGGCTGGTATCCTCGCATCTGGACCTGATTGATGACGACATGCGCGCCGACAAGGAAGCGACCCGCATTTTTCTTGATCTGCTGCTGAAACACGGCAACCCCGAACGCGCCTTGCGCCGCATGAACGAGTTGGGCGTGTTGGCCGCCTTTATCCCCGAGTTTGAGCCCATTGTGGCGATGATGCAGTTCAATATGTATCACCACTACACCGTGGACGAACACACCATCCAGTGCATTTCCAACCTTGCCCAGATCGAGCGCGAAGAGTTGAAAGAGGAACTGCCCATTGCCTCGGGCATCCTGAAGGGCGGGATCAATCGCAAGGTGCTGTATGTGGCGCTGTTGCTGCATGACATCGGCAAGGGGCGGGACGAGGACCACTCGATCCTTGGCGCGAAAATCGCCCGCAAGGTGGCCCCGCGTCTGGGGCTGAAACCGGACGAATGCAAACTGGTGGAATGGCTGGTGCGCAACCATCTGCTGATGTCGGATGTGGCACAAAAACGCGATATATCCGACCCGCGCACCATTCGCGGCTTTGCCAAAGCGGTCAAGAACAAGGAACGGCTGGACCTGCTGACAGTGCTGACGGTCTGTGACATTCGCGGGGTCGGGCCGGACACATGGAACAACTGGAAGGCCATGTTGATCCGCCGGCTGTATTCCGACACCGAAACCGCGCTGGAAAACGGCATGGAGGCGGTAAACCGCACCGCCCGCGAGGCCGCCGCCAAAAAGGCGCTGCGTCAGGCGCTGGCCGATTGGGACAAGAAGGATCTGAAGATCGAAACCGCCCGCCATTACCCCCCCTACTGGCAGGGCCTGCAAACCGGCGCCCATGTGATTTTTGCCCAGCAGTTACGCAACCTGACCGAAGACGAAATCCGCATCGACCTGAAACCCGACGAGGACCGCGACGCAACGCAAGCCTGTTTCGTTCTGGCCGACCACCCCGGCATATTCTCGCGGCTGGCCGGTGCGCTGGCACTGGTCGGGGCCAATGTGGTGGACGCGCGCACCTACACCACCAAAGACGGTTACGCGACGGCCGTTTTCTGGATTCAGGACGGCGAAGGCTCGCCCTATGAAGGGTCACGCCTGAACCGGCTGCGGGTGATGATCGAAAAGACCCTGAAAGGCGAGGTGATCGCGCGCGACGCCCTGCAATCGCGCGACAAGATCAAGAAACGCGAGCGCGCCTTCAAGGTGCCCACCACCATCACCTTTGATAACGAGGGCAGCGAGATTTACACCATCATCGAGGTCGATACCCGCGACCGCCCCGCCCTGCTCTATGATCTGACCCGCACTTTGGCCCATGCCAATGTCTATATCGCCAGTGCCGTGATTGCGACATACGGGGAACAGGTGGTCGATACATTTTACGTCAAAGACATGTTCGGCCTTAAATACCACGAGGAAAACCGGCAAAAGACATTGGAAAAACGCCTGCGCAAGGCGATTGAAGAGGGCTTTGAAAGGGCACAGGCCGAATGACGGGACGCAAACGCATGCTGGGCGG